>ERZ791854.38-NODE-38-length-122589-cov-4.1535_pt1 | contig 122589 bp, 118 predicted proteins | sample MGYA00510286_ERZ791854 | MGnify/ENA primary metagenome ERZ791854 (study PRJEB30046, sample SAMN00715267) | human gut metagenome | study: EMG produced TPA metagenomics assembly of the A metagenome-wide association study of gut microbiota in type 2...
CGCGGGGGGGGGCCAGTTATTTTTTGTGGGATAGACTAAAGACAAACTCCAATGTGACATTTAAAAACGGAGAGACTTTAGAAGAGAGCAGTAGGGTGCTCAACAGATTTGATGTGTTGATTGCTGATAATATAGTTGAGCATATTATTGAGCGAGTTGACAATAGTAAACAACTAAAAATGAGTAGCATAGTAGGCAGTACTAGTAAATATGGACTTGAGACTAATTGGAATGGTACTTTTGGAGAATACAATGTGATTACAAGCAGAGGGATACGTAGGTGTACGGCTAAAGATTTGAGAAGTACACCGGAAAAATATAGGGTAGTCTTAAGCAATGTGATGTCTGAGCATAGCAATGAAGCCTCGAAGGATGGTACTTATAGGGTGTTTAGCAGGATGCTTATAGCTGATGAAATGACTGTGTGCAACTCCAGTTACTTACCGATAGGCCCTTTTGAAAAAATTGAGCATGCAGAAAGATGCATAAAGTACTTGAAAACAAAGTTTGTCAGAAGTTTAGTAAAAGTTAGAGCAGTTGGAATACATTTAGCTTGCAATACATACAAGTTCGTTCCCCTGCAAGACTTCACATCAAACTCTGACATTGACTGGTCACAATCAATCTCAGATATAGACCAACAGCTTTACAGGAAATACAAACTCACCCCTGAGGAAATAGCTTACATAGAAAAAACAATTAAGCCTATGGAGTAAAGAAATATATCAAGAGGGTTAATATGGTAGACATTAGAAACATTAAGTGGAACGGTAAATATGCAGTAGCAGATCTTTCTGAGGATGGCTCAAAAGAAATAGCCTACACAATAGAAGTTGATTGTGAAGCAGAAAGAGTAATAAAGAACTCTAATGGAGAGGTGAATCAATACATTTCTCAAGCTAGATGGGCATTATGCGAGAGATATAGAGCTGGGAAAAGGCCAAAGAACTTAAGAATTATGTGGTATTAAGCAGATGCAACTATGCAAGGTTTATTAGTATAGCAATAGACATTGCATAGAATAGCATAAATAATAAGAGGAGGCATTTAATATGTTAGAGTTATACGTTAATAAAGAGGATATACCAAAGTCAGATAATTTAATATCATTCAATGATGCCTTTTTCAACTTGAGATATGGTGGCTTAGATATAGATGATGCAATAATAAATATAATTAAGACTATTGATGGTTCAGTTTACTTAGGAAATGGTAGATTTCATACTAAATTTGATGAAATTATAGGTTTAGATAGCATAAGTACTGGTTGTAAGACAGTTATAAATGTATATAAGAACCCTGATAAATTGTTTGATTGTACTGAGTGCGGTAATAATGCATTAGAGTTAATATTTAGGCTTAAAAATGGAAGAGTGTACTGTAGTATGGCTCCAGCATATCCAGATTTCTATACACCTGTTGATGTGATGATCCATGGGTATAAAAATGAGAAAAAGCATTTTAGTGATCTTGGTGCATTGATAGATAACTGGAAAGACTTTTTATAAATGGAGGTAACAAGCAATATGTATTGTGGTATTACTTGGAGAATCAATAGGTAGCAGAAAGGAGTTTAGTCTATATGCTAGAAATTCGATTAGATGATGACTTACAAGGAATCAGTGAAGAGCAAATAATAAGAAATGTGGATTTTGCATTTAATGATATTCAACTGACTGGTACAGAAAAAGAGAGAAAAGCAATTCAGATGCTCGAGCTTGGAAAGTTTAATGACGGTGATTCTTACATTGACAGGTACGGGTATAAGCTGCATAAATCAGATATGAGCGTTGGGTGTAAAGCAATACTGTTAGTATCAGACGTCCCAAATATGTGGGTGGATACAGCTGAATGTGGTTTAAATGCTTTAACTACATTATTGAATGTTTGTGATACAGGAAAGATAATACTTAGAGATCTTGAATGTAAACTTCCAACATATGGTTATAGTGACAGCATAAATGTTAGGTTTAAAGGAAGAAAGTTTAGTTCATTAAGCAAATTAAATGAGTATATAGACTCTATGTAGAAAGGGTGTTTAGCGAATGGCATATAGATATGATAAAGGCAGTACAAAAGTAAATATAGACTTAGATGCTGGACTATATTGCTTTGAAATGGAGTCTGCTACTGGAAAGACTAGGTTGTATAAGCGTCTAAAAGAGCTTCAGATACAGGGTGAACCTGTTGTATCATACTCATACAACGACTATATGTATGGAGTGGACTTAGTAAAGCTTTTGGAAATGCATCCTAATGCAAAGGTGATTATGCTAGACAGGTATGATATATTTAAAGGCTTATATAAAGATATAATCATAGAGAAAAGTAAGATTAGCATATAGTAAAAGTTGACAGATCGGGAAGTAGGGAAATTACATAATAAAGGAGATGATTACATTGATAGAGCTAGCTATAAAATATAAAAAGACAAGGTATAGACTTACATTGGATAGAAAAATAATCAGAGTTCTTGGAGAGAGTGCTTCTGGTAAATCGACTTTAGCAGAGGCTTTGAGTCTGGCTAATAAGGATACAACAAAAATTAAAGTGAAAGCTGATAAAGAGTACGAAGTGACTTCAGTTGTGTCTCCTAAAAATCCAGCAGAGTACATTAGAAATTCTGTTGATACAATATTTGTATTGGATGAAAATATATCAAATATCATTATGAAAAATGATATGGCAAAGGCAATGGTTGAAAACAATAGCTGTTATTTTATACTGATGGGAAGATGCAACTACTCTGGGATAAATTTAGACTTATCAGATGTAAAAAGGTTCGTTGAGATTAACGGAGAGACACACCTGGAGAATTACTTACGAGAGACTGTGAAATTACACGAAATGTCTAGAATAGGGCATTGTCTATTGGAGGATACTGGAAAGGCAAGAGAGTGGTTTGAGGGTTTATTCGGTAGCAAGGTTATTATGGAGTCTTCTGAAAATGGTAAGGATGGCATATGTAAGAAAGCAGAAGAGATGCTAAATACTATGAACATTGACAAACTACTCTTAATATTTGATAGAGCCTCATTTGGAGGTTGCATAACAAATTTGGAACAATTGGCTAAGGTTTATGGAAGGCATCTGGCAATAATTGCTAACTATAAATCATGGGAGTACTTGATGCTGAAAAGCAACATGTTCAAAGACAGGTTTATTGAGTACGATATTATGTCTGGGGTACAAGAGGAAGCATATTATGAGGAACTCTTACAGAAGTTAAGTCATGGCACTTACAGTATTATAAATCATAATAATAGTAGGGGGCTATCTAAATGTTATACTGAGTCTTGCTGCAGCTATTCTAAGTCTGGAAGGGCAAGAGAGTGCAATATAGGTATAGCTGGAGAGGATAAGTTTGTAGATTTACTTCAGGAAACTGAGTTTGCAGCATTATTAGAGATTGCAAGGAGGAAATAAAGATGCTTTATATATACTTTGGGTCAATAAATCAAGATAGTTCACCTGATATTTATGTTAAGCATATAGATAGCTGGTTTAACAATTATTTTGAGGAGAGTTGGACTGATAATGAGTGGGCAAAGCGAGTTGTAAAGGAAATAGACAAATCGGAACTTTTATCTTTAAAAGTTATAGACAGTAAGTGGTTGGGGGCGACTTCTGTAGAATGTTTGTCTGGAGGAGCTAAACAACTAATAATGGCAAATGCAGTCCCTAATATTGTATTTAATGGCAATAACTTTGGAGATAACTGCTTTCCATTATTGTTAGAGCTGTCTAAGACAAAGGACATCATGATGGATCTATATTACCATCCTATATTTGAGTGGCCTGAGTGGGCTGAGGTAACCAGTATAAATACTGGAAATGTAGTTAGAAGCTATAAGGGGTTTGCACATGAGCATATGAGTTCGGAAGTTTACGGGTTTACAGATTTTGAGAAAGTAAATTGGCCATTAGCATTAAATATGGATGCCTTTAAGGATGAATGGTTTGATAGTATATAATATAAACATACAAATGGAGAAAATACTTAAATATCTAGATCGACATTACAAGGAGTCGGTTTACAAGCCCGGCTCCTGCCTGAATTTTAAGGACAAAATAAGCAATTTGGAATAAGCATTAAATGAGAAGAAGAGTAACTTTGATTTTAGCATTATTAACATTAACAATTTTAAGTTTATCTGGATGTAAGAAGGAGGAAGCTCCTGTTGAATCCTCGTCTTTAGCAGTAATTGAACCAGAAACATCAGAAACGATTGCAGACAAGTTACCTGAGTCTACAGCAGAAGCTTTTGTCATTGAGTATGAGACCATAGGCGTAAAGGAAAAAGAGACAGGTGCTGGTTTACAGGTGGAGGTTGCAGAGGAAAGTAATTCAACATCATCTGAGTCTGAGACAGTTGGAATTGTAGAAACATTAAGTCATGAACCTTCAACAGAGGCAAGTACCAAAGACAATGCAGAGGAAAGTAAAGCTGTAGAAAATTTACAGGCAGATGTGATTGTAGATGAAAACAATCAAGTTGGAGTGGAAGCAGCTTATGTTGATGTGGATGAATCATTAACAGAAGAGCAGATGGTAATGATGGATGGTATATGTACTGCGTGGGAGATGGATGAAACATTAGGAGAAGATTACTTGGACTATAAGTTAGAGAATAGTAGTTTAAATAGTTTAAGTGCTGAGAGCAAGCAGAAAATAAAGGATCATTTAATGAAATATTATCCGCATAGCAACCCAGAGCCATATAACCCAGAGGGTTAAAGAAAACTATAATTTTTGAGTAGTAACATCTAAGTTTAAGTGTTATAATTTAAGATAAATGGAAGGAGACAACTATTATGAAGAACAGACTTAAGAGAATCGTGATTACAACAGGAGCTTTACTAATGTTTACCATGGCTCCGATTAGTCAAGCAAATCCGTTAGGTCAATACTTAAATACCATTACAGCTCATGCAGCAGAGCTTAATCAATCTCCTCGTTGGCATGCAGATTCCAATGGTGTCTGGTATTTAAAGAATGAGGCTGGTACTGGAAATGTAGTGAACAGTTGGTTTCAAGATTTAGACGGCTCTTGGTATTTATTAGCACCCGGAGATGGTCATATGTATGCAGGATTGATTCACGATACATTAACAGATAAGTGGTATTACTGTCAGACAGAACACGATGGCTATTATGGCAGAATGGCTCATGTTGATGGTGTTTATACGGTAAATAATCAGCAAGTACATTTAACATTTAATAAGAACCATGACGGAACATTTGGAGCGATTACATCTGGTTTATCTAGCTTACAGTCAACTGGAGTAGCTTCTCAAGATGTAGCCGGACTTCCAACAGAGAGTACAGGAGCAAATACTGGTGGATCTGGACAGAGTATTGGTAATACAGCACCTTCAAACAACCAGACCGGAAATGATGGACAGAGTGGAGGAAATAGTGGATCTCTTTCAGAGGGGTTAGGCTTTGATACAGGTAGTGTTGGCCTTGTAGCAGAGAAGGATAGAACTGAAGGACTTAAGTAATCAACTAAGATGTTTTGACGGCATATAAATTTAAGTCTAATGTGTAAGCGAGATATGCAGTCAAAACATCTGAAAATTAAATAGGGACATTACAAGGAGTTGATCTGGAAGGTCAGCTCCTTAACTGCATTTTAAGAGCATTTTTAGTGTAAGCTATAGCGTGTAAATCAACTTGTTTATATGTAGTGATAAATTTTTATTTTTATTAACAAAGGAGTAAAGTTTACCATGACATATAAGATATGTGAGTACTGTGGAAAGCAGTTTGAAGCAAATAGGCATAATCAAATATACTGTAGTAGAGATTGCTGCGAAAGAAAAAAGCATACTAGGAGAGTAGAAAAAATAAGGGCTTCATGTACATCTGTAAAGGGAAAATCGCTTTTTGATTGGTGCAATGAAAACGGAGAAAGAGGCAATTTACTTTTGTCTGAATACAGTTCTAAAAATGAGCAGCCTGCTGATAAAATAGCAGCTGGGAGTAATAAGAAGGTTTATTGGAAGTGTAGCACTTGTGGATATGGGTGGGAGGCAATGGTGGCGAATAGGACACAAAGTTATACTGGTTGTCCATCCTGCGCTGGAAAAGTACTCGAAACAAGTAATCTATACCTGTGGTGCATGGAAAATGGAGAACGAGGACAAAGAATATTATCAGAATATAGCTCGAAAAATGAATTATCTCCAGAAGAAATAGCTCCAGCGTCTAATAGGAGAGTTTATTGGGAGTGTAGTACTTGTAGCTACGAGTGGGAGGCAATGGTACAACATAGAACTTCACGAGGACAGGGTTGCCCTTCATGCGCTGGACTTATACATAAAACAAATAATCTATACTTATGGTGCATGAATAATGGAGAACGAGGACAGCGGCTATTATCAGAATACAGTTCTAAAAATGAGTTGACTTCAGAAGAGGTAGCTCCTATGTCACCGAAGGAGGCTTGCTGGAAGTGTAGTGCTTGTGGGCATGAATGGAGAACTTCAATGTTATGCAGGGTAAGAGGTGGGACAGACTGTCCTAAATGTGATAAAACTCAAACTTCTTATGGAGAACAGATTTTATATTACATACTTCAAAGAGAATTAAAAGAGCATAAGGTTCTGAATAGAGCAAAGGTTGAGGGCTATGAAGTTGATGTATTTGTTCCTGCTTTGAAATTTGGCATTGAATATTCTGGATATAACTATCATGCGAATAAAGTAGAGCAGGATGAAAAGAAAAGAAATGACTTAAAGTATGCTGGTTACAATGTTATAACAATTATTGAAAAGAAGAGTACAGAGGGTAATTTGGATTGTGACTTTAGTTTTGTAAGGGGCAACATACTAAATCCAGATGAAATGCTTCATTATTTGAAGTCATACATAAAAGAAAACTACAATCTTAATATCGATGTAAGTTTATCTGTTGATGAAAAAGAATTTTGCAAGAGAAACTCAACAAAACAGTATACAGACATAGATGAAGTGGTTTTATTGCAAGCGAGTGGAAAGAAAACTAAAGAGATTGCAGAGATGCTTAATTGTACTACACAGCTACTTTGGTATAGGAAGAATCTATTTACAAAAGAAGAGTTAGCTCAAAAAGAAGATGATATCGGTTGTATAGTGCTTGGTACAAGATTTGGAGAATCAGCGGAAAAGATTGCTTCTGACTTTGAACTAGATATAGACTTTGTAAAGAAGATTCAAGCTCTAATAGAAAAGCATAAAAACTGCTAAAAGCCCACAACGAAAGAAGAAACTTTAGAAATAAATTTAGAGGAAGGAGACAGAATAATGAATAAGAAAGCGTTAGTAATTTTATTATTGACATTAGTAGTGTTTAGTTTATCTGGATGTAAGAAAGAAGAGACTCCTATTGAATCTTCCTCTCTGGCAGTCATTGAACCAGAAACATCAGAGACTATTGCTGACAAGTTAGATGACAATACAGCAGAGAGTTATGTAGTTCCTACAATCGGAGTTACAGAAGCAGTTATTGATGAAGAGACAGTTCAGATTGGCATTACAGAGACATTAGAGGACAAGTCTTACATTGGTATTACTCCTGATGGAAATGTATTAGCAAGTATGAGTTTACCGGAGTTATCCTCTGGACATAAGTATTCTGAGGCAGAAGCAGTTGCTTTGGATAACTTAGCAGCTTATTGGTCTGAGAACAACATTTCAAAAGAAGATTTACGAAGCAGATTAGATGAAGAAGCATATGCTGGTTTATTAGAGCAAGACAAGAATGAGATAGTAGAGCAGATATCTTCTGCAAATCCACATAACAATCCGACTGAGACAGTTCCCGTTGAAGAAGAGGAGACAACAGCAAATGCAGAAAATAGCAGTGTTGAATCAAGTGGTACTTCTGCTTCTGACCGTTTAGGATTTGATACTGGAGAGGTTGGCATTGTAAAAGAAGAAGATCGTACAAACTTTGAGCTTTCAAATTAAGGAGTGAACATATATGAAAAATAAGTTATTTAAGAGAGCAGCTTCGTCTTTGTTAGCTTTAAGTCTTGCATTAACAGCTCCGATTTCAAGTTTAGCAAATACGGGTGGTTCTGCTGCTGGCGATAATACTGGAGGCGTTAATACTGGTGGTGGTGGAGACTTCGGTGTTAACAAGTCGTCTGGTCGTATAGGACTCCGCTTGAGTTTAGTGGATAGTGACAATCCCGAAAAAGTAATCAGTGTGGTTCCTACAGAAGATGGAAAATATGCACCAAGAGTTGTAGATATACTTTATTTAGATGAAGATACATGGGATTATTACATAGGTGGTTATAGAACTCGTTTGACAAACGATAATATTTATACATCTGTTAAAACTCAGGATGCTTTAAAAACTCTTGCTGATGCAAATAGTAATGTCAAGGATGCTAATAAAGTTAAGTTAGTATTTTATCCAGATGCAGTCTATGGGTTAAAGCTTAAATCCGAAGGAGAGCCTTTTGAGAATAGTAAGAACTCAGAGATTCCTACGTGGGCTTATTATGAAAATAGTAGTTACATAGCAAATGGAGATAAGTTTGTTGAGTGGTGTAAGAGTGATGGTACTCTTGATGAAAACGGCAACTTTAATCAAACGCTTGGAGACAGTGGAAACCTGTATGAAACAGTTGACCGATATGGAAATAAAATCAAGATTGAGCAGACAAGTCCTAATCAGTTAACAATACAAAACGGAGAAACGACATATCAAACTACTGTTAATGCTGAAAAATATCTGAGCAGCTACAGTAATATGAAAAGTTTACTGGATAAAAAGAAAGATGACTTGTTTAACCTATCTAATTCACCTGCAGGATACATTAGTCCTGAATCAACTAGACAGGCGTATTTGGTTTGGTTTGACATTATGGAGAAAGCAGGGACGATAGATAGTGGAGAGAGACAACAGTTAGAGGATGTATTGCAAGGCTATTGGGATGACTATAATGCAAAGCATCCATCTGGTCAGAAAACAGCTTCTAATCAAAAGAATAGCTGGTTTTCAAAAGTAAAGACAGCTTTTGAGCCGATGACAGTTTATGCAGCTCCGACTGACTTTATTCCTGATGAAGATGCACCCAGCGGAGGTGGTACTGCTGTTGGTGGTGGAGGACAAAATCAGATTGAGGATGAGGCTTCTACTTCTCCTAAGGATGCTATGATAAATAGACTTATAGACTTAGCAGATAAAAATGGAGACCGTCTATTAAAAACTGAATCAATGTGGACAAAGGGAACAAATAGCATTGATGAAGCAGAAGAGAACTGGGTGCTTCTTGTAGAACCGATTGTGTTTATGACTATATTTAAGCCGGGTACTGACAGTAACAGTGCGATACTTCGTCAAAAAGTGTATGGAACTGTTTCAAATTTTGCAAATGCACTGGTTCAGAATCCGGGTGGAGCAGTTGCTTCAAGAACAACAAATGGTTGGTTTAACTGGAAGGCTGTCAATGGGCCTTTGTGGGGAGCATTGAGTGTAAGTCCTGAAACTAAATATGAAAATACTAACTCTGCTTCTGGGTATGGATCTGGGTTTAAGTTTAACAATGGCTGGGTATTGACACCTGCTAACAACATAGGAAAGTACAGAAGCTTTGCTGATTTATCAGAAGCAAATAGATGGAAAGATGGGGGAAGTTTCTTTGAGGATGGCATTAAGTATAAAGAAGGCTTTGGAGTGAATGTGTGGTACAAGGATATCCGAGGTACATCTCAGACGCATACATGGGATAAAAATACTTATCCAGATGGAAATCCGGGACCGGTGCCTGACCCAACTAATCTTCCAGATGAAGATAAGAGCTACATAGATAAAAATAAGAATAAGACTTTAAAGATTACAAAATGGTACTATATTGAAGATCCGACTACTGGAGAACAATTTGTATATGACGTAAATACCAGACCAGGCAACCCACATCAAGTCGTTATAGAAAATGAGGGAACTCAAGATTCAGATTATATCTGGAATGTGGAAAGATGGGCTTCTGGTTTAGAGGATAGAGTGCCGGAGGATGGGGATACATCATCAACCTTTGAACATTATTACAATTCAAATTTAGGCACTTATAATGGCAAAGAACCAAACATTTTAACAATCAAGCCTGAGGATCCTGATAAAGTGCTTTATGTAAAATTAGTGCTTCGTTTAGTTCCGAAAAAGACAGTAGACGTAGTAAGAGTCTATGAGAATCCCGGACAGCCTCCTGTGATTGAAGTAGAGTCTAATGTAAAGGTAGAGAACAATACTGTAGATGGTAGCTCTCCGAAGCCTGGATTCACTTATGTAGAAAATGTTAATACATCTGAACCGAGAAAGGACATTACATCTTGGGATGAGGTACCTCAAGGAACATCTGGAAGAACACCGCAAATTCCTGTAGCAGACACGGACAAGACTATATACATCAAGTACGAAGGACAGGTGGAAGGAGATCCACAGGCAACTGGTTTAGTCTTACATGAAAATGAGATTTCACATCAGTTTACGTTATCCGATGTTACAGGAAGTTTAGTGGAGGGCGTGCAGAACTGGAGTTCAGTTAGTTCCGATGCAAGCTGTCCGGAAATTTGGTATTGTGGTGGATGCTCTGGAGAAGATGACGAGGACTGTAATGGACATAGATGTGGAGCTTCTTATGATTACACAGGCTCAGAGGATTGGAGTTTTGGCATAGAAAACCAGCCAAGTTACAATAAGCAGTTTGTTTACAAGTGGGTTCAGTTAGAGCCGAAGCATTGGACAGGTGGTGGTTTATCAGAATCTGGTGGAAGCGGAAAAGGCACTCCTGATATGAAGATGGTACTTCAACGTTCCATATCAGACAAAGTTACTTTGTACCCTAGCAAGAACTCAAATAAAGCAGCATTAAATGATATGGGTATAACAAGTGAGGGTTATAAGCCAGCAAATACAAGAAAAGATGGCTTAAAAGATGTTCCGAGCAGAAAATCTTGGACTGAGACATTCAATACAAATTTTGAGTTTGTAGACGTCAATACTCCAACAGCTACGTTCGAGTCAGACCATGGTTATACTGATGAAGATACTCATACAGATAGTGGCAACAACAAAGGAACTTTAAATGGAGCTTATAGCAAACCAAACAACACAACAATATATGGTTTATGGGGCAAAGAGAATAAAGGAGATAAAGCTTTAACTGATACAGCACAACAGAATATTTGGAAGTTAAGCACGTTAAATTTCAAAGGCTTCAAGAATCATATTAAAGAGCAGACCTTTACATTCTATCCTTATTACAAGATGAAGTTTATCAGTGAATTAGACGGTTCTGAACAGGATGCTTATTTAACAGCAGAGAACCTTAGCACATTATTCTCATTACAGCGTATTGATACTTCAATTTTCAGACCGAAGGGTGCAACAACACTGGAGTTAACTTCAAGTCAGTGGAGTACCCATGCTAAAGCTCATAACTTATTAGCTGATGCTGGTGTTGATAATAAGAACAGTTTACTTCCTGCTGGAGCAATATATGATCTTAGAACGGCTGGAAATGGTGTAAAAGCTTCACAGAGTTGGGTAGGATACAGAGTGTTTAACAGTTATGTCATGGATAAAAATGTTTTAGCAGATGCTACAAATGTAAAGACCAAACAGGAGGTAGTTGATGCAGTAAATGCATTCAAGAACGACACAAAGAATGTCTTAAGCAATTATGAAGTCGTTATGGTTGGACAGGAAGGCATCAATAAAGATGATAACAATGGAGAATTTTATAGAGGCTCAGAAGTTATAACTGGTAAGGATGGTTCCTATCGTTTAGGGCAGGAGTTTATTCGTGATAGCAAGTATGACTTACAGACAACAGGTTCTGCTTCTGGAAACAGTTCTGATATAGATGTACTTGAAGAACTGGAAGAGACATATGACTGGGTTCTTACATCAGATGCGGATGGAAATGTAGTCATAACTAGAAATGGAACGGAACTTGAGAGATTGCAGAAGAACCAGAAAAATATAACTAATGCAGAAGTAAAAGAGTTTGATAGCAGAACAAATATAGTTACAAACTTCTTATCTGCAATAGACAGAAATATGGGTTCAGACCGTAATGGAAAGACTTGGTACAACGAAGGATTCAGTGTCGGATGCTTGGAGACAAGGTTAGCTTATAGGATGGGCTTTGGTGATGGAGATGCAAGCTTAAGAAGTACTGCTCTTAACATCAAAGCGAATGGTAAGCTTGATAACAGAAATGACATGTTTAATGGAGATGAAGCAAAGAATCGTAGCTATCAGTTCTTTACATCTGCTCGTAGTACATTGAATGGCTGTGAGAAAGATTATGTAGGAACATATGATGGAATCAAGATCTTCATTCCGAATATGAATCAGTTGTTAGTAAGTAACCGCTTCTATACATCAAATACAACAGTTATGGATTTGAACTAAGCATAAGAAGAACCAGGAGCTTAAGAGGGAAGTTGAAAGACTTCCCTCTTATTTATTTACTGGGTGGAAGGTAATATGTTAGGCATAAGGTTGGGGGATAGGCATAAGGTTGAGGATAGGCGTGAGGTTGAAGATAGACATAAGATTTACAGGGAGTAGGCATAAAGGTTTATTGGGAAAGAACTTAAGAGATATATGAAGTATAGCATAAATGAGTTTTTCGGTATGCATTTAGCCAATTTTCAACGATATTTAAAATACTGAATTTCTGTGGTAAAAATCTTGAAAGGGTAAACGAAGTGATTGACCGCAAGAACAACACGCCATAAACATATAAAAATTGGTATACTTATAAAACTAGCTTGAAGTGAAAAATTGGTATGCATGTGCTATGTAGACGTGTATTTTCTGTGAGTTGAGGTTTTGAAAGGGTAGAGTTGGGTAGAGTTGGGGTAGGTGGAATTGTAAGAAAATGAGTGAAGATATGTGACAATTTAGCTTAGAATGAAAGTGAAGCATATAAGTTAAGCATGGAGGTTCAAGGAGAAAGTTTAAATGATATAAAAATATGTGACGTGTAATAATATTAGTTTGGCTAAATAAAACGATAGGCTTCTGGTAGTTTATAATTAAAGTCATAAAATAATGATACATGTTATAACATAGTATATAGCTGTAAAATGGACTTTATATGTAATAAGAGATATATTTATTTTTTATTGAATGGAGGTTTAGTTTGAATGGATAAGCGTATTCCTAATGACTTGAGAGAGGAATTGCTTGACATGTTCTATGATGAAGTAGGCACATTCCTTATCCGTGGTGTGACTTATGGTTTAGTCTTGAAAGATGCTAGAACAGAAGCTAAAGTGAAGAAATACTTAGAACTGAAATATAAGCTTGAGGAATGTGGGGTTCTCAACATATTCAGAGTTTACGAGTTATGTAACGGGCATATATTTGATTTTGGTTTACGTTATGCTCAAGAGTTGACATTAGATTTGTTAAGAGACTCTTATGAGAAGGGCGAGCAGGTTCCTAAGAATGATGTGCTTATGTTAAACAATGTGCCTGTGCAGAAAAGAAAATCAGAGCTTAATAATCTTGGCAAGTTGTGTGTAAAGAAGTTTACTGAGAAACCCAAAGACCAGCAGTATGCTGAGTTTAATGTTGGCTTATACAATCGTAATACGGTACCGGTAATTCGTTTTCAAGCAGAGGGTACAGATGGTTCAAAGCTGTTATTGAAATACGATGCTTTTGCTTTGAAGCATACTGACCTTGATGTATTGAACAGAGAGATCTTAGTTCCGAGAGGATACAGGGTGTGTAAGGTGCAGCCTTGTGAGATTTTTCCTACTTGTACGGGTGTGAAGTTTAGGCTCTGGGTGGAGAGGATTGATCCTCGTATTAAGATTGTAGACGATACAAGAAATAGAAGATAGCATACTAAATATAGAAAGGTCATAATGGTAGTTAGATGCATAGTATTATAAGAAAGTTCACTCCGAATGGATTTGAGAGCGTAAACATTGAGGATGTAACGACAGATAGAAAACAGGAAGTCATAATGAGTATAGATGGTTCAACTACTTGTAGTGGTGTTGAACTGCTTCATTTAAACAGTCAGGCTCTATATTCGATGGCGTTTGTCAGGGAAAAAGGAGAGACAGCAGTACAGTATAAGGTACGTTGGAAAAGAGAGCTTCTTAAAATCTTTAAGAGCAATCCGAATATTTATAACGTATACTATGAGGAACCCTTCCTTGGCTATGTGGAGTCAGCTAAAATTCTTATGTCATTAAGAACTTCAGTTGAGGAACTAATAGAAGAGGAAAGCCCAGCATTAAATCATTTGAAAGTCATTGAAGTACCGAACAAGTGGTGGAAAAAGAGATATTTAGCTCCTGAAACTGTTCCTAATGACTCTGAGTTAGAGAAAGCGGCTGTAAAGAAAAAGACATTAGAGCTTTGTCCTTTTATGGCTGAGGCAACTCAAGATGAAATGGATGCTTTAGGTATAGGTTTAGCTGTACTACAGAGTTCAGATGCTTTCAGTAGCAATGATATCTCTTTAAGAAAGAAAGTACGTAAGTTTAAGTACGATTGTACGTTTATAGGTGCTAATACAGATGAAGAGATGCTTGATATGCTGGAGTATGTAGCCTTAAATGCTAAAGCTCCTGGTCTTTTATTGAGTGAGCCTGAGTTCTATACTCTTCCTGGTACTGGTAACTTTGATGAATATGTGAACAGAGCTATTGGAGATGAAGATAAGCTTGTAGTCTTAAAATATCGTAGTGATAAGTATGGTAACATTGCATTAGAGTATATGCTTGGAAACTTAACTAGAGATAACAAGTATATTTATGCAATCTGTTGGAGGAAAAATAGAAAATAGAACAAAGGAGGTTGCTGACGTGGCGACAAGATGCAAGATCTGTAATAAAGTGGCTGGTGGAACATTGTTTAATGGTGTTTGTGCTAAATGTATGTGTGCGGAGACAAAGAAAGAGAATGAGCTCATAGAGCAGAAGCTTTATAATGAGGATGATGGCTTTCAGTCTGTTATGAAAACTGACTTAAATAAGAAAGGTGGCTTTGCAGAGTGTTTTAGAACCTCATTAGCTGACCATAAATCAGAAATGAGCACTGGAGTTGAGGGAAGAGCAGAAGTAACCAAGCCAGAGAGCAAGAGAGATGACTTAGATAACATTAAGTTAGTAGGTGAGTTTACTCAGAAAGATAAAAGAGCATATAAACCTTTACTTCAGCAGCTGTATAAGAAGTATGGTGTCTTCTTTAAGAAGGGTGAGTACTTTATTTGTAAGAAGAGTTGCTTTGGTGGGGATGTAGTTGGTGACATTGTAGAGGAAAAAGCTAACTTACTTGTTTTAAAGAAAAAGGCATACTTAGATCCGGATCATGTAATGCCAGATTCATACATGGATGATAATGAAGTCATTGAGAGTTACGATGATGACGCTGATGAATTAGAGTTAAACGAATAAATTGGAGGATAGAACATGTTATTTAAGAGTGCAGACATGGAGTTTCTTGAAAGCTTAGGATTTGGACAGGACATTGATGAATTTGAGAGCTATTTTGGTTTATTAAGAGATGCAGCTGCTAATGGACAGCCTATGGTTCAAGACCCTGTATATGACAGGTGTAAAAAGATTTTAGAGCAAGTAAGGCCAGAGAGTCAGTTTCTGAAAGGCAACTGGGAGGAAGATGGTTCTGAGGACTTAAAAGACTATGATGAGCTTCTAAAAGAGTATGGCATGAGAAGTATCAGAACTTGTACAACTGATGAAGAAATCATGAAGAACTTTGGTGAAGCATTAGAAAATGGACCGATTGAGGTGTGTACAAGCTTCAAGTTGAATGGGCATGCTTGTAGAATTGTTTATGAGAACGGAGAACTTGTAAGTGCAACTACTCGTGGACGTTATAAGAAAGGTAGAGACATTACAAGACATTTAAGAACTATATTAGGTGGACATAATGAGTACCTTGAAGCATTTGGTTTAGTTGAAATTCGTGGTGAACTGATTGTAACATATAATGATTTCTTAGATACATTATCAGTTAAGAGTAAGACTCCGTTAAGTAGTGTTACATCTTTAGTTCGTGAGAGTGTAACAGATGAAGAACTGAAGTACTTACACTTTGTAGCCTATAAGTGCATTATTAAAGATAATGACTTCTTAGAGTCTTTAAGCGACGAGTTAGTTTACTTGAGAGACTTAGGGTTTGAGGTTCCTCACTTTGAGGTTAGAAATGTAGCTGACTTGAATGACATTACTCACTTAAGAGAGTATTTTGAGCATATTAACCTGTATAAGTATGATACCGATGGTATTGTAATGGCAGTTAATAACGATGCTGACTTCTATCGGATGGGTTTAGATGGTAATGCTTTCAAAGGCAATATTGCAATTAAAATGGGAAGCTGGGCTTGTAATAAGTACCAGAGTACTATTAAAGAGATTGTATTTGAGCGTGGTAAAAAGTGGTTTACTCCAAAAGCCATTATTGAACCTATTGTTACTGCATCTGGTAGCACAGTCACAACAGTACCGATTTATAATGTTGGCGTTATGAATAATTTAAAGCTTATTCCGGGAAATGAGATATACTTTAGGTTTGGTGGGGAGACCGGAGTTCAGTTGCTTACTCCTCAAGGTTTAAGTGTGACTGAAATTTAATGAAAGGAAAAGGGAAAGCAATGGCAGAAATCAAAAGAGCATTTGACGATGATGACTTTGACTTGAATTGGGATTTCGAGGACGAGTCAGAAACATCGGAGAGCACATTGGAAGAGGGCACAGACCAAGAAGAGGATATTGAGCAGGAAGAAGCAGATGCTGACAGAGATGGTACAGTTGTAGACTTAATGGAAGAGACTACACCTGATGATAAAGAAAGCAGCTACTATGTTACTGCTCAAGATGACTTCTTGGATGATAATGGAAACATTGTAGTTATGGATAATGACAATCCTGATGAAGGAAGTCGTTTTGAATTAGCTTGGGTTGACATAGATAGAATTAGTATTGCAACAGATAGAATTAGAAAGTCTTGTAACTTTGAGAACATACATAAGAGCGTTAGGAGTACAGGTTTACTTGAGCCGATAGCAGTAGCACCTACAAGGACAGAGGGCTATTATGTATTACTGCATGGATACAAGAGATTATATGCTTGTGCTAAATGTGGTATGACTCGTGTTCCTTGTGTGGTTAACAATAGAATTAAGACAGCAGAGATTCCTATTCTTGAAGCATTGTATAATCAGCATAGTTCATATAGCATGAAAGAGATTGTAGATTACATTGATTACCTTGAGAAAGACAAGGGAATTATGAACGCATCATTGATTGAGTATTTGATGCAATTAAACAATGGTGATTACAATAAATTGAAAGATGTACTTGAGGATGAAGATCCTGACATTGCTGGTAAGCTTTTAGAGGATCAGATGTCAATAGCTCAGGCTTTTAAGGCTCTTGAAACTAAGAGAAAGAAGCAGAGTAAAGAAGAGAAAGAGCTTGCTAAGACCAGTAAGGCTTACAATAATGATAGTGGCATGGAGATAGTAGCTGGCTCTGGTGAGGTTGGAAGTGAGCCTGATGGTTTATCTGATGAACAGGTAAGTGAAATGATTATAGACCCGAAGAACATTGATAAGGACATCTCAGAGCAGAGCTTAGACGAGATGGTTGAGAATGGTAAGACAATGGAAGGGTTCGAGCCTCATGTGCAGAATTATAAAGAGCGTGAGATTATTGATCCAGCAATTAGAAAAGCTGTAATGAGCAGAGATAATAATACTTGTCAGTGTTGTAAGCGTGGAGGTCCTGATTATGTTGACATCTTAGACCTTCATCATATCAAGGAGGTCTTCCTTGGTGGTGCAGATACAGTAGAAAATAGTATTGCATTGTGTACTAACTGTCATAAACAGGTTCATTTATATGCATATGGTAAGCTTCATATTCCGAAGAGTAAGACAGAGGATGAACTGAACTTAGCTGCTGAGCAGGCTATTTTAGCTGAGGATGCTGTAAGAAAAGAGAAAGGCAAGCCTGAAATGACTGAGGACGAGAAGAATGAGTTTAAGGAGCATTTCAAGGTTATTTATGCTGAGGAGCAGAACAAGTACAAGAGGATTGTTTATCTAGGCAATAAGATTCGTAGTGACATGCAGGCTCGTGGTATGACACTTGACAAGGCTAAGAAAGAGCATCCGATTGACAAGATTGGCAGACAGAAGCCAGGAGAGAAAAATCAGATAGCATAAAGGCAAAGAGTTAACAGTTATGCAAAATTAAAGAGCACTAAGTATTTTCAAAGATACTTAGTGCTATAGCTTATTAAGATATAATGGGTATATTTAATTTTTTTAAAATTTGTTAGAGGAGGGCTTAACGTTGAAGCATATTAAAAAATTTGCGTTGCTACTTACTTCAGTCGTGTTAGCTTTAGGGTGTAGCGTAGTAGCTTTTGCTAAGAGTGGACATTATGATGACATTTATGAGGGAAATAAGATCATTGCTGGAGATGGAATCCCATCAGGTATGTATTGTTTATACAATAAGAGTGAGACTAAGAGTGCGTCTTATTCCGTTAAGAGTGGATCATACCGTTTAATCAGTGACACATTTAAGTATAACGCTATTGTTTATCTTGAGGATGATGATGTGCTTTACTTAGATAGTTGCTATGCAGTTCCGTTAGAGGATGCACGTATCAATCCGGTTAATGAGTGCATGGTTGAGGTTGGAGAGCATATTCCTGCTGGTAAGTATCGTGTAATGTTCTTGAGAGATAACAGTCAGTCTGCTGTATGTACAATTTATGATACATTAGACTTCCATGATGAAGAGGACGAGGATGAAACTGCTGAGGACGTATCAGAAACTAAGAAGATCTCTAATGGTTCTGATGCAGAGATTGAGTTAGAGGAAGGGCAGTTCGTAAAATTAGATGGCTGTTACCTGTATGACTTAGAGGACAAGGATGACGACTAAGATGTGAGCTTAAGCTTGAGAGTTAGCAAGTAAGCTTGAGAATTAGCAAGTAAGCTTGAGAGTTTGTATGGCTGGCATAAAAGTTAACTTGATGACTTAAGAGTTACAAAGGTCAAGCATAAGGTGGTATAGAGGTTAAGCATAAGAAAATAAAAATATTAAAATAGTTGTTGACAAAATGTATATAATATGTTATAATTAGGGTATATTAAAGAAAAGTTAACAAGTATAGATAAAAGTAGATCAATGGAGAGGTAAAAGAGATGAAGCAGATTAACAGTGTAAAAATTCCTGAGCATTATGTGGTAGTTCGTAATACTAATGATGCAAATTTATATGGCATTACATACGAGGGAAAATCAAAGCAAGAGGTCATTGTGGAGCCGAACTATAGCTGTGTAACAGCATTTAGAGCACTTGGAAGAGTGTTTGTAGCTTACTTTGTTGATGACGAGCAGGGTTGGGTAATCCGCAATAAGAAAGGTGACATTTGTTCATCAGTTCCGATCATTGACTTTGTGGCTTGTACAAAATGTTTATACGGTAGAATACCGACAGAAAGAGGTCTGGAGCTTGCAGTATTTGATAAAGAGCTTAATGTTGTAAAGACCTTTGGCGTTATGACAGTAGATGACTACTATACAAAGAATGGTGTTATGGTCATCCCGAATGACCGTAAGACATTGGATGTAAGAGATAGGCGTGGTCAGGTGTGCCGAATCAATATGTGTGATAACACATTGGATGATGTTATCTCATTTGGTTCTGAGGCTCGTGTAAATAGAAATACTGTTGAGGATAGTGATGAATACGTTGAGAGTTGGCAGTATATAGTAAACGTATCTAAAGGCGTAATCAAGAAATCTGATGCCTTTGGAAACCATGCTTCAGTTGTTGCAGAGATTGACTGTGACTGGCTAAGAGATAACATTGCAATGCTTGGTATGCTGTTTGGTTATAAGCCAGTGCATAAGAAAGTGAGTGTACCTGTTAAGCGTCACTTTGAGGATGAAGAGCATTTTATTTATGAGGATGTGACTCCGGAAAAATCAAAAAGCGTTGAGAGTTTACTGAGAACTATTCCGAGTGGAGAAGCTCCTGATTATTTAACTGACATTGCTGCTTATGCGGTAGAGTACGGTGGAGGGGTTGATTTAGCAGAGTATCTTAATAAGTGCTTTAAAGAGAATTTTAAAGCAATGAATGATAAGTACTCTGTAAAGGTTTTAACTACAGTTGATACTTGTCATATCATGGTATCCGATGGCAGAAAAGTTACTGTCTTAACTGGAGAGCTAGAGGGTGTTGATTATGGTTTAGAGTTAACGGTTAAGAGCATTAAGTATTCTGAAAAGGAGCTTAATGGAGAGCAGGGTAGAGCAATCCCGAAACCTAAAAAGCATTCTGGAAAGAGATCCAGTTACTATAAGAAAGTAATGGATGTAAAGCTGGAATGTGGAGCTTTAGACTATGATGGAAATGACATTGAAATTGATATTGACTTCTTAATGTTCACTGAGTTTACATACGGACCTATGGTTGGAGAGCATAAAGGCAGATACAACTATACGGATAAGAACATCGTGTTGACAACTACAACAAGTGATGTTTACTTAGTAATGGACTAAAAGCATACATAAATTTGGACAGGCATAATGGCAGATGGAAGCATACAGAGAAGAGACTTACGTGATTAAATGGACAGTTGTGGTGTGAAATAGCACCATATTTAGAAAAGATGCATGGCATATGGGGATATGCTGTGCGTCTTTTTGTGGCGTTAGGGCATATGAAAGGAGGTGTATGGCGTGGCAAGAAAAAGAAAGCTTGATGTTGAATCCACTACGATGCATAAGGTAGATGGAATGGAATCATATGATAGGTCGACGACAGAGATTTACGCTCCTAAGAAAGCTTCAGATATCAAAGCTAACAATGAGTCATTGTTTAATGATGCTTATATGAATGAAAAGGCGAGCAGTAGTTCAGAAGCAGAGATACCAACAGCAGTAGTGGTAATTGTAGGTATCATTGTTCTGGCTCTGATAGCTTTTGGGGTGTACTACTTCAAAACTCATTAGCAATTAAGTTGAGGAAGTAGACTTAGCTGATTAAATGAGCTTAGTTGGTTAAATGAGCTTAGTTGGTTAAATGAGCTTAGTTGGTTATCCCATAGGCAGAGTAAGGTTTATTTGGCTTTGTCTATGTTATAATAGATACTTTATATAGGAGGTGTGCATATGACATATAGGATAGGTCGTAGTATTAGGTGTCCGACTGGAGTTTGTAAACGCGGCAATATAAAGAGAGAAGGAATGACATTATGAATGCTATATCAAAAAAGAATAAAATTATAAGCATTTTGATGGTAGTAATGACTGTCATTCTCAGTATAGTAAACTTTAGTTTGGTTGCATTTGCGGCTGATCCGCAGAGTAGTTACTTTGGTGAGGGAGCTTTTATCAGCATTAAAGGTGGTACAGCTGGTGGAAAGAACACAATTGTGGCTATAGAGAAGCCTATTTTGCTTGTTGGACTTGGTCCAATAGACAGAAAAGGTATGAATATAGACATGGTTAATGGTGAGAACGCTATTGTTCAGTATTATAAGGACTATACTCCTACATTAAATAATACGAATACAGCTATTACTATTATTAACAAAGAAGTAGCTAAGTACATGGACAATAGAAGAGAGACTCGGTTGGCTTGGTATAATCCTCCTGAGGATGGCTTTAGAACAACCGGTACTCATAGTGCTCAGTGGCAAGATGCAATAATAAGAGGTATGGACTCTGATGTTGACCCGACAGGTGGTGCTGGTGTTTATCGCGCTGGGCTGGAGCAATTAGCTCAGAATGGTAACTTAGCAGACTGGAAGAGTCTTGTAAACTCTAACACAATAGATCTTAGTAAGAGATTATGGGGTTACTTTGGTTCGATTCAGAAGGCTGGTGGTGGATACAAGTTCAACGTAGCTGAAAGAGTTAAAACATACTTAAAGAACTACGCACCGGACTTAGACTACAACAACATTGCTAGTTGGACTGAAGAACAGTCTCAGAGAGCAGCTATTGCTCATCTTGACTTGTTAATTACATTGTTTAGTACAGTGTCTGGTCATGTTGATGCAGCAGCTAATGAGTATGAGACAGCTATAAATGATTACTTACAGAATGGTACTCAGCCTGGACAGATAACTCCGACTTGTAACATTGTAATATTCCCTGGCATTGTTTTTGAGAATAACATGGACAATACCAACCTTATCATGGGTATTTATGATGCTTACGGTTATGGATATGCTGTACAGCCTGCAAACTCTTTAGGAAGCAATGACTTTAAGAGCATTGCTCAACTAACAGGTGCTGATACTGTTGATGACATTTATGAGAAGTTATACAAAGCTGACTGTTGGGCTTATACAGATAATTCACAGGTAATGGATGCTGCAAAAACTCGATTAGGTCGTAGCGGATATAGCTATGTAGTAAATATAGGCTTCTACAGAAATGCATCTAAAGATAGACTGCTTGGGGGTTTACGTGTAAACGCTAACAGTGCTCGTATGCCAGAATCATTGTATCTTGATAAGGCTGGAGTACATAAAGGTTTAAACGTTATAGTAGCTCCTCCGCCTCAGTTAAACACGAAAAGTACATTTGATGCTGAATTTAGTACTATTTGGTCAAGAGCAAACTCTCAGCATTTTTCAACTAAATCTGATAATGTTAATGACGTAGTACAGTTCAAAATCAACATGAAAGTACCTGATGCTGACAGAGCAGCTTGGCAGGCTATCTTTGATAAGTATGACAAGTTTAAAATTGCTTTTAAGCTTGAAAGTACAGATAAGACTGGCAGAGTAACAAGAGCAACAGAGGATGGTGGAACGACATCTCCTTTATTACCTCCGAGTTACTTTATTGGTGGAACTCAGTATGCATCTGGACAATTCATTGACATTGGAGAGGAAGAGTTAAAGCGGTACTTATTACATGGTGCTGTTTATATGAACTTAACTGATCAAGTGACAAAGAATCAGGTAATCAATAAGGCTGAGCATCAGCAGTATGGTTACAACTTACAGGTTCAGATAAAATACGGTGATGATACTAATGGCGGCGTTAAAACAAGTAGTATGACTGGATGGTCTTATGATAAGAACGCTGATGGTTCTGATAACTTGCAAGCACAGAAGAGACATCAAGTATCAGTAGATAGAGAGCCTGATCCTCAGAGAAAGGTAACATATTATAGTTCACCTGAGGCTTTTGCTGAATTTAAAGAGGGTACTGTACAGAGGAAAGGTAACGGCAGTGAAGAAACCTTCGAGGCAATGGCTGGTGTTCCAAGTACTGAGCATATGTACTTTACATCCGGTGGTAGTGAGTTTATCATGGAGTTTGAGCTAGAGTACGTTGAAAGAGAACAGGCTTGGAGAAAATACGTAGATACATTTGGAAACACAGAGTGTGAATTTAAGCGTAATGACCAGTTTAGAAGCAGTGCAACTGCTGGTAATACAAATGGTGGTTATAGCGGAACATTTAATACAAATGGACAGTCAACATTCAATGCTAATTTTGTTGCTGATGCAAACGGCAATGACCAAGCAACAAATCAAGCAGATCAGTGGATGCATATGTTTATAGCTGAGGGAGCAGATAGCTACACAAATGCTTATAATGGGCATGATGCTAGTTTACCTGTACCTCACGATAAAGACCGTAACAATTATGGTCCGGATACAGCAAAGAATAGTAACAACAGTGCTGCTACTACATTTACTGCTGTTTGGACAGGTAAAATTCCTAATGCATCTCCTACAAAGGGAGACCAGAATCATGCTTTAGATGGTTATATTCAAGGTAATCCGGCTCCTGATTGTAAGGGTGGCGAGGATGGATATGCTGGTGACTTCATAGAGAATGATACTAAGTGGGATGTGTCTAAGCTTAATCAAGCAGCTAAGCAAGCTCATGCTTGGGCTCAGAAGTTTGAAGAGACAAATAGTAATCCTCATGGTACAGCTTCTAAGATATCTGATTCAGATGAAAAAGAGCGTATCTGGAGGATTGGAAATGCTAGTATTTCAGTAACTATTACTGGCGGTAGAAGTAATCAGAGTGCTGGTAGTTATTATGGTGGCACATACACAACTGGTAACATTAGTACTGTTGAGCAGCTACAGGGTAATCTTGCAAATTTTGGTCACAATCATAGCTATCAGCATGGTACAGATGGTAAGGCTGGTACACATGGTGACTCGGAAGAGGGGGATCCGCCTCATACAGTTCCTCATGGAGATGACCAGGAAGGCATTGCAACTGTTCCTTCAACAGTTAATGCTGTTGGTGATCTTAGTTATAAAATTGTAGTAACATTTGATAATGGTACTTTACAAGCACATGAATTATGTGGACCTTGCTGTCAGCATGAGCTTCCACAGATTTTCGATAACTGGGTTCAGAGATACGAGTATGACTATATGCGTATGAACTCCGTTAGAGTTTACAAGATTCATCGTAGTCAAGTAAACGACATGGAAGAGATAACCCTTGTTGATTACAAAGGCGACGAGGATACTGGACAAGACGAGTTTCACATGGAGTGGATGCATGGAGCGAAAGCCGGTAGGCATGAAAATATAACGGCTGCTGAGCAGAGTGATAGGAAGAACGGTACAGATACAATTGTAGCGGCTATCTCTCAAGGTGACCCGAACATTTTCTACAATATTGGTAACATGCAGCCTCAGTATGGACATTCTTCTGGTTCTGGTAAGGTAGCTGAAAGACCGGGTATGGCAGGTCGAATGAGATGTACATATCAGGTTCAGCAGACCGACTATGTTTATACAGAAGAGATGACAAGACGTGGTAACTTAGGCTATGCACAAGTTTATAAGTGTACAACTGGTACACGAAGTAACAAGTGTGATGGTTTATGTGGCACGATAGATGGAGAGAACCCAATTCCTGTACAAGGTCAAGGACATAAAACTCAGTGGGCTAACGGTATTCTTTATGATAGAGGCTATCAGAACTATACTGGATACATTGCTGAGGAACAGTACTGGATGACCGACATATACGGTAATGAGGGTATGGCAGAGAAAGCCGGTAAGGGACGTCAGAAAACTGGTTATGATGGCACTTATCTTGATGATAAGGACGTTTTAACTGAGGAGTATGCTCGTTTCAAGTTTAGAAGAAACTCTGATAATACAATGTATATCGTAAGTGATATGTTGTTACTTCAGACTTCAAGTGGTGACCAGCCGGTAATGTATTATACTTCACCTCCTCAGACTCAGACATTGCAGAAATGGTATGAGTACGACGATGCAGATAGAGCAGCTCATGCTGGCAAGGGTGTTCCGTTGAGAGGAACCTTGTTTAAGAGTGACGTTGAAACAATGTATCATCGTAACAAAAATGCAGTTGTTAACTGGGGAGCAAATAACATTGGACAGGACGGTGACGTCAATGTAGGTAGCTATACAGGTGAGTTCCAAGAACCTGATAATAAGTTTAGCTCTGCAAGTGGAGGAAAGCGGTTTAGTACTATTTATGACAATACAAACGGTATATATAAGCTTAATGACTTAGATGCTGCTTGTGCTCATCCGCTACAGTGGGTAGATAAGTTCTACGGACCTGGTGGTGGAGATAGCGCTAATCAGGATAACCAAGACTACGGTGCTAATAAGGCTGCATTCAAGAAGAAGTATGTTGGACGTAATACAGGTGGCTTTGAGCAGTATAGCTCTTCAGTTGTTCCTGGTAGCGTAATGTACAGTACTGTAGATCCTTATATTGATGAAGTAGACGTTGAACATTACAAGTCAACTCCTAATAGATGTTATACGGACGGTGTAAAAGCTAACCCTGACAACTATTCGGATGATTACAATGGACAGAAGAGAATGACGCGTCCAAAAGGTTTGAGAATCTTTACAGACGAGTTAATTCAGAACCCGATAAATGTAAATAAAGAATATGAAACTGGTAATGCTTTCCAAGATTATATCATGATCCTGGATTGGGATAAGAGTGCATCATTTGTGCATGAGTTCGAGCCTGAGCCAGTTTATGCGTTAGATTTAGATGATGGTAAGACAGTAGACGGATATACTCTTGAAGCTCCTTATAGTAGAGAGCATGAGAAGATAAACGACTACGTTGTACATACTCCTGTCAGTGTTGAGGATGCAGTATTGATGCATTCAGACCCGACACATGACAATTGGGGTGGAGATGATTACGAGTGGGAAGAGGACTTCTCAAAAGACAGCAGAACAGCTAATGAGTTGGTTGGAGCAAAAGACTTAACTGAGAAGCTTGATGAATTAAACGTTTGCCCGAGAGATCCTGAATTATGTGACTTCAGAGTGCTGAACTGCTCCTTTGACGAGGATAAGGTAGTAGCAAACTTTGACTTTGAGCCTACTTACACTGATAAGGATGGTAAGAAGCGTGAAGGAGTAATCTATCAGAATGGTAGAACTTATGTAGTGAATACCGTCAATGGAAATACTTATGCATTACCTGATGGTTTCAATGTAAACGTCATGAAGAAAGTTGGTGACGTATACAAACCGCATGATGTACTTGGTAAGGTCTTTGAAGATGATGAAATTGCAAATGTATATAACAAGTTTGACCCTGATACTGGAACATCGGAGCCTATAAAAAGCTACAATCAGATCTTTGGTGATGTTTACGGGCAGTACTTAAAGTGCTATGGCACAAGATGGTCACTTCCTCTGGGAGATTTGACAGGTGGACATAGCGCTCAGACCAAACTTGCTATTGAGATGAACTTCTATAAGCCTCATACTACACAGACAGGTTCAATGGTAATCTCATTTGGTAGATATGCATTCTTTATTCCGAGTAGTGCTTTAACAGCAGGCTGGAATACTGGCAACGGTATGGCAAAGGAAGTTAAGAATACTAACTTCGTTGACCAGGCTATGCGTTTAAAACTGATTGTGGACTTTGGAAATGCTAATAACAATGAGGTTTATATCAACGAGCAGAAAGTAACAAATTACTCACTTGGAAAGATTGATGACATTAAGAACAGCATAGGAGATAGCTTAAATATTGGTAGTTGGAACAATGATAACCAGTATCCAGCATCATTCTATATTGATAACTTAAAGATTACGAGTTTAGCTGGTAAGAGACAGCATGATGACAGCTGTTATACAGATGTTATTCAGCATAGCAATACAATCCAGTATACTTGTCAGATTAAGAAGAACTTTGAGTATAAAGCAGCTAGCAAGGGAGAGCCAGAGGAATACATGATTCCTCAGAGTGGTAAGTACAAGATAGAGGCATTTGGTGCTCAAGGTGGTGGAGCAGCTGAGTTAGCTCAGGCATCTCATGGTGGATACGGTGGCTATAGTTATGGTTTCCGTCACTTCAACAAGGGAGATAAGGTGCTTGTTTATGTAGGTGGACAAGGAAATGTATCAGCAAATGGTACAGGTGAGACTTACGGATGGACATTAACAAGTGGCTGTGGAAGCTATCAGAAGTTCTGCGAAGCAGCTCAAGAGTGGAAAGATGGCTTAACTTACAATAACAGTGTAACTGGTAAGGAAGAGCATACAAATTGGAGAGGGCCAATCATTTGGTCTAAGGATTGTCCGACAGGTTTTGCATGTAGCAATCATAGTGTAAGTATTGCATCAGTTACTGCAACTGGTGAGCTGCTTAGCAAACTTGGTGGAACAGCTCAGGCTGGTGATGTTAAGGACTTTGGATATACAGGCGGAGTACAAGTTTATACAGCTCCGGTAGATGGAAGCTACACACTTGAGGCTTGGGGTGCATCAGGTGGTGGACATACTGACAGTATGACAGGTCAGGGTGGCTATACAAAAGGAACTGTTGACTTGAAAGCTGGTCAGAAGCTTTATATTTACGTTGGACAGCAAGGACAATACATTAGAGGATCTGGAGAGGATACAGATCATACTGGTACTAGACCCGCTCAGGCTACATTTAACGGTGGCGGTGACGGTGGTGAAACCATGGGTAACTGGGGTTATCATATTGGTGGTGCCGGTGGCGGTGCTACAGACTTCAGATTAGTGAATGGTGCTTGGAATAATGGTGCTGGTTTACAGAGCCGTATACTTGTTGCCGGTGGCGGTGGTGGATGTGGCTGTGCATCTAATCATAATGCTGGTAACGGTGGTGGTTTAACTGGAGCAGGTACTAAGAATGAAACTGGAATTTATGCTGGTGCAGCCACTTCTGGTGGTGGTCAGCATTCAGGTGGGACTGGTGTTGGCAAATATACTGAAAGAAGATCTGGTGGCTTCGGTGTAGGAGCTAGTGCAGCTCAGTGTGCAGCTGGTGGTGGAGGTGGCTACTATGGTGGCGGCTCTGAGTATACAGCTGGTGGTGCTGGTGGTAGCAGTTTTGTTACTGGTTATGCCGGATGTGATACTACATACAGAAGTAAACAAGGAAACTTGAACTTCACGAATGTTGTAATGCAACAGGGTGGAAATGTAGGAAACGGTAGAGCAAGAGTAACATGTAATACTACAGCAGTAGCTTATAAAGACGTTACATCAGCAGGATGGAACGGTGGTGGGCTTGCCGGAAAGAATGGTAACGGTGGTGGAGGTGCTACTGATATCCGTGTACTTAAGTACGGTGGAGTTTATACAGTTGGTACAGGTTTAAGTGTAAATAAAAATACTGGTATGACATACGGACCTTACATTGAGGCTGGTAAAGGTCATTATCAGGCAGATATTTACGGATCAAACCTTGACAAGGCTACCTATGATGTTTATTCGAACACTAAGACAAATGGTAAGCCTACAACTTGGAATATAACAGAGTATAGAGTAACTCCTACTCATACAACGGTATACTTTACATTGGATAAAGATTTAGCTGCTGGCGAAGAGACTGGACTTGAAGTTAGAACTGTTGGTGGTGGTGCTACTGTTGACAAGATGTATATATCTCGTTTAGAGGATAGAATCATCGTCGGTGGTGGCGGTGGCGGTTCTGATGACGTTGGTGGAACTGTTGGCGGAGTCAATGACGGTTCTGGTGGCGGTGGTGGTGGCTTAACTGCTGGAAATGCTTCTGTGGATGGTAAACCTACTGTTCCTGGTAAAGCATTAACAGATAAATTACAGGCTACCGTAGACGGTCTGAAGGACGCTAATGGTGCTTGGAAAGCAATTCAAGGTGTTTCATCATCTGGTTGTGGGCTTGGTGCTGGTCAGAACTTCGGTTACTCACTTGGTGTTGGTGAGAGTGCATCTTACACAACTGATACAGGTGGAGCCGGTGGTGGATACTATGGTGGATACGTAACCAACCATCCGAACGGTGGTGGTGGCGGTGGATCCGGCTACATTGCTGGGTTGAAGTCATCTGGTAGCGTATCTTCAGCAAATCCGGGTAATGGACTTGCAACAATTCATTTTGTAGCTCATGAAAAGAGTACAGATACTCCTGTAGCTGGCACTAACAAGTTAATGGCTACATATGATTACACTGGAAACGTACAGACATTTACAGCTCCTACAAGTGGTAGTTACTTATTCGAGTTATGGGGTGCTGCTGGTGGAGATGCGAGAATCACAAATACTGATACTGTTGTAGCAAACAGTGGTGGCGCTGGTGGTTTTGCATCTGGATCTAAGTACTTACAAGCCGGTCAATCAGTACAAATTCGTGTTGGTGGACGTGGTGGAGATGCTCCGACAAGTAGCAGGTCATTTGGTAAAGGAGGATACAATGGCGGTGGTAATGGCGGTACAGAGTTAAGCGGAGAGAGCTATCCTGAGAACGGTGCTGGTGGCGGTGGCGCTACTGACGTCAGAACCGGTCCTAACGCAGCTGACAGATTTATTGTAGCCGGCGGTGGTGGTGGAGCAGGTAGTCACTTTAGTGGTGCTGTAGCCGCAACTCCATTCGGCATTCCTGGTTTGATAACTAAGTCTGAGGGTGGAAAGACTTGGGCTAGAGTTGTTTATCAGGACATTAGTAGAAACACAAACTACTTTACATTAGCCGAGGGTGCTTTTGTAAATCAGCCTGGAAAGTATAGTTGTCTTGGCAGATTGGATCAGTTCAAGAATACGAGCGGTAACTTTGAGTTTATGCTTGAGTATCCTGATGCAACTGGTACATTAGCTGGAAAGAAGAATATTTGGACTCAGACAAGTAATCCATGGACAGAGCAGAAAACCAACACTGGTGAGGGAACTGAGAACGCTAAGGGATTCCAAGGCATTTCAATGGGACTTGCTGGTTACGGTGGACATGGCTTAGAGTATAATGGAACTTCATGTTTATTAGATGGTATTGTAAATCATAGTAACTGGTGGTTGTGTGTGGGCATTATGAATGGTTCATATGCACCTACAAATACAACAGAGAAGCCTTATACAATGCCTGGTGCTCATGATGGCCAGACTTCACAGGGATGTAGTCAAGTAGCATTGTGGGTAAGAATTGACAATGTAAGTGGTGCTATGAACATGAGCGGTGGTTCATCTGCTACAGCTAGCCCTGATAACAGAGAGAAGCTTGGTGGTGTTGGTGGTGGTAGCGTTGGTAAAACAACCAATAACTACGGTGCTGGTGGTACACAGACATCTGGTTTCAATTCTGAGGGACGTGGTCAAGATGGATACAGCCATAATGGCAATCAGAACTTAGGTTCAACTGGTGGTGCTGGTGGTGGTTGGTTTGGAGGTACAACCTCTCAAACTCCTAACAGTTTAGCCTTTGGTGGACCTGGTGGAAGTAGTTATGTAGGCGGTGTAAACGAGCAGAATACAGTTCCTGGTGATCTTGAAATGCCAGCTCCTAATGGTGGGACTGAGATCGGTCATAGAGGAAATGGATACGTAAAGGTTTACATGCAGGACAATTCAAGTACTGGTCAGCATACTCCTGAGTGTGAGTTTGTTCAGAGCGAGAATAACATTCATATTCATGGTAGAGACTGTATTTCTAATGATAACAAGGTATTGAGACAGGCATTAAATGCTGAGTACTCTGGCGACCATACCTTACTGAAGAAACTACTTGGTGAGACTGTATATAATAAGCTGAGAACTACAAAAGTGATGTATACTATGAGAGATTGGTATGCACATGACAGACAGGGTACAACATTTACAGATTGTACTCCTACATTCTATGGTAATGGTGGCTTCAGATTAACAAACTTCGGTGCAAATCCACACTTCGGTATGGGTAATGTAAACATTGAGGCTGGCGCTGTTGACAAGATTACTGTAAATGGAACTGTTACTGGTAACCCAACAAAGCAGTTAGACTTCTACTTTGTAAAGTCTGGCTCTACTACTTGGGAAGGACCGGTAGTTGGAAAGTATGAGAACGGTAAAGCTGTAATTAACGTAGCTAATGATGCTCGTTGGAAAGGTTTAATAGCTGGTATTAGTTTTGACCCGATAGCAAACAATACTCCTGGTGGTCAGTTCGACCTTAGAAGCATTGAGTTTGAGGGTGCAGGTACAGCTGTATCAAATATTGAGCCTACAAAGGTATTGTATAAGCTTGATAATTTCAGTAATACAGTTGCTGGTAGATATGGTGTAACACCTTTCCATGCTCCTGCAAAGGTTGCATTTAATAATGGACGCTTAGTGGCTACTCCTGATTTTGGTTGGTGGGACTTCAGTGTACCTGTTACATTTGATGACTTATCTAAGCTCAAGGCGGTAAGAGTTACACTTCAGAACTTGACTGCAAGCAATTCATTCTATTTAGGAATTTATGATAATGCTTCACAGTCGAACAGATATTGGGTTGGAACTCCTATGAATCCTAACAGTTCGACAGATCAGACGATAGTAATACCGATTGATGGTTGGACAGGATCAACAAATAGGATTGACTTTGATCCGGTACCTGGAAACACAATACAATCTGGACAGGTGCTTATCAAGAGCATAGAGTTTATTGGTTATGGTACTCCTGGAACAGGTAGTGCAGTAGACCGTAGCGTATCAAAAGACTTTGGATATACTGGTGGTGTACAGACATTCAAGGCTCCGTATACTGGTACTTATACCTTAGAGGTTTGGGGTGCATCCGGTGGTGGTATACAGGATACAACTAAATCTTCTCATGGTGGTATGGGCGGATATACAAAGGCTAAAGTCAATGTTAATGCTAGTCAGACATTATATATTTACTGTGGTGGTGCTGGTGCACTGAGCAGTGGATACGGAACTGGCGGTGGTTATAATGGTGGTGGTCATGGTGGTAATAACGGCTATGGCGGTGGTGGTATGACTCACATCAGTAGGTCTGGAAATGACTTGATACAGGCTGGTGTTAGAAGTCATACACATACTTCTGCTTGTCAGGGCTCTTATAACACACATCATCAGATAGGTAATAACGGTTACTCAAGTAACTTCTATGAGTCTCCTCGATTAACTGGAACTGGGCATCCACAATATTTAAGACGCGGATATGTGGACTTAATTGGACCTAATGGATACGTTAATATTGCTGCTAACAGAAAAGTTATAGTGACTTTAAGGCACAGTTACTTAGATCATACTGGTAACTTTGGCGGTTTGATGATAAACATAGGTGGTTCTTGGAGAACATTAAATCAAGCTAAGGCTGCTGGACTTGTAGGAAACGTAAGAGTTACTCCTCATCATGATCCTGCATATGGAAGTAATCCTTACGGATTGGAGACTATACTTGATGGAAATTACACTAAATCGTTCACTTGGTGGAGCATGGATGTAGAGTTTGAAACATATTCAGCTATAAGCCAACTTAAAGTGGGTGAAAATGCATCAAGACGTTCCATGAACTATGGAAATAGCACATGGAGTTGTGCTGGAGACGGTGTAGTTATAATGAGTGGACCTATTTATACCTGTGGACAGAGCGGAGTTTCAACAGCTGATAACGTAAGATTTGACTACAACAATGCACTTGTCATTGCTGGAGGCGGTGGTGGAGCAGATAACAGCTTCGATAACATGACTGTAGGTTCAGCCGATGACGGTTCTGGTGGTTCTGGTGGTGGTAATACTGGTGAGAACGCTCGTATTGGTGGTGCTTACAGTGCTGGAACTGGAGCAACTCAGACAACTGGATATGCAAGAGGTGTTGGTCAAAGTGCTACTGCTGGTGGTGGAGCTGGTTGGTTTGGTGGTAAGGCTACACTTAATAACAATGGTGGAGCTGGTGGTGGTTCTGGACATACATCTGGAACACTTGTAGAGCAGAGACAAAATGCTAACTGGGGTAATGGTAAGGCTAAAATAACATTTGCTGAGCAATACTACAATGCTCCTAACATAGCAACTCATGCAGCTACAACATTAGGTATTAAATCTACTCCTATGTTAGGTTTGGATGGTACAGAACAGGGTGTATTGAACGCTATTAACCAGATACGACAGTATGCTGGAGAGATTCCTGACCCTGTTGATGGAGAGTTTAACCCGATCTTCGATTGTGACAGACTGTACAACACACATCAGTGTGACGACAGGTGTAATGATGCTGTTAGAGTCCTTAAGTGTACAGAACCTCATCATTCAGGCATGCATTACAGCTCAGTAGCTGAGGCTAAGGAGCATGGACATGACTTCTGTTATGTAGCTTGTGGTGATGATGAAAATCATAAGAAGAACAAGCAAGAAATCGAGTATGACAATGGAAAGTTAGTTAAGCAAGAGATTTATATTAACACAGACGAGTATTTTGATATATACTTCCCGAATATAGGAGACTTCAGTGATACTGATGTACATGGTATTGGTAATACTGTCTCTGAGAGAGGTATTGGATACGAAGAGAGAATGGATACATCCATGTGGACTAGAGAGAAATACGTCAAGTTTACTGTGGATACATTATTCTATCGTGAAGAAACTCAGAAGTGGGAGCAGTATAACGCTGGAGATTGGATAGAGCTTCCTGTAAAGGGTCATAGCTATCCTTACTACCACTTCTATTGTACATTAAATAACAGTGAGCAGGCGGCGGCTTCAGTGACATATGAAGTAGATGCTATCAATGCTAGAGATTCAGTTGGAAAGTATAACTATAAGAACTATGGTTATGAGCGTTATGACGGAACTAAGTTCAAGTATGATACTGATTACAACTTCAAGAAAGTTCCTAATACAAATCATGGTATGGAAGATTACATCTATCAGAACTATGGTGCGTATAAGAATGAGAGGGAGACAGTAGATGAACTGGATGGCAAGAGTGTTTACAAGACAGCATCTGACCATACCAATGACAATGACAATAGGGCTGAGCAGACTAACAAAGAGAGGTCTGATAACTTGAAGTCATATCATGGTGCTACAAAGACATATCATTATGACGTTGTAGGTCGTCTTGGAAACCTGTTTATCAATGATACCGGAGACTTAAGATTTGCTAACATGTTCAAGTTACCGAATCAGACAGGCGGTTGGTTGATAGATGGTATCGTAAGAGATGTTTATTGGAACATTCAGAACTATTATCTGTCATGGCATTATGATAATCAGGACCTTGCAAGAGATGTTCGTAACAGACTTGTAGATCGTGATCATTCAATGTATAACTTATGGGCTACACAGAAGTGGGTTGGAGCTTCAGATACAGAGCCAAGCAACCATGATGGTCATGCTATTGAGATTCCTCTTGGTAGTGCATCATCTAAGGGACATAATCCTCAGCAGTTGAAAGAGGATATGCTCAAACTTGGTTATAATGTACACTTTGAAGTAACATCTACTGGCAACTATGGTAGTTCTTACAATATGATACAGGTTAAACCTTACTTCTATGCATTAGCAATTGCACAGGATACATTACCAAATGGTAAGAAGATTGAGCCTGGTCAGATGTTCCCAGTTGACGTTCATATGAAAACTGATGATAAGTATGAAACAATCAACTTCTTCGGAGCAGTTGATAATACACTTACTTGGGAAGGCGACAAGGATCATGAGGGATTCAAGGATAAAGTTTATGACTACAACCTTGACCTTGAGTGGTCTAGAGAGTATTTAAGACGTAACTATACTGGTGTTAGTGAAGCTTCAGTTGAGCAGAAGATGACAGAACAGTTAAGAGATACGTTTATTGATATTGATCCTGACACTGGAGAAGAGACAAAGCTTCTGATTCCTACAGGAGATCATTACAGTTTAGGTAATGCTCAGATACTTAGAGCAAATGGTAGAGCAAGAACGTTTATTGGTTCTAACCATACATTGTATGAGTTAGAGACATTCAATGGAGATTGTGATACTAACTTTGACAATAAGTTTGATAGCATTATGTATAACTATAGAGCTCAGAGATGGCATCTAAAGATGGGTGTACCGAGTTCTGCTATATTTACTCCGTATATTGATGGTAAGCATTTAGCTCCTGAAGATACAATCAAGTATGGTGGAAACGACATCTTAGCTTATGAGATGATACAGAAGAGTGGCAAGTATGCAATCGTAATGACTGCAAACATTAAGACATTCGGAGACATCTGGGAGCTTTACTATGGACAGGATGTAGATAAGGATCGTCAGTTGGCTACAACAGACGAGGAATGGAGTAATGGACATGTAATGATAAAAGATGTACGTTACGACTTCAACTATCTTGGAACTCATGACAAGAATGGAAATCCGGTTCCGTCAGAGTTCAGAGTTGTACTTGCAGTATATGGTACGCATGATGATAGTGAAACATCAGCTAGTGACTATGATATCATAGGTACACATTAAAGCTTAGTAGTTGGAAAGTACATAGGTAGATGGGTCTTCACTCAGGGATGGGTGGAGACCTCATAAAAGAGGTTGATGCTTGAGAAAAGCAATAGAGTTTACAGGCTAAGGTTTGTAAAGAGCAGTTATAAATAATTAAGCTACAGAGTGTAGGTAGTTGGCAGTAATTAAGTTGATGCATACACAAAGGAGCTAAGCACATGAAAAATGGAGGTATGGCACATGAAAAAGAAACCGACATGTGCTACTCTGAAGGGGAGAGCACTATTACTGGTGCTCTCTTCTTTTTGTTTAGGAGTAGTCAATACAAATGCAGTATATGCTTATACGGTAGATGATGTCAGAGAATTTGTTGGGGATCCTCGAAAGAATACAATAGAAAATAGAACAGCGTTATCACAGATTGTTTATCAGTATGGACAGCAGGAGAAAAGAAAGGATATCGTTGAGCAAATTAACTCTAACACTCTTGGAGAGAATATACTTGATAAATATACAAAAGACAAAGCAATATTAGATGGACTTAATGCTGAGATAGGTAGTGCATTTGAAGAGAAAGATGCTATGGAAATAATAGCATTATATAAAGATGCCATAGCAGCAAAAGAGAAAGTTAACAAGTATAATCTAAGCGATATACATTACAGAGCAAGTGATGGAGCACTTACATTAGATGATTACAATTATGCTATGAATGAGCTTGAAAAGGCAAATGAAGCTTTTGAAGTAGGGGACATTGGAAATAAGTTAAATGGCTTTCTAAGTTCAGAAGCATTAGAAATAGTTATACCTTATGGGGATTCCTTGAAGGACACTATGTCTGGAGAGGTGATACATAGTAATGGAGTCTATGTAAAAAGTTTTGGGAAAAAATCTGAGGTAAAAAATCTGCTAAATGGCGTTGTGGAAAAAATCGTCGACAGTGAGGATTGGGGGAAGTATCTAGTAATTAAGCATGGAGAGAATCTGACAAGCAGTATAAGTTTTATGGATTCGATTGATGTGAGTGTGGGCGAAGTGGTAAATCAATACGACGTCATAGGAAATGCAGGGGGTGTTGTTTATTTGGAGTTTATTTTAGATGGCAAATATATAGATCCGGTATACCTCTTAGGTTCTAATGGTGTTAGAGCTTATAATAAGTGGGTGTCACAGAACTCAGAGTTAGTCATAAATGTAAATGACTATACAGGTGTAAAAGATAGAGTAGACACATACGTAGATGGAGAGCTTAGTGTACTGAATGATACAGAGGAATATGGTATTAAAACAGAAGTAATTGAGTAGGATATACATATTACAGGTGGGTCGTGTGCTCAAGTAAGTGGTAGTATACTTTTTGGCAAATATATTGGCAGTAATACAGATGTATGGGGCTTTATAGTGGACTTTTCCTGTTAGAGATGGTATATATTTTAAATTAAATTAAAAAATTTAGTGCATAGGAGGACGAGGAATGAGCGAGGTAGTCAAGAATAAGCGACTAGTGATACTTGGGTGTATAGCTTTAGCATTTTTGATAGTCGCTTGCATGATACTTGGAAAGAGCAATAAAAAAGAAGAAGCAGAGCAAGAATACGTTGTAGAAACACAGGCATTAGAACTAGATAACTTACAGCATATAAAAGTGAAGTTGGAGCTTGCAGATGCTGGAGTTTATCAGATTGGGCTAATAAATGGTGACTACTATGTGTTTAGAAACGACGAGTTAAAAGGTTCAAGTACATATAGTGTTGTAGCTAATGACATGAAAGATTACTCGGATGTGCCTGCTGAAGATATTGACATTGAAGAATACAAAGACGAGCAAATAAATGGTTTATATAAGCTGTCAAATGATAAAGCAATAGCCTATATAAATCATTTAAAGCAGAGTGGATATGAAGAAAAAGCAAGAGTTTATACGGATACTTATATTGAGGGTATTTTAGACAGTGAGGGAGAGCACATAAGATATATAGTAGCAAATAATTCTCTTATGATTTATAGTTTGGATAGCATAGAAAAGTTTGGTCCAGACTATTTTATAGATAAATACATATATTAAAATAAGGAGAGCTGATAATGAAAGTTAATAAGCTAGCAGTAAAAATTACAGGCTGTGTATTATTGGTAGCAGCTTTAGGTGTAGGTGGGTTTGTAGCCTATAACTATGTAACTGACCAGTTTGCAGTTTACGAGGAAGCAATTGCAATGCGAGATGGTAAGATTGGAGAATTGCAGGGCTTACTTGATGAAATTGGAGCAATGACAACTGTTTATGAGTTAAACTACGACGTTAAGGGTGGAACAATCATTGATGAAACTGACCTTACTCCTGTACAGGTTCCGGCTAAGGCAGCTTCAGGTTACGTTCAAGACATCAACAATGTTATTGGTAAATATTACAAGACAGCTTTAGGAAAAGGTAATATCCTTGGAGAGAGTATGGTACTTGATTATGAGTTAACCGGCGATCTTAGATATCTGGATGTAGCAGTTGATGGTATGCCGATTGGTCTTGAAGTTGGTGACTATGTTGACGTTCGTTTTAGATTTACATTTGGACAGAACTTCTTAGCAATGAGCCATAAGCAGGTAGTTGAGATTAATAAGAATGTATTAAAGCTTGTAGTTGACGAGAAAGACATTCATACCTATGAGAGTATGCAGAGAGATAAAGATACTTACGTAGGATGTAAGATTAGTGCTGTTGAATATATCGAGGGTGGCATTCAGGCGGCTGGTTTGAACTTCTATCCGGCTCGTATTGAGAGTATGAGTACATTAGTTCAAGACCCGAACGTTAAAGATAATGAGGACCTTAGTCAGTTTAGTTTAGTGGACAGAGAGTTACTTGAGGAACAGTTAATTACTCAGGCTGACTTAAAGGGTTCTGGAGAGACTCTTGAGGAAGAGATTAAGAAGATTTATGCTGAGGCAATCCTTAGTGGTGAGGAAGAGCTTAAATCAATGTATGAGGATGCTGCTGAGTATTATGCTCAGGTAGAGGCTGCAAAGAATCTTGGTGAGGCTGTGACAGGAGAGAGCAGTGGTGATGCTGGTATGCCAGCTGGATATGTTCCGTAAGCATAAATTAACAGAGTTGGCATGATAGCTGGTAAATAGCAGGAAGTTAGCCGGTAGTTGGCATGATAAGTCCAATATTAGCTTGTGGGTTGAGTGTTAAAGCTCAGCCCACAATTGGAGTAAAATAAAGAAAAGGAGACAAGCAATGAGATCAATAGGGTTTATTGGAAACGTTGATAAAAGAATAGTTACATTAAATGTAGCGAGAGGGCTTCAGTTTTTAGGTGAGACATTACTTATTACTGATGACCCAAACTATTTAAGGGGAACAGTTAATGGTGTAATTGGCAATGTTAAGGTATTGTTAGTAACAGAGTGGAAAGATGGAATCTTTGAAGAGTATGATGATGGCACTGAGTATGCTAATGTGATCTATGATAGTAGAGAGTTTATTCCGAAAGGAGTAGATAAGACATTAGTGTTTAGAGGTAAGGACAGAAAGTTTTTACCAGAAAGCATCTTAAATTACACAGATGACATTGATAAAAATGGTGACGTTGTAAATGATACAACTGAAATTGTAATAACTTACTTTATGGATAAGAGAGAACTTAAGAAAGCTCATTATACTGATAGGGGTGAGCACAGTGACATCTTAGGTAAGGCAGAGCTTATTGAGTTAAAGCCACTTGATTTAAAATGGTTAATGCAGTGTGAAGAAACTGGAAGCATTAACTTAATGAAGAATTCAGCTTTATATGGAGCCTTAGCAAAGCTCACACATGAGGTTGTAGACATGAGTGAAAAAGAGTGGTCAGCAGTAATGACTAGAGCATAAGGAGGATAAAGATGAACATAGCAGTTATTTCACCGAACTCAGAGAATAATGGAGTATCTACTTTAGCTGGGTTGTTAGCATTAGAGATTGGTGCTAGAGGAAAGAAAGTTTGTTTGACTCATACAAGTACAAAATCTCCATCATTGTTTCAGTATTTTGGCTTAAATGATACAGAAGAGGATAAAACAGCAAATCCGGCTCGAATGATTAAGATGCTGAAAGAAAACATCTTAAAGCGTGGGGATGTTAGAGAGTACTGTAAGATGGTAAACAGCACAGTAGATGTTTATAGCGCTAATGATGCTACTTTTGACAAAGACGATATGGTTTATGCATTAGATTACATCTTAAAGTATTTCCCTCATGACTTTGTGGTTGTAGATGTTGACATTAGAGATCCTGAGGACGAAGCAGTTAAATCAACATTAAAGCAGAGCGACTTCATTATATTAGTTGTAGAGCAGGGTGCTAAAGAGGTGCTTGGGTTTAAAGGTGGGTTTGCTAGTCTTAAGAAGCATATCGGCAATAAACCGATGATGGCAGTTGTTCAGAAGTATAGCTCAGTAGTTGGAAAGGTTAGTGACCTTGCAGCAATGTGTGGTGTTAAAGAGCTTAAGAAATCATCTTCATGGCTTTCATTAAGATATAATCCTTACATTGTTAAGTATGAGATGAATGGTAAGCTTCCTGCATTACATAGAGCTATGAAAACGAATGATGCCCGTATTATTGATATTAGCTCAGATGTTAAGACGATAGCAAATAGAATTATGAAGTTTAAGACAGCTAAGAGAAACGGTGGCATCAAACCGGCAGAGGATGCATCAGAAGAAGTAAAAGAGACAGAAGAAAAGAAAGAATAAAGTTTAGTGAGTATTAAGATATAAGAGTTATAGCATAAAGAGTTTATTTGGAGGAACTGAGAATGGAAGAGATCGGAGTAGTTTATCAGCATTGGGAGGTATTGGGTAAAGGAGATAGAAGCGGTTACCTTAGATGCAAGTGCATTGAGTGTGGTTATGAGCGTGATATTAGTAAATATCATCTTTTAAGAGGAAACGGCCCTAAGTGTGAGTGCATGAAAGTGCCGTGGGTTGGACGTAAGTACGGGTACTGGGAAGTCATTGGAGAGTGCAGTGACAGCTCTAAGGTGCTATGTAAATGTCATAAGTGTGGTAAGACAGTAAGAGAAGTGAGAAAGGCTGGATTAACTTCTGGCAGATCTCAAAGTTGCGGTTGTGACTTATCAGATAGAGCATACAATCCATCTAGATTAAAGCATAATTTATTTGGAAAGACTTTTGGAGAGTGGGAAGTCAAAGACTATGTTGGGAACAGTCTTTGGGAATGTGAGTGTTCTTGTGGAACAAGAAGATACATAAATGGATATGACTTAATGAGTGGTAAAACTACTTCATGCGGATGTATGAAAGCTAAGAGATATAAAACAAGCATGTTAGAGAGATACGGCGTTGAGAATATTTCACAGCTCGACTGCAAGATTGATGCTGAACAGAGAAGCATTCTACAGGATGAAAGCCAATTAAGAATGTTTATAGAGAGCATAGATCCTCCGAGAACAATAGAAAAGCTATCCAGAACTCTTGGGGTTAACAGTGGGTCTATGTGGGTTTATGTCAGAAAGCATAAACTTGAGGGGTTAACAAACGTTTGTGTAGCAGGTAGTCAGTATGAGGATGAAATAGCACTATTCTTAGACAGCCTTGGTGTAAAATACATAAGACATGATAGAGATGCTTTAAAGAAGCAGGAGATAGACTTGTATATTCCCAGTTTAAGATTTGGAATAGAGTTTAACGGTAGTTATTGGCATAGCGAGCTTTTTAAAGTGATGCGGTATCATCAGAGAAAGAACTCACTGGCTGTAGATAACGATATTAGACTTTTACAGATATTTGAATATGAGTGGAAAGATGAAGAGCTTAAAAATAAGCTAAAGAGCTTAATAAAAAGAATTGTAAGACCTGACTTAAATCGTGTATTGCATGCTAGAAATTGCGAGCTTTGTGAGGTGGACAAGGAAGAAAGCAAGCAGTTCCAGAATGAGTATCATTTAATGGGAAGTTCACCGGCTGAAATACATATAGGATTAAGGCATTCTGGAGAGCTGATAGGCATAATGACATTCGGAAAGCCTCGATTTAATAAGTCTGTAGAGTACGAGATGGTCCGTATGGTTTGGAAAGATGGCGTTGCAGTTTCTGGTGGGGCTGAAAAATTGTTCAAGGGCTTTATAACTAAGTATAAGCCTTCATCTATAATTACTTATGCAGAACTATCAAAGTTTACAGGTAGCGTATATACAAGATTAGGGTTTACATATGATGGAATGACTGACCCTGAGTATGTGTGGTATAATCCTACTAACAGAGATGTGTTGAACAGATATAAAACTCAGAAAGATCGTTTAGTAGCAAATGGACTTGGAGATGAGTCTGAGTCTGAAGCTGATATCATGTTAAAGCATGGTTATGCTAGAATTTACAACTGTGGAAACGCAAGGTTTATTTGGAGGGCTTAGAAAGGTGGGTAATGTACAAGAGGACTTTACCGGTAGGACATACAATAATTGGTTAGTCTGTGAGTACCTTGAGAAGAGCAAATACAAATGTCAATGTTTACTTTGTGGAGTTTACAGAGATATAAGTAGTTACTTTTTAAAGACTGGACAAGCTCCTAAATGTGTATGTCAGACAGGTAAAAGTCCAAAGGGCAGAATAGATTTGACGGACAGAACATTCGGAGAATGGAGAGTGCTTGAGTATGCTGGCAATAAGAAATGGCTATGCGAGTGCAGTTGTGGTAGACGTCAAATAGTAGATGGGTATGCACTTAGAAGTGGGAAATCAACTAAGTGTAAATACTCACATAACGGAATAAGCAGAATAAGAGGTGAACCTGACAGTGAGGATAAGACAGAAAGCATTGAAAAATAACAGGTTTATTTGTGAGAAATCATAGAAAAGGAGAAGTAGTAGCATGACATTAAATACTATACTTATCCTGGTTGTACTGGCTGTTATGTTTGTATTTATAGCTTACATGTATATGAGAGCTAAAGGTAAAGAGGATATCAAATATGAGGCTCAGTATGAAACTCTGGATGATGTGGTGCTTGCAGTAAAGCAAGAGATGGTAGACTTAGTAAGAGAAGATACGAATCTTACTTTAACGAATGAAGAGGCAGATAGATTATATAACCGTAAGAAAAGAATCAATGAAGCTCTTAAAAAATGTGTCTATGGTATAGATGCTCCGAAGAGTATTGTTATAGATTTGATTACTGATTTTATAGAGCGTGAAGTACCCGACGAGTCGGTAAGAAATATTTTAGGTTTGAATTTTGAAGAAGGTGGAGAGCCTTCAAATGCTGTAATGTTTGAGATCATCATGTTGAGATATACAAAGCGTTATGGTAAAGATGCTCTTGATAAGTGGATCAAGAAAAACGACTTTGATAGAGAAAGACCTGCATTAAATACTGATGATATACATCAGTATCAGTATTATATATCTGTAGAGGATTTGCAGAGAAGCTATGCTGATGAAGCTATTGAGCTTACTGAAAGAGAGATGCGTGAGGTATTAGCAATCATAGTTTATCAGTGTTATAAGGGCTTTGGTTGTATTGATACGATACGTTCAATGAACATCAATGGTCTTTCACTTGGTGTTAGTGGTAGCGTTCTTGAGAGTGCTGGACAGAAAGCAAATGTGGCTAGAGCAACTCAGAGTGCTTGGTTGTACTACGCTGGTAAAGAGATACATCTTCAGTTTGTTGACTTTGGTTCTGAGGATGAACTTAGAAGAATTATTCAGCTTATTTGTAGGTGGAATAGCCCTGGTGCATTAACTGCTAAGCGTGGTGGTTTGGTTAATACAATGGCTGATAAGAGCCGTGTACTTGCTCTAAGACCTCCGGCAGCTGAGTATTGGGCTGTGTTTATTCGTAAGTTCTCCCTTGGAGTTGTTAGTCCAGAAGATTTGATTTGTAAGCCTTACATTAAAGATAACACAGGTATGCTGGCTGTAAATCTTATAAAGTTCCTTATGAAGGGCGAGGTAACAAGTGCTGTTACTGGTAGACAGGGTTCTGGTAAAACAACTATGATGACGGCTATAATTAAGTACATTGATCCACGTTATACACTACGAGTACTAGAGATGGCTCCGGAGTTGTATCTACGTGAGTTATATCCAGAAAGGAACATTCTTTCATTGCAAGAGACCACGACAGTAACACCGGAGATGGAGCAGGACTGGTTGAAGAAGTCCAACGGTGTAGTAAGTTTAGTCGGTGAGGTTGCAACGGATAACGTTGCAATGAATATGATCCAGATGGGTATGACAGCATCAAAATTTACCATCTTCTCACATCATGGTAACACTCCTAAAGACTTAGTACTTACATTACGTAACTCCTTAGTCAATGCTGGTGGTTTCTCTAACATGGAGACAGCAGAGAAGCAGGTAACCGACGTAGTAAGAGTTGACATTCATTTGGAGACTACTGCTGGTGGTAAGCGTTACATTCAGAGAATCTCTGAGATTGTTCAGTTGAACTCAGCAACTCAGTATCCTGAGCTTGATAGAAGAGACCTTGAGTTCTCTAAGGCTCAGGTTGAAAGAGAGTACTATTATCGTCAGACAGACCGTATTTCCTTTACTTCAAGAGAAATATTGGCATATGATCTTGATACTGACACTTATTACACAAAAGAGCGTTTCAGTCCGAAAACTGAGGACTATATGAAGTCAAAGATGGACCCTGAGACAAGATTAGCATTTGAGAGCTTCTTGTTGGAGAACTGGGGATTGCCTCCTGAGGTTAAGGAAACATTAGAGAATCCTGAGGGAGACTTAGATAAGGCTATGAAAGAACTTAACTTGACTGGAACATTTGGTGATTCCTTGAGAGACAATATTAAGGCTTACATAGATACTGGTTTATCTCCGGATGATGCTATCAAAGCAGCTACAAATGCTACATTAGGCAAGGCAAAAGATGACATCAAGATTGGTGATGAAAAAATCATTGAGAACAATTCTAAGTATGCTTGGGAGAAACCGAAAGAGCAACAGGAAATTGACCTGTCTAGTGAGTTTAACATTGGTGACATGGGATTGTTTGATGACGACTTCTAAGGTTTACACAGAAGGCTGGTTGACGTAGTCAACTACTTAGGAAAGGCTGGTTGACGTAGTCAACTACTTAGGAAAGGACAGAGTTTATGGGTGATCTTTTTACAACGCAAGAGCTCATAATCTTCGGTGTAGTCATGTTGGTAGTGCTTGTAGTAAGTGCTATCTTAGTAATGGAAATGCAGAAACGTCAGAAGCGAGGTAAGAGCAAGTTGAAAAGAAAAGACTCCGCTTCTGATGTATTCTTCCTTAAAGCATACATGAAGCTTGAAAGATTTTTCTTAACATCAGATTTGATTGCAAATGTAACAAAGAGCGTTCAATCAATGAGTTGTTACAGCCCGAGAGATAGTTTCATACTTGCTGCTAAATACACTTGCATGGCTTTAGGTATCGGAGTGGCTTTTGTAATTGGTGCAGTTATCTTATTTGATGATATTATATCTATGTTGCTATGTTCAGCATTTGGTTTTGCGTTTGCTAGTTCAATGGTTGATAAGCAGATAGATAAAATCAACATCAAAGTTTATAATCAGTTAAGAGGTGCTATATCTTCAATTCGAGAAGAATACTTGAGAACAAACAGCATTCCTGAAGCAATTGAGAACGCTGAATTTGGTAAGGAGCTTAAACCAAGTTTCAATAGCATTTATAATATTCTAACTCAGTCAAATGGTGAGGCTAAGTTAGCAGAGTTCTTTGAGAGAACTCCTTTTAGACACATTCAGACATTAGCTAGAGTTTGTTATGACATCAACAACTCTGGTGACGAAGTAGATGCAAATGGTAACAGTAACTTCCTAACAGCTATGAATAGTATGAGTACAGACATTAACAATGAGTTGTCTCGTATGAAATACCAGAAGATGCGTTTTGGTAAGTTAGAGTACTTGAGCTTGATTCCTGTTGTTGGTATTAAGTTGATTGAGAGCTTCTTCGTTGGAATTATGCCTGGTACAGCGGTTATTTATGACGGTAGTACTGGATATGTAATCAGAATTTCAACATTGGCTATCAGTATTGTTATTTATACTGTCATAGCTAAAATCAATACAACTCAGTCAATTAAAGAGGATGACAGAAATGCAATGTTTTCAACTTTGATACAGAAATCGAAGTTTATTAGACATTTCATTTATGACATATCTCCTAAGAACGATAAGAAGAACTCAAGATTGAAGTTGCAGAGCAAGTTAAATAAAGCTTTGAGCAAGAAAGGAATTGAAGAGCTTTATTTAGAGAAATCAACATATGCAATTGTTACTTTTATTATTTCTATCTTTGCTATTGTGTGTGCTATTCAGATGGGTAAGCAGAACATGTTAAATAGTACACAGAGCTTATCACTTGTTGATATGGAGCTTAGTGTTCAGATAGATAAGCAGACAATGATAGATATGGACAATGAGTACATTGAATCTCGTGAGAAAGGTAAAGAGTACAGTACTGATGAATTGTACTACTTTGTACAGGGTAGACTTCCTGGTTTATCTGACATGGAAATTCAGGATCAGCAGAAGAGACTTGAGAGCAAGTACAACACAATTAAGAACGCATATTTCCATTGGTGGATGCTTCTGATATGTTTTGGTCTGGGTTTAACTGCTTGGTATACTCCGGATATGTTATTAAAGCTTCGTAGATGGCTGGTAATAACAGAGGCAGAGGATGACTTCCTTCAGTTGCAGACCTTAATGAGTATACTGATGAACACTGACGGAGATAACCTTGATGCATTGGAGCAGATGAGTCAAATGAGTAAGATTCATAAAGACATGTTAATATATGCTTATCATGGTTACCCTTCTAATCCTGATAAAGAGTTATGGAACCTGGAACAGAAAACTCCTATCATGGAGTTCAAGAGGTTTATTGGTAAGATGCGTTTGGCAGTTAGTGACCTGTCATTAAAAGAGGTGTTTGCTGACCTTATGTTGGAAAGAGAGTACATACAGGAACAGAGAGACATTAAAATGAGACAGGCAATAGATAAGAAACGTACTCTATGTGGTATGCTAGCAAAGGCTCCTATGGGTATCATGGTTGTGGGAGAGTTCTTATTCCCGATTGGATATCTTGGTGCAACAGAGCTTATGAGTGCTATTAACAGTATGCAGAGTATGTAAGACAGGTTTGAGCAAGAATATGGCATGAAAATGTTGTATTCTTGCTTTTTATTTTGCCTAAAATAATTAAGAAATGATGCTAACTATTGGCTAAAAGCAATAGGCTTAAATACAGAACTGATAGCAAGTTAGGGTTTACTTAGGCTGATAAATACTTGGTGATGTCCATTTTATATTTGTTTTACTTGCTGGCTAAATACTGTTAGCTTCATTACAGATAGATATACTATGCATTTAAGCATTGAGCCGTGATATAGGTATAAATTTTAAAAATTAAAAAATTTATGTCAAAGGTTTAAAAGAAATTTAAGTTGTGGGAGGGGAGTGAGATGGAGAAGGAAACTTCAAGTCTAGTTAGTTTAGGCATAGTGTTGATAGCGATAGCTACAGTTATTGCAATTGGCTTTGGTGTCTTTTCTGTTGGAAAGAGGTTGGCTAATAATGGTCAAAATGATCTTGTAACTCAAGTAGATCAAATCAATCAAAGCACATTTACAGAGTTAAATCAGCAAGTAGTAACTGGAACTAGTCTTAAGGGAATAATTCATCAACTGAGCTCAGGTAATTATGCAGTGTTGCTTAACACAACAGCATTGAGAAATAATCAAGCTCATGCAACTAGAGTTACAGGTGATTTAGCTACAAGTGCAGCTAGTTCAGATAACCCTTACACTATGGTGATGACTAACTATCCCTCTGAAAGTTCTAACGGAACTAAAATAATGTCAACAGCATTCATAAATTATAATGCTCTTCTAAAGAACGGTTGCACTCCAACGTCAGATGTCTTTAGCAAGGGTTCCAAGGTGCAGATAGATGGCGTTGACATACATCCAAGCAAGATAGGTGGCATTGATAAAGTTCCGAATGAATCAGCTGATGGGGGCAGCTACTGCGGTGGTAGGTATTATGATGCAGCTTCAAACGACTTAGAAACTTTTAAAACTTTGGAGATGACAGACAGCATGTTTGTGACAGATTTAGAGTTTATCTCAGACACTACAACCGGTAACATTATGAAAAACACTAAAATAGCTGACTTTAATAGGCAGGGCACTACAATGTATATTGATGACACCGCAGAGTTTGATAGCTACTGCATTAAAGACAGTTCCGACAATTATGTTGGTTTAGCATTTATTCAGATTCAAAAGTAAAGGCATAAGCAGCAAGTTTGAAAGACTGCTTTGCATATATGAAGGAGGACATTAGAAATGGAAAAAGAAACATCTAGTTTGGTTAGCTTAGGTATCGTTCTGATTGCTATTGCAGTAGTTATCACTCTTGGTTTCGGTATCTTTGCAGTAGGTAAGCGTTTAGCAAACAATGGACAGAACGACTTGGTTTCCCAGGTTGATCAGATTAACCAGAGTACATTTACAGATTTAGACCAGCAGGTAATTACTGGTACTAGACTGAAAGGTGTTATTAACCAGCTTAGTTCTGGAAACTATGCAGTTCTGTTAAATACTCTGGCTTTAAGAAACAACCAGGCAGACGGAGCAACCTTAACTGGTGACTTAGCAACAAGCATTAAAGCTGGTGGTGGTTCTTATGGTTTAGTGGCTACGAACTATCCTTCTCAGAGTGCTAAGGGCACAACGATTACAAGTACTATATTTGTTAACTACAATGCTCTTATGAAGAACGCTCAGAAGCCTACAGCTTTAAGTGATACTGCATTTGGAGTTACAAATCCTACTGGTAAACAGCATGTAGTTGTTACTGGTAATGATGAAGGTGCTTCTGATAACCTTGATAGCTACAAGACATTGGAAATGACCGATGGTGTATTCGAGACAGACCTTGAGTTTATCTCAGACGCTACAACTGGTAACATTCAGAAGAACACTAAGATTGCAGACTTTACAAAACAGGGAACAACAATGTATATCGCAGATGCAGCTCAGTTTAACAGCTACTGTATCAAAGATAGCACTGATAACTATGTTGGTCTTGCATTCATTCAGATTCAGAAATAATTATTAACATGACATTGGTGATTAGGGAGCATCAAAGCTCCCTTCACATAAAAGGAGGACATTAAAATGGAAAAAGAAACTTCAAGCTTAGTTAGCTTAGGTATTGTGTTAATTGCTATCGCAGTTGTTATTACTTTAGGTTTTGGTATCTTTGCTGTTGGTAAGAGACTTGCTAACAACGGTCAGAATGACTTAGTATCTCAGGTTGACCAGATTAACCAGAGCACTTTCACTGACTTAGACCAGCAGGTTATCACAGGAACCCGTTTAAAGGGTGTAATCAATCAGTTAAGTTCTGGTAACTACGCTGTGTTAATTAACACTTTAGCATTGAGAAACAACCAGGCAGATGCTGCTACATTAACTGGTGACCTTGCTACTACAATCAAAGGTGGCGGCGGATCTTACGGAATTGTAAGTACTAACTATCCTTCTCAGAGTGCTAAGGGAACTGCTATTGCTAACACAATCTTTGTTAACTACAATGCTCTTATGAAGAACGCTCAGACTCCTAAGCATGGCGTAACTGACAATATCGCTATGGATGGCACAGCAAATGATGCTTCTGATAGTTTAGCAGACTGGAAAGAGTTAAAGATGACTGATGGTGTATTCGAGACAGACCTTGAGTTTGTATCTGATGCAACTACAGGAAACATCCAGAAGAACACAAAGATTGCTGACTTCACAAAGCAGGGTACTACAATGTACTTAGCTGATGCAGCTCAGTTCAACAGCTACTGCATTAAGGATAGTACAGACAACTATGTTGGTCTTGCATTCATCCAGATTCAGAAATAATTAGCTAACTAGAGCTTGGCAAGAGTTACAATATCATTTGGTGTTGTAACTTAACAGTCCGAAAAACAAGAGAGCACTGGGGAATTTCCCTGGTGCTTTTCTTTTTGCTTTTAGTTGAATAAAAGCAAGGGAAATTTTGTGCTTAAAGGAGTTGAGGGTAGAGATGGACAACGAAATCAAAGAAGTATACTCATTAGCGTTAAACTGCATTATTGTTGCAATGGTGTTATCTCTAGCTATGTTAGGTGTGCATACAAGAAATGCATTTGCATCAGCTAGAAATAACCAGACGTCAAGAGAAAAAGCCTATCAGCAGTACGTAAACATTGAGGTTTATCAGGATCGGATACTGACAGGTGATGAAACCATATCAGTCATTCGTGAGTTTTATGACGAGGATGGACTGGAGATATATCTTGACAGAGATTCAGCTGGAGATGAATTAAACATTACAAAGACTCTTGCTAGACAAAATCCTGAACTTGTTGACATAGAGGAGCTTAGAAATAAAATATTGCCGAACTTTGAATATCATGTTTGGCTTGTATATGATTTCTATGATATACCAGATTTTATTAACTTATCTGATGATGCTAAGAGGTTAACTCCTAAAACAGCTGGTAACGTAACAGGTATAGTTTTATTACGTCAATAAGTGGAGGGACATTAAGAAATGAAAGAAGAAATCAGAGAGGTCTTATATTTAGCTATATCATTGATTATAGCTGCTTGCTTTTTAAGCATTGTGTTGATGTTTACGAACATAGGATATGATATAGCATATACAAATGATGCTAAATTAGCAAAGAATAGTAGAATGGAGCAGCAAGCTGAGATATACAAGTACATTACAGATGGTGACTTAGCTAATACTGAGAAGGTGCTTAGTGGAACTGACATAGTAAGGTTTATTAGCAAGAACACTACAAGATATAAGTATCGTATTTATTTTACTGACAAAGACTTCATAGATATTGAGTATGGTGGAGAGGCTCATGAAAGAGCTCGTAATAAAGTACTTGACTTGATGGAGTTAACATCAGGAACAGCAAATGCTGACCAGTATTATACAGCTGACATGTCTTTGTGGTCACAGCAGTATCTTAACAATGAGATTATGCAAGAGAATGTTTATGGAGCATATATTCCTTATGTTACTCGTACAGATACAGATGAGGTAACAATGGATTTAGATGAAATCGTTGATAATTGTAACTTAGTGCGTTTCAATTTCGTATTAAAGAACTAAGAAAGGGTGTGGTAAGCGTGGATAGAGAAATTAGTGAGGTGACATGGCTTGGTGTAACTTTAACAGCATTATGTGTGGTTATATCAATAGTGATGTTAAATGCTTACACAGGTAGACATATGGCATATGACTATATGGATGAAGTACATGCTATTGCAGTTGACCTTGAGGAAGGGGAGCTTAATCAATTAAATGAGTCTATTCAAGAGATGCCTGCTGCTAGTGTGTTATCATTAGTAAGAATGAACGACAACGGTATAAATAAGTTGTATCTTAACTATGAGGGTTTATACGGTCAGGTAGCCGCTGACAGGTTGTATTCAGAGGCTGGAGCAAAAACTGATGTTTATAGGCTTTTTGAGAACAACATAAGGTCAAAAGTTAAGCTTTATATAAAGTATAATGACTCTGATAATGGATATGATTTTTACATACATGACATTGGTTGTACTTCAGACGACTATAAACATGTTGGGGCTTGCCCGTTAAATTAAAATAATACTTGTGAGGTAGTGACATGAGAGAAGATAGTTATGACGTTGTATTTTTAGTTTTATTAGCAGCTTTGTTTATTTCACTTGGATATGTGACTGTATTGAATGAGCAGAAGCGTACAGAAAGTTATAATGCAAGTTTAATTGAGGATAAGAACGTAGGAGTTATTGATTCACTTGTAATTCCTGGCTATGGAGATTACGATGGAACACTGACAAAAGGTGATGTAGTGCTTATGAGTCAGATTCAGGACTACTATATGCCGAATCCTAAGAAGCTTCATATTGAGGATGGTGGAGAGCTTGAAATCAAGTCAACAGTAGATGTAGATAAAGTAAGCTATGGTGCTAAAATGATAGGCTATGTAGGAGCAAGTGGTGGCAATAGGTTCTACTTAAAATATGATGACGGTACAAACTTAGCCCAGAGTGACGATGATTGTTTCTTTATTGGTAAGGTTAGATAACATTAGTAGAGGAGGTGATACCAGTGAGTGATTTTATTAGCAAGGTTGTTAACTTATGTATCTTGTTTACTATGATTTTAGCAGTTATGGGTATGGTGTTTGCCAGTCAACAAGCTACAAGTCAGCGTTTAGTATTAAATGAAGCAACAGAGTTTTTAGATAAGGTGTCTGATAAAGCTTATTTAACAGCTGGTGACATGGATGAATTATATATGAGAATGAATAGTCACGGTATGTTACTGGATGTTGAGGTTGAGCGTTTAATGTATGCTCCTATGGAAAAAGATGATGCAGTTATTAGTAACTATACATCAGTTGATAGCACAGAGACACTTGGAGTAGAGAAGAATGGGCAGAAGAAAAGTGAAATAGCATTTAATAAAAATGATTTAGTGCGTATTAAAGTAAAAGAGATTGGTATGCCTGGTACTCGAAGATTTATTTATAGGCTTATAGGAATTGACACTGGTGCATTTGAATTTGCATTAGCAGCACCTGTTCAATAATAGCAGAGGAGGAGGTCAAGAATGAAATATTTTTCAGCTCTTTTCTCTGTTATTGGCATAGCAATACTGATGCTTGAACTTGTAATATTTAATAATCAGTGGAACTTATATCAGAGAGATTTTGATACAGCTCGTTTATCTTATGCTATTGACTATGCTGAGGAGTCAGCATTTGCTAAGTCATTGCAGACAGGTGATATTTCAAGTGACTATACAGATATAATGAGAGTGACAAGTGATCCGACATATGTCATGGATGAATTTGCAAATGTCATGTGTGCTAACTATGATATGGCAATGGTTGAGGAAAACAGACAGCGTGTAATGAACAGCGTTGATGCAGCTTGCTTAGTTAACAATGATGGCTATTATATAGCTTTATTATCTGAAGTTAAGCATGCTGGACCGGATGCTGACGAGGACTTAGGTAACGTTGAGTATAAGTTTAAATGGTCTCCTAAATTACCGTTTACTTATGAAATGGAGAAAGGTGGCATATATGGAAACCCATTACATGCTGCTATAGGATTTGACCTTCATAATGCTGATGTTAGCATATATGACTATGACGAGAACAGAGTGTATTATTCAAAAGGCAATGTAGAAAAAGAAATCTATTATGAGGATGTAACAGTTAATGGAGGAACATTTCAAGTTCAGAGAACACGCGAGAACGGAGTTTACGGGTATTTAAAAGATGGGGCTGCAGCAACATTCCCTCAGAGCTGTGTAAGTGATAACTTGAAATACAGAGTAGCTAATAACATCATAGCAAATGCATTAAACTATAACATCTCAGTTGTTTCAGAGAAGCGTGGTGGTGCTTCATATAACGTTCATTTACCTGCTAAGACAACTGCTGATGGTGTTAGCTCAGTAATTGGAAATAGTTTAATCGTAGTTATTAGTGATGCTGACTATGCTGGTAAGGCTCATTTGACAGAGGCAGTTATAGGTGGACATAGAGTAACAAATAAAGCTTATACAATTGCTTTTGAGCAGGATGGTATTAAGTACTACTGTAAACAAGGTCAGCTACCGATGGACAATGATGGTAGTATACCTATGAAAAATGGCAGACCTCTTTATACAGTTGAGAGTAAATACTTGACAGAGTATCAAGCAGCATTAGATGGATATCATCCGCATCTAACATATCTTCAGATACCTATAAAGAGAAAGTAGTCTTAAAGTAGAGCATATAAGTATATGGGAGTATAATTTTTATAAAATATTAGGAGGCAAATAAAACATGGGTATCCCTTATAGTGAAGCAGTAGAAAATGGTTTATTAGAGCCTGACGTACTGGGGTACATTCCAAGTACATGTGATGGCGAGTACGGTTGTGGGAGTGAGCTTGAGTTCAGTGATAACTTAACTCATATTGGATGTCCGAACCGGTTTTGCCCACATAAGATAGCATCTCGTTTAGAGGCTATGGCTAAAGAAATGAAAGCAGATGGTTGGGGAGAGTCGACTTGTTTAGCTCTTGTTAAAGCTTGTAAATTGATTAGCCCTGCTCAGGTATTTTTATTAGAAGGTAAGGATTTGAGTGGAATCATCAGTGCAAGTGACGCTAAGCTGGCAAGTATTTGTGATAGGAGCAAGAGAAAAGTTCAGTTATGGCAAGTGGTTAAGCTAATGAACATTCCGGGTTTATCTATGAACTCAATGAAAATCTTTAACGGCTATACAACTATAGAGGATGCCTATAAAGATATTGAAGAGAAAAAGGTTCCTTTTATTATGGAGCGTTTAGGAATCAGCAAGAGCAATGAAAGCAGTGTTATGGCTTGTAATGTATATTATACATTACTGGAGTATAAAGAGGAACTTATTTCAGCTCAGAAGCGGTTCGATGTGTTTGTTCCTACAGGAGATATCTTAAAGGTAGCAATTACTGGAGGAGTGAATGGCTTCACTAATAAAGGAGAGTTTATTAAGTACATCAATAATCTTGGGGATGGCAAGTATACAGCATCTTTAATGAATACCGTCAGTGCTCAGATTGATATCTTAATTGCAGATAATGATACTAGCAGTAGAAAATACAAAACAGCTTGTAAGATAAATGACCAGGCTGGTTATGATAAGATTAAGATCTTTGGTGCTGATGATTGCATTGAGTACTTAAAGGAGCATTATAAAATCATTTAATACGAGGTAAAGCTCAATGTACACAGTTATAGCAGTAATTATGGACGGAATGACAATCAATGGGTTTCGTTTACGTGACGATGAAGAGAAAGAGTCAAATATAAAAGAGGATAAGTTCTATGAACTTGTAAAGAGCAATAAAGTTGATGGTGTGACTTTAACAGAGGATGAAGGGCATGAGTATATGACAGGCTTAAAACTCAGAGACCTTGAAGTGATATCTGGAAAGAGCATTAAACTTGAGTCAAAGCTTAAAGATTCCAAGGGGAACGTAATTGGATATAAATTAGCTGATAAAGATAAGGAAATATCAATTAAGAAAGCTTGGAACATGGGAGTAAACGGGGATATACAGAACGGAAAGAGTATGTTACTCATTGGTAGAGATGGGAACATAACAAAGTACTTTCAGTGTGATGATGACCTCGTGTAAATAAGGGCATACATCTGGTGGTAATAACAGAGCATGACCCACAGTAGCATAGTGTTTAAAAGCGCTATGCTACTTTTAAAAATAGGAAGCGTGGTGAATTAAATGGCGTGTAATGTGAGCACAATACTTAAAGGTTTAGACAACAGTGAATTAGATAGGTGCATACAAAACATTAAAGAGAATCCTGTAAATGTGAAAGACAGCAGAGAGATCTTGAAAGAATTCGGGATAGCAGACAAGAGTGTTTATGCAGCTTTTAGTAAAAACGGGTTGATACAGGTTGTGAACTTAAAGAACAATAGTTTTGTAGATGGCAATTATATTTCGTGTGCATTATTTACTTCATTGGATGCTTACAGACTATTTAGTAGTCAGTGTGTTGATAAGAGTGATTGCAATATACAGATTGTAACTTTACAAACTGCTTGGAATCAGATATTACATGCTAAAATGAGTGTTAGCTTGGATTCACCAGTATACATGAGAATAATAACTGCTCGAGGAGAAGTACTTGGCTTGCCTGTTGTGCAGTAGCTAGATTTATATTGGAGAGTCACATTAGATAAGGAGAGACTTGACATGTTATTTATTTGTGCAGCTTTAACATTTAAAGGTGAGCCTGGGTTTCGGCTAGTATCAACAGAAAGTTTAAATGGAAATCATTTTCCGACTATGGATGCTCCTTCTACTGAAGTAAAGAGACTTGTAAGAGAGGGAAGAATCAAAGGATATGAGGATGGCTTAGAAAAGGCACCATTCATCAAAGAAAAATCTAGAAGCGTAGAGAATAGGAATGTTTATACAGTTGTGACTGGAAACAACTTGTCTGAATGGTACTTAGTAGATTCTCAGGGAGCAATAGTGGAATCTTGGGTAGATCCCAAACAAAAAGAGAGTGACATTTGGAATGGTAAGAGAGTTTACTATTTAGATAATAGCTTTGTAATTCAGCAAGGGTACTTAGCGGATGGAATTGAGTACAAAGAATTTGTTAGTGATATGCGTTCTAAAATGAATAGAGCTTGTGAAAAAGATATTGAACGTGTACAAAGAAAGATTAACATGGTATCTAACAAAGAGATGTCAATAGATGATAATGGAGTCTTAAAGTTGAATAGAGGCTCAAAACTTGAGAAATTAGTCATTCCTGATGGTGTGACTGAAGCAAAGGAACTATATGGAATCAAGGAAATTGTTGGTAATAGCTCAACATTGAAGAGTATTAACTTACCGGTTGATGTAGAATCTGTGAACTTAGAAAAGTGTGAAAACTTAAAGGAGATGCTTGTAAGCAGACCATTGAACTTTGATAAGTCAAGGTTACCTCAGAGTTTATCTGTAGTACGTGATGCTGATGGTGCTGGTGCTATATTTGTAGGCTCTGGAAACGGCGCATTCAAAGACTGGAAGAACCTTTCGGTGCATAGTACACTTCTTACTGGAGCATTTGATAGCATAGAGATTGGAAATAGTAAATACTTAGAGACCGCTGGTAATCTATTCAACTTTGCTGAAGCCAACTCGGTTAAGATAGGTGGCAATATAAAAGCTTTGGAGCCTTCTGGAATAATAAAGTGCAATGAAGTTTACTTGGGGGATGAAATTAAATCAGTTCGTAAATATGCATTGACTATGTGTGCAAAAGATGATAAGCTTGACTTTTTTGGTGGAGATTCAATAATTAGCATACCGAATGAGGGGTTCAGATTCTCAAAACCGTTTAACTCTGATAATAGACGAGATCATTACAGACTTGATTTACATCTTGAGCAGAAAACAAAGCTTAGAAAAGTAGAGCAGAAATCATTTTTCTTTCTACATAACGTTATAATAGAGAATTTGCTTATGGGACCTAACTTAAAGCATTTCTTAATAAATAGTGGCTTAGTTACATATGAGGGAACAATAAATCTGTCGCATAATCTTGATAATGATAGTGTTTACTGGTGGTTAAAAGAGAGGCTATCTTGGTACCATATAGATACGTTAAGATTTACAGTGGATCAGTTAAAGTTGGTTGGTTGTGCTGTAAAAGCTGGGAATCTTTATTCTAGTAATAAGATTACTTATGATGAATATCTTGATTACTCAGAGGACATTGACCCTAATGAGGCTTTAAAACTTTATATAGATTACTTAAAAGACAGAAATGCGGCTATTGGAAAAATAGTGGTATACAATCAAAATAATGGAAAAGACTTAGTAGAGCGTAAAATACGTTAGGTTAAAGTGTTTAGAGAAGAGGATTTAAAAGCTTGGATAGATAGCTGAGGATCAATATGAAAAATATCATGATAAGCTGGATAGTTTATAAGTTAATATAGTAAGGAGGGCATAGATAAATGCATGTTATACATATAGGAGAGAGTTGCAGCAAGAACTTAACAAAGAAGATAACTTATTATAGAGTAGATGACGGAAAGTTAATGCTTAGTTTGCAGTTGCAGACAGGTAGTATAGTAAAGGATAGCTTAATGCATCTAACAAAATCATTTAAAGGTGATGTAGAGTCATTCTTAATTTTAGATGAACTTGAATGTAATGGTTATACAATAGAAAGTGATTGGAGCATTAAGAAATTTAAGCTAAGTAGCTCTTTTTATCCTGTGTTGGATACAGTTAAAGACCCGAGCGTGGTTAGACAGCGAATTGAGATTTCTAAAGATGGATTTGAAAGAGAGTGTAAGAGGGTAGCATTGATGGAAATTTTGCATAAGCGTTCAATGATTTCTGTTCGGCTTATGGATGACCTGGATGGCGTTAAAGAGAAAGAAAGATATGTGTACTTAAATCAAGAGAGGCTAAAGAGTTTCATTGAGTCTTTACCACATATTACAAAATGCTTATTAAAATTGTATGAGCAGGATATAGAAAATATATACCTGTATAGTGATAGCTCTGTAATGAGCATTCAAATAAGTAGTGGTAAATTTATTTGTTTAAGTTTGAACGGAAAAGTTTATTCTGAGGTACGTAGGAGTTTATTTGGGAATAGGCTTCAATAAGGAGAAAGCTTATGAAAGTAAAAGAGTTTTATTATGACATGCAAGAAGAGAAAGAAGCTTGCAAAAAGAAACAAAGGCATAGAGTTGAGGATGTAGATAAATATGTTTATGCTGGCGTAGAATTTCCGACTGAATCAGAGATGCAAGAGTACATATTTGAATCTTTGGGTGGGTTATCTGACATACAGGTTAGCACAGATACTTTGCAGAAAGCATTAGATTATAGTGGGGTAAATTTTAAAAATTATGTGGTTTGTGCAGTTGACGTGCCGAACAAGATCTATTTAACTAGAAATAGCAAGTGTAGATATTCATATAGGCAGTCTGATGCAAAGAGATACACTTTAAATGAGGCTAAGAGAGCTGCAGTATTCGCAACATTGAATGGTACTCACTACTGGAAAGCAATAAGGATAGACAGTTTTGAGTTTACTAGAAAAATAAATTAACATTATATAAGGAGAGCAAGACATGAAAAGAATGGTAAACAACACAGAGGGAAGAAAGAAGTACATTATTGAGGAGGAATCTCTGATGGGAATCTGTCTTAAGCCAGATGACATTAGAGGTTTAAAGAGCAACAATGTGGATATCAGTAGAGCTTGGTGTACAATTAGAGATGGAGAGATTTTCATTATTAACATGAGAGTTAAGGGGTCTTCTGTTAAGGGAGAGGATGGAAAGCTTATTTCTCCTGAGAGAAAGCTTCTTGAAAGAAGATCTGAGCTGGATAGAATTATTAAGCGCGTGTTTAAAGAGAGACTTGTATTAGTTCCTCTGGAGCTATCAACAAATGAGGATGGCAAGTTAAAGGTACTTGTTGGAGTTGGAAGAAAGAATCCTGACTATGTAGCACCTGTTAAACCGGTTAGGGGCAGTAAACTAAGTGGTAAGCGTGGTGGATACAATAAGCGTCCTAACAGATAATATAAAACTGGAGGCATAGACATGAAAGTGTTAAAAAGACTTGGAATTTTGACTACAGCAGCAATGTGTGTTTTGGGTTTAGCTGGCTGTGGGAAGGAAGTAACAGTTGCTAGTTTACAGAGTGACTATAATTCATTTGTATCGGCTAACAGTTCAGTGATTTATAACACTGATACTAAAATCAACTTAACCAGTAACATTTATGGTGAGGATTTCAAAATGAATTGGGACTCTCATGACAGTACTGAGAGGTTGATTGGCACTGGTGATTACCATACATACAGAGAGGTTAAAGCTAAAGCTTTTGAAGATGAATTATCTGAGAGAGTTGATAATACAATCATTGGTGGAGATAGGTATACAACATATGATGGCACAAACTACTTCAAGACTAAGTATGAGAGCAATCCGACAGATGGCGTATTGGATGTAGTAGAGCAGATCTTTGGAGATAGTAGTGCTAGAGTTACTACTAATGATACAGGTAATGTGATATCTGGTAAGATGGAGGGACCATACCTTCCTTACTTATTTGACAAGACCTCAATGACAGGTTTATTAGATTTTAAATCTCAGACAGATAAGCCTGTTAAAGCTAAGTATACATTAACACTTGATAAGAAAACAGCTGCTCCGACTAAGTTACTTATTAACTTAGAGGATACTGTAAGTATTATGAGTGAGGTCATCACTGGTATGAGCAATGACTCTGGGTCTGTAAAGACAACAGTTGAAAACTTTGAGATTACATATACATTTAAAGAGTTCAAGACTGATTCTTCTATCGTTGTTTCAGATGCTATGGCTTCTGCTTCTGAGGTAGATAACATTGATGAATTAAGTGTTATGGCTGTTAGTAAGGACTCTGTTGAGGGTGAGGCTTCACAGGATATTCAGATAGCAGGATATAAGTTTAGTTTATCTGATGCTTGGAAACCTGTTGATGTTCCTGGACTTAAGGGATATGATACACCAGCAGCTGATGGAAAGAATTATAGCGTAACAAGATTAAAATATCAGTGGAGTGAAGCTAAAATTGACATTATGAACCCTGCTTCATATGAGAGTTTAGAGGCTGAGCTTGAGGGAACATCAGCAAGTGAGAGTTCAGAGAGCGTTGAGGCTTCTGAGAGTGAAGCAGTAAATGGGGCTGGTGAGACTTCAAGCGGGACTTCAAGTGGGACTTCTGAGGCTGGCGAAGCTACGGAAGATGTAGGAATGACTTGGAATATTGAAGAGTTAGCTTCAAAACAAGTAAATGCTGACATGGAATTAGGATATGACAGTGTTTATATTGATAATGATGCTAGTCAGAGATATGTAATGAGCTCTAAGGGAGATGCAAAGAAAGAGTATAAGTTTACAGTGTTTGGAGAGAATGACTTCTTAAGATTTACTGTAACAACAGATGGTTCTGAGTTGTATGCTGACTACTATACTGAGATGATCTCTAAAATTGCAGAGACAGTCAAGTATGTTGGTTATAAGACAGAGGAACCAGTTGAAGAACCTGAAACAAGTGCTGGAGATGCTTCAACAAATGAGACAGAGGCTCCTGAAGAAACAACTGCTCCTGTTGAACAGCTTATAGGAACTGCAAAGAATCCTTACAATGCAAAAGATACTATTCAGATGAAAGGTATTGACTTAAATTCTGGTAATATTGTAACTGAGACTGCTGTTGTAATGAATATGAACACAGATAAAATCTTGGTTGAGCAGAAGTTAAAGCAGGCTGGCATTACAGCTGATGGAGATGCAGCTATTGTAAGTATTAAGGTAACTGCTGAAAATGTAAAGCATACGAGTGAAAGCAGTGTTGTCCTTGATATGCATGTAGGTTTAGCTGATGCTGAGGGAAATCAGATTGGTAAGCTTCTGAATGATGGTTCACCGCTGGGTGCCGAGTATGCAGACGGTATTGAGTTTACACAGGATAATGAATCAAAGACATTAACATTTGTCTTCAATGTTCCTGATGACTTTGATACTTCTTCACATTTACTTCAGATTAGATATAATGATCCCGATTTAGGTGATAGAAACATCTTTGTAAGATTGAAATAAGCATTTGTGATATTAGAGGAACATTAAGTTGTTCCTCTAATATCCTTGAAAGCGAGGATAGACAGCGTTGATGCATAGCATTACTAAATGCTGTTAACCGATGAAAGCGAGGATAGACATGGGTTTAATGGACAATCTTAGGGGAAAAGTTAAAGCTTCTGGAGTTACAGATAACATTACTTCTATTTCTCGCAAAGCATTAGAGAATTGGCGTAATGCAAATAAAAGAGAGCAGACTGTAGAGCAGACTTTCCAACAAGAGCAAAGAGATGTGTTACAACAGGAAAGAGAATTAGACCAGCAGTATAATGAAAAGATGACTGCTATAAGAAAAGCTTCTGATGACTTAAATCGACAGATTCAAGAGCAGAATACACAGAGAGATATACAGAAAAAGAGAGCTGAGCTCAAGGCATTACAAAGAGAGAACATGGTGCTGAGAGAACAGACTTTAAATAGAGTAGCAATAGAAAATAGCTTTAGCTTTTATAAAGTGAATGAACTATTGACAAAGCAACAGGCAACATTACAGCAGGCTTTAACGATGGCTGGTTGTCCTGAAAATTGTGAGTATGACTTAACATATGAAGGAGATACATTTATTCGTTTAGAGGATAGTGATGTTGACAATGTAGCAACTAATGTGCTTCAGAACTTAAAATTCAACCAGTATCTTGGTGGGGGAAATGCAGTTGTTATTGCTTTAGGAACCCCTAAAAAGACCACATATAGCATAGGATATTTGGTATATGACAAAGAGTTTGGGTTTATGCTGTTAAAGAATGATAGATACATTGGAACATATCCAACCGACACAGTAGACCGTTTAATGGCAAATAAGAAGCTGAATGACCGAGCTGGGTTCTTTAAAAAACCTTTATCAAGTACATTTATTAAAATGGCAGCTCCAGCAGCTTTTTGTATAAACATTAGTAACAATGATAATCATTTCGTGGAAACTGAAGAGGACTTAAAACAGATAAAAGAGATGGCTCAATATAACCAAGTAGCTTTCAAGAGAATGTTAAATGCTTTTGAGTTTTTCATGGTTAAGTTAAATAGAAATCAAATGCAGTTTATTTGTAGGAGATAGCATATGGCATTTAGTGATGTACTTGTTTCGTTAATCAATGGAAGGGCTAGTAACTTTCAAGATGCCTTAGGGGTTTCAAAGTTTACTGACTATGGCATTAAAGTTCCGATAGCTTATGGTTTAAGCGTTACAATCTATAATCCAAGCAAGTCATTTGATTGGTGTAGGAGTGAAGTTGAAACATTCATGTGTGATAGGATGATCAAGATGGGTGGAGCAATGCCGTTAAGTTTGGACTGGTTGGACTTTGATATAGCACATGGAATTATGTATTTCAACAAAGAAATCGGAATTGCTTTAATCATAGAGCCTGACATTGAAGAGCTCTCAAGAGCAAGTCAATCTAAGTTAGACTCTGGTGAGAGCTTTTCAAACATTTTTAATTGGTTAGCTAATAATCAAGATAAAAAGCTTAGAGAAGTTTACGGGAACTCTGATTTTAAAGAGTTCTACAAGGCGGAAGAGATCTTAGCTAATATAATTCAGAATCAGTTTGGTATCAATATGGCTTTTGTATTATGGCCAACTTGGGAGATGTTCTTCAATAACTGGTACTATACTGGTATGATGCGTAGGGGGTTAACTTACTCAAGGCACTGACAGTAATATAATAGAATAGCAGGTAAGAAAATGGCATACAAGCTAAGAAAATGTTGTTTAATGGTTGCTTTTATAGCAACTTGCATAAGTAATAAGGCTTATGCAAATCCGGTGAGTACTCCTACAGAAGAGAGTGTAGACACAGATAGATACTCACTGACTCCAACTGATATTTTTCAGAACAGGACTTGGGAAAGAAAGCCTGGTGGATGGAGATATTTAGACATTGATGGCAAAGCAATAACAGGTCATTTCTTTGACAACAATGGAGATATGTACTGTGCTAAAGAGAATGGATACATTATTATGAATGGGTATGATGAATACGGGCAGTATTATGATAGTGAAGGACGTCTATATAATGCTGGGTACTCACAACCTTCAAGTGCTTACAATAATTTGAGTGAGCAACTTGAGAGCGGAAATAATGTATACTTTAAAACAAGTGGGGACCTGTATGAGTTTATGGAGTACTATGGTAAAGTGTACAACATAGGAGGTCAGAACTTATCATTTAAAGAGTTTAAGAAGCGTAAGTTAAGTAGAACTGGAAACATTATAAGTGAAGAGCATTTTATAAATAACTCATTAAATAAGATGTATGACAGAGAGAAAAATAAGGCATTACTTCAAGAGAGGTTTCCAGAGCGTCTGGTTGGTAACAACATAGAAGAGAAGCTTAATAGTTTATGTGAAGCAGTTAAAGTAGTCAAGTACAACGAGAAGAAAATAACGATACCTTTAGAAGAGTGTTTAACTAGCATGGAAGGTGGTTGTTGGCACTTTATAAAGATAAGTCAGTTCTTGTTAGAAAGAGAAGGTATACATCATGAAATAGTGACTGGCACTTCATATGGTGTACATCACATCTGGTTAAGAGTGAAAGACGAGAGCGGAAAGTGGATATACTGTGACCCAACATTTACAGCAAGTGGTATACCAGGGTATACACAAATAGACTGGAGGGTTTACATGGATAATTATAGAGTTTATCGTTTCTTTGGAAAATAAATGAAAAAAGATTTAAAAAGTTGTTGACAAAATGTAGCAAAGATGGTATAATATGTTTGTAAGGTTGAGTGAGAGAAAATCATTCAAGCTAAAAAGGGCTTGTTCCGGTTTCGACGGGGCAATAAAAATTAAATAAGCATGCAGTAGGCGTCAGTGAGCTACTTTAAAAACATTGACAAACAATAAAGTTCAACAGAACTCCGGCTATGATGGCAGCTTAATCCCTTTGGGATGCCATCCTTGAACATTTGTTCTTGTAAGGTTTAAGGCAGTGTCCGGTATGTGCTAACGTCTTAAACTTCAAAGAAAGACATACTCAGCAGTAAGCCTACGCTTCGGGTTACTGTCAAGGTTTAACGGAGCGGAGTGACTTGTATGGAGTGCCGATTTCCAAGCAAGAGCTTTCAAAGTACAATCGGATAAGCATGTAGAAAGTTTAAAGGAGTTGTTTCGGACAGGGGTTCGACTCCCCTCAAGTCCACTATGGGTTAAGGTAGCAGTTGGGGAAACTCAGCTGCTATCTTAGTATAGAAATAAAGTGTAGGAGGTAGTGTTGGTGACATGAGTAAAGAGAGATACTTGGTAATCAATAAGCGTGAGGATACCGTGTTAGATGCAGTTGTAGTGGACAGAAGCTTTATTCATAGTGAGGATGCAGTTGAGAAGATTGCTAATTACATAAGAAATACTTCAGCTGGACCTGTAATTAAGCCTTACAGAATGGAGACAGCTGGAAATAATGTTTATGTGACATTTACAGGTGATCCTAACTACTGTATGGTAAACTGGCTATTTAAGTTCAGCATGTCTCTGTACAGTATAAGAGATATGATGAATGAGCATAAAGAGAAGTGTATTGCATTCTATATACCTACTGGTTTAGATAATGATATGTTAGCAGAGATGAATAATGAAATAAGCAAAGTATTTGGGGTGGAAGCAGAAGAATTTACTATGGGGGACTAATATGAGAGTAGTAGAGTACTATGAAACAACAGATGGGCATGTATTTAACTCTGCTGAATCTGCTGAAGCATATGAAGAGTTTGAAAGCAACATTAGATATTTCAGACTAAAACTAAAAGGTGTGGAGCCTATCATTGTAGGTGTGGCTCCTAACATTAGAGAGTACGGGATGGATACAATTAGAAGTCTGTTCCCAGCTTGTATGGTGAACGATGTAGAGGTAGCATGCATAAAGTGTAAAGCAAGTGAGATGCAGTTGATGCTACTTGCAAAAGATAGCTCTGACAACTATGTTTCAGCAGCTAAAGAATGGAGAGATGCTTATAACGCAGGTGATTGCTACATTATGAAAATGGGCAGTGATACATACAGAACAAGAATGTTTAGCTTCTTCTGTAATTTTATAGCATAAGTGTGGAGGTAAGGAATGAATTTAAGTTTAATAGCTTCAACTGTTGAGGGTAACAGTGTAGACATTAAGGGCATTAAGGAGTTTAGTGGTAAGAACGCTGGAATTTGTTATGGCTCTAACGGATATTACGGAACAGCAGTAACTGATCCTGAGAAAGCATATAAAAGATTTGGTACAGTAGCAGCTACTGGTCATCATAGTATTGCTGACCATGTATATGTAACAGTGCTATTAGAGGATACTCCTAAAATGCTTTTGATGTTACTTAACAGTTTGGGTGTATATGCCACAAGTGAGAAGAGTGGGCGTTATACAAAAATGACTGGGTGTAGTGAGAAAGAAGTTGAGCTGTACAATAAGTGGTTGGCTATTTTTGATAACTTGATTGGCAATAAGTATCCTCAGTTAGCTGAAAGACGTAGAGCAAACTTAGCAAAGGAAAACGCTAGATACTTGTTGAGTATCTTTACTCCTGCTTGTATGAGTTATACAGCATCAATTCGTCAATGGAACTACATCATTGACTGGTGTGATGACTTCGCAAGTTCAAATTTAACTGAGAACTACTTTAATAATACATTAAGAGCTTGTGTACAAGAGCTTTCAAATTGGTTGAAGGACAATCTGTACATTGAGGAACTTAGAGATAACAAGCATAGAAGCTTTGAGTTCTTAGCTTTACAGACAGATTCAATGTGGGCTGACTTTAAACCGAATGACATCTATTATGGTAATACATATCAGACTATGTATGGCGTGTCATTAGTAAGTCTTGCACATTTGATTAGACATAGAACTCTGAAGTATTACATGTTGTTTAACGGTGAAGTACATGACTATTATGTGCCTGCAATCATTAAAAATACTGACTATGAAAGAGAGTGGTTAGCCGACCTTGAGAGTGTAGAGCTGTACGTTCCTGGAGCTACATTAGTAAATGTTGTGGAGACAGGTACTCTTGATAACTTCATCTTAAAATGTGAGGAAAGACTTTGTGGACGAGCTATGAAAGAGACTTGTGACAATGTAAATGATGTGTTACAGGACATGATTTGTCATGGAGCATCTGGTAGGTTTACAAGACGAGCAAGAGAAAGACTATACAGTTTGCAGGGTGAGAATACATCAAAGACTAAATGTCAGCTTCTTGGAGGTTGTAAAGAGCCTTGTGAGTTTCCTTGTGAGGCTTGCTTTAAACGATTGGTTTAAAGGCAAGAGAGCAAATAAAGCTTAAGAAATAGCGGAGATCTTATGAATAGAATAGAGTGCTATAAAACAAATGATGGCGTTGTATTTCATAAAGTGAGGCAGCTAAAGCTTATGATGCTTTAAATGAGCGTGTAAGTACTTATGAGATTAAGTTCTTTGACCAGGATACAATTACTGTGGCTGTTGCTCCTAATGTAGCAGGTAATAAGGAAGAGGCAATAATAAGTATGTTTTCGGCTTGTATGGGAGATAAGTTACAGATTAAAGAGGTTGGAACTAAATGTAATGACATTAAGTGCATACTTGTTGATGCTGATAGCAGTACAAATTATATTGGAGCAGTAGCTACTTAGCTGGACAATGAGAAGTTAGATGACTGTCAGATCTTTAAGATTGGCAGTTTATGTTATATGAGCAGAATATTTAGTTTATTTAGTACATAAGCTGTTAAATAAATACATTATAGGAGGACATGCCATGAAACATAGATACCGATGCAGTTAAATTTATAACTTTGGAGGTATTTTATATGCATGTTATCGAGAACAAAAATCTGATTAGAGCTTTCAACCTTGATACAATGGAACCTGCGAGTGATTGGTATGAGAACAATCCTTATGGTGTGGGAAAGCTTTTACATGACCTTGAAAAATGGAAAAGAGGTGCTGATGGTAAGCTTAGAAACATCACTTTAGACATGTTTAAAAGCTTTGGGTCTCCCACTATTGAAAAATTAACATTTGATTGGGGATATGAGCTCATTCGTGTTCATACTTTCTTATGTTTTCAGAGTAATCAGACTGGGTTTATTCCTTTAAAGAATGTGACTGGCATTAAGTATGATTATAGGAACTATAAGTACTACTTAGAGCAGAAATATGTTTATTCTAGTACATATAATCGTAAGAAAGCTTTAGGACAGAAAGATAGTGGCTTCAGAAAAGACCCTGTATACTCTACTGGCAGATACTATGGTAAATGGGGGCGTAGGATTCATTATAAAGGCACTCATTTAGCCTATACTGACCTTGAATGTGCAGAGTACAATATTAAGGGTTATAGAACAAGAAGAGTGTTAGACAACTGGGATATTGAGCCTTATGAGAAATGCTCTAAATCATGGAAAGAGAATACGAAAGCTCGTAAACAGTGGGCTAAGCATAAGAAACCTGATGATTATGTCTCGATAGAGAAGTTTACGAGAGAATACATTATGGAAGGAGCTTAATTATCACAATTAAGCTCCTTTTGTGCATGAGCAAAAAGGCAAGTTTATAGGCTAAGTGATGTTCTATATAGCATAAAGGCTAAATATGTGAGCTAAAATACAAAATTAGTATACTGTTTTACATGCTTATTAGCGTGTAAAAAATAAAAATTAAAAATTTTAATAAATGAAAGGGTATCGTGGAGAAGATGAAAAAGAAGAGCTTAATTTTGATGGTAGCTTTAACGTTTGTATTGGGACTTACAGGCTGTCAAGTTAAAACAGTAGATAACTCAATAGTATCTGGTATGGCAGATGATTACTCTGGAATGAGAGATAACACTGATGTATTTGATGCTAGCGAAGAAAAGGAGAACATCGACAGAGGTATTTATAAGGGTGGCATCAAGGATGGTGTACTAGCAGAAGCTATACCAGAGTATCCAACAGAACCTGAGACAGATCCAGAGGAAACTAAAGATGAAATCATTCATGTTTTAGGTGACTACTATGCTGGTGGTAACAGTCAGGGTGCAAGCGGAAATAGCAGTTCAAGTAGTTCAAACAATAAGAACAGCACTAGCAGTTCGAGCACAACAGCAGCTGATAAAAATAATGCTCCGACTAACAATACTGTAGCTGATAAGAATAATACGTCTTCAGTTAATACTTCTGACATTTCAAGCAATACTGAGGACAAGGATAAGAATAACAACAGCACAGATGATGATAAGAACCCTGAGAAGAGAAAGAATCCGGCTTCTATGATTATAAATGGTACAAAGTATAACGTGTACATCACTATTGAGGGATATTATAGAGGCAATAAAGCTTTGAGAAAGCTTAATTCCTATAATGGCAAGCATGCTGTAGAGTATGATATGAACATTCCGAGTGGATATGAGCCTGTAATTGTACAGTTTACTGTGACTGCTGGAGAGAACATTCCTAATGACGATGACACTTTGATTCCTGAGATTCGCGTGAAGAATGGAAGTGGTAAGTCATTTGATGAATATCCTACTTATGTAAATGTGCTTCGTATGGGAGACTACAGTGATGAAAGCAGCGAGACAAAGAGTTATGATGCTGTCTTTGAAATGCCGAGTGACGAGGATGATTTCCAGGTAATCTTTGGTTCAAGTACTGGAAATACATATAGATTTAAGTCTACGCAGTTAGACAGAGTGGAGGACTAATAAATGGGAAAGAAGAGCAACAATTCTTTAAGGACTACAGGTAATAAGACATACAGTGAACCAGACGACATCAAGAAATTAAAGAAAGAGCTTGGAGTTGAGAGGGGATATGAGAGAAAGAACCGTAGGAGAAATGGTTAAGCATAGAGTTGATTTAAAGCTTTTAATTGCAGCTTTAACTATGATGACAGTCTTAACTTCACCTATTAGAGCTTTTGCTTCAGATGGTGGCATCTTGAAGAATGTTCAATCTAGGCAAGAAATTAAGAGGGTTGTGTCTAATGTAAGTTCTGAGATGGTGGAAAGTTATGTTGAGGAGCCTTTAGAATTAGCTAGTGATACATTAGAGAGTTTATATGGTATCTCTCCTGAGATTTATAAATCATTTTATGGTGAGTTCTCCTCAATAGAAAATACGCTTGACACATTCATAATTGTACAGACTTCAGATAAAGAAGTTGAGAACTTATTTAATGACTATATCTTTAAAATGGAAAGTTCATCATCATTAGTGGATACAAAGCAGATTAAAAACGCTCAAGTAGCAAGTGTTGGAGAGTATACAATATTCTCAATGCTTGGCTCTAAAGAAGAAAGTGCTGAGGCTCTTGATATAGCTAAGAACATACTGGAGAAGTAGGCATTTATAAAACTCAAGAGCACAGTGTTTAGAAATGGATACTGTGCTGTTGACTTTCATATATGAAAGTGTATATTTTAAAATGGATAAGGGTGTGATTATATGAACTTGCCAGGACTATTTAAAGACAATTACAGTTTAATAGTGAGCTGTAGTGAAAATGAGGTGGATGATTGTAGTAAGATGGTGTCAAATGCACTATTTATGGACGAGAAAGAAGTAACGGACAAGCTCTTATATGGTTTAGAGGTTCCTAAGCTATACAGAGACATAGCTTTATCTAAGAGATCTAAACTTCTAAGAAAAGCAAATGAGCTTAACCTTGAGAGTGTTAGCATTAAAGTTCAAGATAAGCATAAAGACAATGAGTAAATAAACAATAGAAATTAGGAATAACATAATGGAGGAATTAAAAATGCAAGGTTTGTTACTGGACATAGCTTTAGAAGCAGCTAGCATTGCAAAGGAGCATAGAAATGAGTTTGTTACTCCGGAGCATGTTGTGTATGCTTTAACTAAAACTAAGTACGCACTGTTTGATGAAGATAATGCAAATGAGATGAAGGATGCACTAGATTTGTACTTTGCAAAAACTCAGTTACCGAACAGCGTAGAGTGTGAGCCTGATTACAGTGAGAGTTTAATGGAAGCTCTCGATAAATTAGATGACAAGCCTGACATTACTTACTTAGATGTATTAACAGCCATGGTTTCAAGTGCAAGTGACTTAGTAGGTGATTTCACTAAGTCACTTGATAAAGATATACGCATTCAACTTGAAAAGGATGCACAGGATTCAGAAGATAAGCAGAGTTCAGGTGGAAAAGCAATCAATAATAAGGTAGGATACATTCAGGGTATACCTCCTTATTTATGTGTGCTTCCGGAAAATGAACTTAGGCATGGGTCATTGCTAAATGCTTATGAGATAGTAGAGGGATTCGTAAATAGAAGTCCGAAAGCAGTTGGGTTTAAGTATAGCTCTCCTACTGCTGAGGATGCTATTAGAGAGGTTTTAACTAGCATACATAATATTGAGGTAGGACCGAATGGAGAAATAGTGGAGGACAGAGGGAATTTCATAGTCTTTGAACTTAACTTACAGGCTTTTACTATGAATAAGGGCATTGAAGCTAGTTTATTTGACAGCTTAACTGAGATACTAAACGTATGTGCTAAGATAGCTCGGGATAGACAGAAGGCTCCTATAGTGTTTGCTAGTAGATTAGAGACGGCTGCTGAGTTTTCACCTTACTTAGGTATCCCTGCTTTAAATGCTTGTAAGAAGATAGCTGAGAGCTTCGGTATTATACTGGCATTTAGTGGTGGGTATGCAATGAGAAGAAAGGTGCTATCTCATGAGTCTGCTTGTTACATTTCAGATTTTGGTTTAGAACTGAATGAATACGTGGATGAACTGAGTTTAGAGGTATCTGAGGGCATCAGAGATTTAGTAAAAGAGATGTATAAGAAGTACAATGCTATTGCAGATATATCTTATTCTAAGTTTGCTGAGCTTTTAGAGGCTTATGGGTACGACGAGAAGATTGAAATTTACCCTGACAGAATTTACATTAGTGACTTAGTAGAGGAGGATTCAGTACTCTATAAAGTAGCTAGTAAGCTTGTTAAAGATGGAAAATTCCCTAACTTATCAATTGGAAAGAGAGAATTTAGCAATCAAGTTCATAGGAAAGCACAGACAGAAGTTAAAGAGAGCAAAGAGGGTGATGATGGAGATTCAAACTCATCAGAGCCTTTAGCAACTAGGCTTCGTAGACAAGTGTTTGGGCAGAATAAAGCTATAGATACAGTCTGCGAGTTTATTGATATACATAGAGCAGGATTAAGTGATCCTACAAAACCGATTGGTAACTTCTTATTTGTTGGACCGACTGGTGTTGGTAAGACAGAACTTGCTAAGGTGCTTGCAAAAGAGATGGGTTACAAGCTTCTTCGTTATGACATGTCAGAGTTTTCAGAGGGGCATACGGTGGCAAAGTTTACTGGTTCTCCTGCTGGATATGTAGGGTATGATGACAGTAGAACTTTAGTAGACGAGATCAATGCATCTCCTAAGTGTGTGTTACTACTTGATGAAATTGAGAAGGCTCACCCAAAAGTATATAACTTACTGCTTCAGATTATGGATGCAGCTACTTTAACAAACGGTAGGGGCGTGAAAGCTAGCTTCAAAGACGTAGTTTTGATTATGACTTCAAATGCTGGAGCTGCTGACAGTAAGAAAATGGGTATTGGCTTTAATAATGAGGATTTCAACAAGAATGAGATGAAATCTGCTGTTGAAAGGGCATTTACACCGGAGTTTAGAGGTCGTTTGAGTGCAGTTGTTGAGTTTAATGACTTAAGCAATGGAATATATGCAGATATTGTTTGTAAGGAGCTTCATGAATTGTGCGATAGGGCACAAGATAATAACCCAATAATCTTTAAATACAGTGGGGATGTTGTAAAGCACATTGTAGAGAGTGTGGATACAAAGAGGTCTGGTGCTCGAGAGATTAAGTCATTTATCTTGAGAAATGTAGCAACAAAATTAAGCAAGAGCATCAATGAGTTTAAAGGTATATCATTTAAGAAATATGGGTTAGAGCTTTTTTCACTTGATATTAGGCTTAATAAAGAGAGTAATTGCATAGAAATTGTACCTCAGTACAGGAGAGGGAGCGATGTCATAGAAGAGTCAGAAATCATCAAAGAGAGTTGATGACGGCTTGGTAGGGGATAGCAGCCCTATCAAGTCAGATGCTGATACATAGTTGTTGGCACAATAAACAGTATTTAGCAAGCTATCTTACAGAGTGAGGTACGGAATAAGATGCACAGACAGCGGTGCATTGAAGGTCAGACTTAGCGTACCCTGTGAGGTAACTTAGAAAGGAGAACAACATGAGTATTAAAAACAAAATGCTTGTGGGTGGTGTAGGTTTACTTGTAGCTTCTAACGTAGCTACAATGACAGCCTTCGCAAAAGAAGAAAGAACTGCGATTGATAAAATTAACTTGGAAATAGAGCATAGTATAAATAACAGTGATGTTGATGTAACAGTGTCTTCAAATGGTGTGAACTATAGTGTAGATGACTATTACATTAACAATGAACCGTCTGAAGAATGGGCTTCATATGACACTCCTGAATTGATTATTGAGCTTTCTTGTGATGATGACTTCTATTTTAAGAAAGAATCATCTGGATATTTTGACATTGACTTGGGAGATGATGACGAGGAAGCCACGTTTGTCAAGGCTGATAGAGATGATGATAAGCAGTGGATTCAGTTGATGGTACTTCTTCCTCCAAAGAATGGTGAGCTTGGAAATCCCTATAACCTTCAGTGGAGCAGATATGGATTAGCTTCATGGGATGATGGATACAGAGCTACAAATTACGATGTGACATTGCATAAAAACAATAGCAAGATTGCTGATGTAGAGACAAAGAAAAGTGAGTACAACTTTGCTGATAAGATCATTGAGAATGGAACCGGCAACTATATGTTCAAGGTTAAAGCAGAGAACTCAAAGAGAACAGGTAAGGTTGTGGAGAGCTACGAGTTTAGTGTGGATACCGAAGCATTAAAACTAATGCAAGCATATAAAGTAAGTGGAACAGCTGGTCCTGGTGGTCCTGCTGATACAACTCCGAATCCAAGTAATGACTTGAAACCTATTGACCCAACTGGAATGAGACCTTCTAATGCTCAGGTTAACAACTATTTGACAGGTCCTGGAGATAGTGGACTGGCAAAAGGTTGGATACGTAACGGTGAGAATGGTTTATGGTGGTATCGTAATGATGATTTAAGCTGGACAAAAGATAACTGGCAGCTTATCAATAATAAGTGGTATCATTTTGATGCTTATGGTTGGATGCAGACTGGCTGGTTACAGCTTGGAAATGACTGGTATTACTTAAACTCTGATGGGGCTATGGCTACAGGCTGGGTATTCGACAATGGAAATTGGTACTGGATGACAGAGAGTGGAGCAATGGCAACTGGTGAGATAAAAGTGAATGGTAGGAAATACTTCCTGAATAATGATGGAAGCAGACAAGATATGAAGTTTGGTGCATTGTATATGAATAGACAGATACCGGATGGCAGATGGGCTGATGGTTATGGAGCATTAGACAGATAAGAGGGAAGCATGAGATATAAAAACATTACAAAAGGCACTGGGCTTGAATTTCAAGAGGACGAAGCATTGAAAAATAAAATTGTTTATGTGGTAGCTTTAATATGTGAAAATAAAGCAATTACAGGTTATAGGTTATTCAATGTATCCTTAGAGCAGCTCGTAGATATTGAAAAAGGCAAGTTAATTGACCTAATGCAGCGTGGGTATAAAATTTGTAATGTTAGGTTAAATCCTAATACTGGCAAGATAGAAAGTTCAAGTAGAGCTTGTGCATTGAGAAGATACACAAAGTTAAATCCAGATGGCACTATTTTCCAAGAGAACATTCCTAAGGTACTTATAAGCAAGTTTACTAGTAGGAATGGAATGAGTACTTTCTTAGTATATGACAATACAAGTTGTAGAGTTGACATGATTGATGAGTCTGGCATTACAGACAAATATGATTACGTTAGCAACTTGGTATCTATAGATGATGATATGGATACGGCTATCATAGACATTATGAGAGGCGAGTGGGAGAAAAAGAAGAGCAATTACAGTAAATTCAGATACTCCTTGAGTGACAATCTAAACTTGTCTGAGTGTGCTGTATTCGCAGAGGATGGGGAACCTAATACTTTGGAAATTGATAATTGTCTTTGGGTAGATAACTTTCATCATTCAATTATTGACAGAGTACGTATAGATCCTGAGGTTTATGGGGTAAGCTTTGAGGGCATCAGAAACATTAAAGTTAAAGCTTTGTTAATAGACCAGGTTGAGGTGATGGAGGTTAGAAGCATTATTGATAGTGAGATAGGTACACTTGAAATAAAAGGCAACACATGGTTCACTGGTGCTGAGTTGATAAAGAACTGTAAGATTAAGAGGGTGGTCGTGGACAAAGATGTGTTTATCAATGACGGGTTCTTAACTGACAGCATTGTAGGTGAGCTACATATAAAGGGTAAGCATCCAAATGTAAAGAAGTCATTAAGAAAGTTGAAGTATAACAGTAGTCTTCGTTACTTATACTTAGATAAAGATATAGATAATGAAAGTTACGAGTTACTTAGCAGAATGGCAGGAGATAATACAGAGATACTAATGGAGTAGACTTATGGAAGCGGAAAAGAAACATTATTCGTTTGGTCACGGTAAAGAGGTTGCTACATTAGATATTGAAGGGAATGACTTAGTAGTTAGTATAGAGCATAAATATGGGAATGACTACTTAAATTATTTAACAAACTACAAGGAGTTTGTTGGAGTTAAGAGCATAACTGATAAAGGAGCAACACTGACAATACATAACTTAGATATACTTGATGATGTCGTGGCTGACCTTGTGGATGTAACTAAAATAAAGAGTTTTGTAACAGTTAATGGTAGTAAAGTACATATAAAGTTCTCAGAGAGACCTTATAAGAAAGTTGTGAGCTATCTAAAGAACTCTGGATACAGTTCAAATAAGAAACAGACTAAGTTCTGGAGAGACAATGTCACCTATAAAGAAAGGTGTACAGCATTAACAAAATTAAATGGCTTTAAGTATTTGAGAGTTATAGTCAAATACAAAGGTGATGAAAACATAGCATGAAAAGGAGATCTTAGAAAATGAAAACTAGCAAGGTTGTAGCAATCATGGCAGTTGCACTATTGAGTTTAACCGCTTTAACTGGATGTGGTAAGGCTGATGCAAGAGCTTCTCAAGCAAGTCAAGCATATGCTGATGGAGCACAGGAGATTAGAGATAAGTATAGAGCAAAAGCTCCTGAGGTTACACAGGCAGATAGTGGAAATCTTGGTGCTAAAGTTGGGGATGACCTTCAGGACTTTAAGCTGGCGTCTGACAAGGTGGAAGAGACTCAAGAGGGAGATGCAACTAATACAGTTATAACATTTGTAATTGATATGAGAACTGGTTTATTCCACAGACCTGACTGTGAAGAAGTTCCGAAGATTACAACTGTTAATAGGCAGAACTTCTACGGTACAAAGGATGATGCAATAGCTCAGACTTGGCAGCCTTGTACAATTTGTAGACCATAATAACTTAGGGGGCATAGATAATGAGTAGACTATTTGAAGATGACAGAGACATTGGAGTTATAGTTTCTCACTTTAAGAGAGAAACTGTTGACATTAAGGAAAGACCAGATGCTTATTTATATAAGATTTTAGCAATTGGTGCTGATACGGATACATTGGAAGAAAAGGTTGTTTATGAGAGTTTAGAGGATGGGCGTGTCTGGGTTAGACCGAGAGAGCAGTTCTATTCTGAGGTAGACAAGAAGAAGTATCCGGATGTTACACAGAAGTATAGATTTGAAGCTTTATGCTAGAAGGAGGAACGATTGAAATGAATCCTAAGACTAAAAAGAAATTTGCAGGCTTTGTTTGTGGGTTTTTAGCAGTTTTAATGGCTGTTGGAGCTGTAGCTCCTGCATTTGCTGCTGAGACAGATGGAGCTGGTGCAGTTGAACCGTTAAAGGATCAGAAATGGGTTGAAGAAAACGGAGAATGGAGATACAAGCTTGAGAGTGGAGCTTATGCTCGTAGTGCTTGGATTAAGTACATCACAGATGATGGAGAGGACAAGTGGTACGTAGATGCTAACGGGTATATGTTGACAAATGACTGGGTTAGAGTTGATGGCAAGTGGTATACAGTTGGTGCTGACGGAAAGGTTGTAAGCAACTCTTGGGTTCAGAGAGAAACAGGAGATTGGATTTATAGCTTTGGGGATGGAACTCTAACAAATGGTTGGAAGAAAATCAATGGTAAAGAGTATCATTTCAATTCTCAGGGAACAATAGATACTGGATGGTATCAGGATGGAAGTTCTTGGTACTTCTTAAACAGCAGTGGAGACAAGCATTTTGGTTGGGTTAAGGCAGATGGTAAGTGGTATTACTTAGATGCTAATGACAATGGCAAGATGGCTGTTGGAGATAGAACAATTGATGGGAAGAAGTACTTATTCGACTATGTATCTGGAGAAATGAGATAAGCTTGATAGGAGCAACATATAGCGTGTTGCTCCTATTTTTATGCCTATAAATGAGCAGTAATATAATGTGGGGTATAAAGTTAATATAAATAAGGAGGTTAATATGAAGAAAAGGAAGAGGCGTGTGAGGTTTATAGAGCCTGTAACAGAAAAGACCTCGTACTTAGGTTGCTTTTGGTATGCTATAAAAGCATTTTTTACTGGCATTGGGGCAACATTAGCAATACCGTTAAATGTTATATCAGTAGTGACTGGAATACTACTTTGGCTAATGGTGTTTGGGCTTATTGCTGGAGGTGTAGTTTACAAGAAAGTTTATCCAGACTTACAGCATTGTAGAGAGGTAGCCTATGATACCTTAGTCAAGATGAATGAAAGTGACTTCTCAATGGTTTCTGATACAGAGGTGTATGATAAAGATGGCAATCAGATTGGTTTGATTAACTCTGGACATTTTGAGTATGCTGAGATAGATGATATTAGCATGAAGATTCAGAATGGCTATATTGCTGTTGAGGATAAGCGTTTCAAAACTCATCCTGGCTTTGACTGGATTAGTATTGCTCGTGCTGGTTTAGCCTTGGTCAAGAATAATGGCGAGGTAACACAGGGTGGAAGTACTATTACTCAGCAGGTTATTAAGAATACATATCTGACTCAAGAGCAATCATTCACTCGTAAAATAACAGAGATTTTATTGGCACCTGAGCTCGAAAAGAAGTTTAGCAAGGCTAAGATAATGGAGTTCTATTGCAATACAAACTTCTACGGGCATAGATGTTATGGAGTTGAAGCAGCTAGTAATTATTATTTTGGCAAGTCAGCTAAAGACGTTGACTGGGATGAAGCAGCTATCTTGATTGGATTGAGTAATGCTCCTTCAGCATATGACCCAGTTAATAGTCCTGAGAAATGTATTGAGAAGCGTAACAGAGTGTTGGATACCATCTGTAAAGAGGGATACATTACAGAAGAGGAGTTAGCAGAGTATAAAGCAAAACCTCTTAATATCGTTCAGGAATATGCTGAGGGTACATTAGAGAACTATCAGACATCATATGCTATTCATTGTGCGGCTATTGAATTGATGAAGAACGACAAGTTTAAATTCAAGTATACATTTGATAGCATGGATGAATACAAAGCATATACCGAGGCTTATAAAGAAGCTTATGATAACAAGAGTGAGTTAATCAGAACAGGTGGCTATAAAATCTACACTACACTGGATAGTAATATTCAGAACATTGTACAGTCTGCTGTTGACACTGGTCTTGCTAAGTTTATTGAGAAGCAAGATAATGGTAAGTTTGCTTTACAGGGAGCTGCTGTAGTAGTAGATAACAACTTTAATAATGTTGTAGCAATTGTAGGTGGACGTGGAGCAGATGATTTGTTTAACCGTGGCTATTTAGCTGTTAGACAGCCTGGTAGTACAATCAAGCCACTTATTGATTATGCTCCGGCATTTGATACTGGAGAGTATTATCCTTCAAAGATTATGAATGATCATAAATGGGAGGATGGACCTTCGAACGCTGGCAGTTATCATGGAAATGTGACAGTCAGAGAGGCTTTAAATCGTTCTTTGAATACAGTTGCTTGGCAGGTATTACAGGGTGTTGGCGTTAGAAATGGTCTTGATTACCTTGGAGAGATGGAGTTTAGAACATTATCATTTGTTGATAACTCTGCTGATGCAGTTAGTATTGGTGGGTTTACTAATGGAACTCGTGTAGTTGACATGGCTAAGGGATATAGTACATTAGCAAATGATGGTATTTACTCTGATAAGACTTGTATTACAAGTATTGTTGCTGAGCATGGTGGAGAGGTTTACTCAGGAAAAGAAGAAAGAAAGCAAGTTTATGAAGAAGATACAGCATATATGATTACTGATATCTTAAAGGGTACAATGGATATGCCTTATGGTACAGGTCATGGACTTGATATTCCTGGTCAGCAGGCGGCTGGTAAGACTGGTACAACAAATAGTAATAAAGATGCTTGGTTCTGTGGATATACTAAGTATTATACTACAGCAGTTTGGATGGGTTATGATACTCCTAAGGCAATGCCTGGTATTTATGGGGCGACATACTCAGGTAGAATCTGGAACAACATTATGACTCAGTTGCATCAGGGTTTACCTGAGGTTGACTGGGAAAGACCAGAGACAGTTATTACAGCATCTTATGACCCATCAACTGGTACTAAATCTGGTCATGAGACAGGTTTAAGTGATTTGTTTAGCACAACTGCTGAGATTAGAGCAGAGGAATCTCGTATTCAGCGTGAAAAAGATAACTATGATGCAAGTGTTTCAAGTAAGGTAGATGCTTATGTGAATACTAACATCAGTTCAGTTGAGGAGGTTTATCTGATAGAGGATAACTACCATAGCATTATGACTGAAATAGCATTAGTAAATTCAGAGAGTTTACGTGCTGAACTTGGTAAAGAAGCAAGTCAGAAATATCAAGATCTTTTAAAAGTTAAAGATAGCATGAAAGATGCTATTGACGAGTATGAGGCTAACAAGATAGCCGAGAGTGAAGCAGTTGAAGAGAGTAAGGCTCTTGAGGCTGAGCAGAAACTTGAAGCTGAGGCATTGGCATTAAGAGTGGGCGCATTTAAGAAGTCTGTTAAAGCTATTACAGATATGAAGTGGAAGCAAGATAATATGAATGACTTATTCGATGATGCTTATGCTGAATTAGAGAAGCTTGTGGACGTAGAGAACTATGACAGTTTACTTAGTGAATTAGAAACAGCTATTGAAAATGCTGGTAAGCTTCCTACAAAGGCTGAGTATGACAGAGCTGAGGCTGAGAAGAAGCGTATCGAAGAGAGTAAGAGAGCAGAGGAGGAAAGTAGAAGAGCTGCTGAACTTGAAGAGAAGCGTAAGCAGTTAGAGGAAGAGAGCAGAGCAAATGTAGTGGGGCCTGGTTATAATGTTGGACCTGGTCATAATCTTGTGGGACCGGGATATGAGCCTACAAAAGATGATAAGGCTAACATGCCGTATACAGATCCGCTTGAGTCTGCGGCTGCTAGTACGGAGAGATAACTTATAAAGGCTTAAAGGTCGAGATAGCTTAGAGGTTGAGGAATGTGCATCAGATGGTTTATACGACATTAAATCATCTGGTGCATGGTATTAAATCAGTGGAGGTGCATAGGGTGATTTCTGAGGGTAGTAATGAGGTAAAAGTTCCCAGAAGTAGAAAAAAGCCGGAGAGCGTTAGTAAAAATTTTGGGGAGCAGTTGAAGAATCTGGATGTCCTTAAAGTGGAAAATAACGAGGATAATACAAATAGCGAATTTGAAATGGCAAAATGTATCAGTTTTACAAACTGGCTTCTGACATTCTTAATTCAGGACATTCCGGTTATTGGAGAGATAGCATTATTGTTCTGGGCTTGTTCAAAGAGAAATGCAGTAGGTAAGAGGCAGTATGCGATTGCTAGACTTATTTACAAGTTAATCTTTGATATTATAGCAATTGTTATTATTTTTATGCTTTTCAAGATTGCAAGTGGAGCATTGGATGCTTTGATAGTTTATATGGAGGCTTTGTAAAGTAAATGCAGATTATTATATTCTTTGTGGCATATGCAAATGCTATATTACTTAGTTGGGTGTTTGCAGGGGCATTAAAATTTGTAAGACCTAACAAAGAGTACAATTTGATTACTTTAAGAGAGCATATTGGTTCTGGCGTGAGCGGAATGGTATTTGGGTTAACTTATGATATTGTTGTAGTAGCTTTAGCAATTATTGAAGAGTACATATTGCAACATTTCTTAGGTTTGAAGTTGACATTGATGGTTGGGGGTTTGACAATCATAATGCTGCTTATACAGTTGTATCAAATGTATAGGGCATTTGGTAGGTCAAACCTACTACTAAATAGAATTGATATGCTTAGAGATAAGGTAGTCAACTTGTCTAACAGTGCTTGGTTTAGTAAGAACAAAGCATTTTATAGGAAAGTAGAGGACATTAGTAATACCTTTGATGACATAATATTACAAAATGGTGTCAAAATTATATCTGATAAGCAGTTAGGTTACAAAATTGTGCATTCTGGAGAGCATGAAGCAGGTAGGAGTGTGGAGTTTGCATCAAGAAATGATTATAAGAACTTGAAAAAGAGCACTTCAGAGTTTGAGAATTATATTTATTATTTAATATTAAATGGAGGAAACTTAGACTGGTGAGGTGCTTTTATGAAAGAATTGAAACCTAAAGGTAGATTAGCGAAAGCAGTAGCAACTGGATTGGCAGTATTAAGTTTATCGGGTTTAAACTCAATAATAGCTTTTGCAGATGTGAGTGCTGACATAGCAAATAGTGCTGTCAGCACAGTGGATGGAGAAACATATTACATATCTGGTAAGACACCAGAGAGTTCACTGAATAACATTAGTTGCATAGGTGGGAACGTTAGAATTGTGTTAGATAACGTGGACATGAACTTATCTGACTGGGTTGAGGCTATAAGCATCAATAGTGGAGCAAATGTTAACTTAGTGTTACGTGGAGAAAATAAGATAACATCTGGTTGGGGAATTATAGTTACTTATGGTAGCACATTGAACATCTCTGGAGATGGGTCATTACAAGTGCATGCTCGTAATAGCTCTGCTATTGGAAACATCAACTATGATAGCAGAGGAATGGGAAACATTAACATTCAGAGTGGAACATTAGAATTAACTTCTGAGAACGGGTGTGGAATTGGGGCAGCAGTTAGTGATGATGGTATCAACAAGGTAGGAGATATAATAATCTCTGGTGGAAATGTTAAAGCATCTGGTTCAAGTGAGTGTGCCGGTATTGGTTCTGTGAATAGCAGTTCACTTGGAAATGTTTATATAGGTGGAGATAGCGTTGTAGAAGCTTCGAGCGTATTAGGAGCTGGTATAGGAACAGGCGCTGATACAAGTAACTCAGATATAGACAGAGAGCTCGGAGATATAGTTATAACAGATGAAGCTAGTGTTAATGCAGTATCATATAGTGGTGCTGGCATTGGAACTGGTGATAATCAAGACAAAGTGGCTAACATAACAATCAATAAGTCAGCTACAGTTAAGGCTGAGAGCCATCTTGCAAATTCTATTGGTGATGGCATATCTTCAAATACAAGTTCTAATATCAACATAGCAGATGGAACTTCCTTAGAGCTTTATTCATATAAAGGTGAGACATTACCGATAGAGGCTTCAGCTAATGTGGTAGAGCTTAAAATGGATACAGCATCAGATGAAGGATTAACAGTTAAAGATACTGAGATACCTGCTGGGTGTTATAGTGTGACAGTTAGTGCTTCTAAGGCATCAGAACTTGAAGATAGTTTAGTGGTTCATGCTGAGGCAGAGGAAAATGGCAAGGTTAAGAAGATAGTATCCATCAAGAAAAGGTCAGAGCCTACAAAAACTATTTATGTAGCTTCAAATGGAAGTGATTACTATAATGGAAAGACACCTGAAAGACCTGTTAAAACATTTCAGAAAGCCTATAAGCTTGTAGAAAATGGTGGAAAGATTATAGTAAATGATGGAACAGTTGAAATTGATAGGGTGCCTCGTTTAGATAAGAGTGTGACAGTTGAGTGCAGTGAGAGCGGATGTTTATTAGTTAACACAGACGAGATAAAAGCTTATGATGACTTAAAACTTGATGGAGCTACTTGTGAGATAAGCGGAAAGAACAAGTTATCATCTAAGTTACAGCTTAAAAATTCAATACTAAAGCTTCATAAAGATGGTATACTGAAAAAACCATACTTAAATTGTAGAGTAGGAGCATTCAAGTTACTGGCTGGAAACTGGCGGAAAGCATAAGAGTTTAAAGGAGCGTAAAAGTTTGGAGTGACATCTTGCAGGTGGGGCTGATATGGCATAGATTTTGAGGCTAGCTACTATAAGTTTAAGCTGTAAGTGTTATTATTTAAAGCAGTAGAACAAAATATAGATGCATATACAAGAACTTCGGTTAGTGGTTAATGTAATTTATTTTATTTTAATTTTATTAGTATTAGCGAGGTAATGGATATGCATCTTAAATTAAATAAGGCACTTATTTCTATAGCGATGGCTTTAACAATGTTTCCCATGAGCGCTTATGCTCAAGACTTCAAACTAGAAAATGCGTATAAACTTGAGCAAAGAGCTAACTACATAAAGGAATTAAATGAGCTGGCTTCTTCATCTGATAGCTCATTAGGTTTAGTGGACAAGAGTATAGATCCAAACGAACTATTGGCATTTTCGACATATAGATATTGGCTCGGGGGAAAGTTTGGTAGGACTACTTGGTATAGCGGAAGCAGATATGGAAATAACTTTAATGTTGTAATGAGAGAGCCTGATAAAGCTAAGATAAGCTGTCAGGAGCATTTGGAAGCTGAAGAAAAACTTGCTGAGCTTATAAGTGATTGCACAACTGATTTAGCTGGTGTACAGCACTTATTCTCAAAATTGACATTAAACTATGGATATAGTGCAGAGGGCGACAGTCCCTATGCTTTATTGTACGGTGGAAATGGATCTTGTCATGCCTTTTCAAAGACATTTGCTAGGTGTTTAGACAGTATGGGAATTGAGTGCTACTATGTGTTAGGGCATACATCAGTTGGTGGCTTTCATGCTTGGAACGCATTCGTTATAGATGATAAGATTTATACAGCAGATTTAAGTGAAGCAGCTGTAAGTAAAAACATACTTGGGCAAGATTCAATATGGAACTCTTTTAAAGAGGATAGTAGCATGACTTTAGGTGATGGTAGAACAATAGATAGTATTTATTAGCATGGAGGTAGGAATATGGCAGCTAGACAGTTACCTGCTGAGATAGCGAATGATCCTGTTTACAGAGAGCTACTTATGCCGGTAGACACTGACATAACTATTGATTCAGTTATACTTAGCGAAGAAAATAAAGAAAAAATAAGAGCTTTTATTAAAGAGTTAAAAGCAAGAGATATCATTGAGAAGCATAAGTTGCATCCTATGAATCGTATTCTTATGTATGGTGACTCTGGTACTGGTAAGACATATCTTAGTAAGGCATTAACAAACTATTTAGGGTTTACAATGCTTTATGTGGATATTGGAGCAGCATTGAACAGAGGTAATGTATCTGAAAACTTAACTAACATATTTAAACTGGGGAACAAGTTAAAAAATTGTGTAATCTTTTTGGACGAGTGTGATAGCATAGGTTGGAATCGTGAGGGAACTTCAAGAGAGAGTGGGGAGGTCAGGCGTTCAACTAATAACTTGTTTCAGTTGATTGACCAGATGGATAAGTCAAATATCTTAATAGGTTGTACGAACATGATTATGATGCTTGACCCTGCTTTTGTAAGACGTTTTGACATGAAGATGGTCTTTTACAGACCTAAGGGTGGTTTAGATGATGTCATTAGAAAGTTTTTACTACCTAATTTTAAGTATGAGTTAGACTTTGATAAAGAGTACTTGAGCATTGTAAATAGGGAGTTATCAGTAAGTTACTATGAAATACAGATAGTAGCTGAAAGAGCAATGAAAGATCAGATAATTAAACATTATGATGACCCTGTTGAACCTGAATATTATATAATAAAGCAGTCTGTGATATTTAAAATGCTTGCAGAACTTGCTGGCATCAAAATAAGAGTATTAGAGGATTATTAAATATAGGAGGAAGGGCATGGATACAAATTTAGCTAATTACTTGGAGAGTATTGCTTCAGTAAATCCAAATTTAACCCACAAAGATGAAATTAGTCTTATAAAAAGATATAAAGAGCTTGGAGATGTGGAGGCTCGCAACTTAGTTATTACAAATAACCTAAAGTTTGTAGTTTACATGGTTAAACCTTTATTTAAACAGCATTCAGTTGAACCATTAGAGCTTATAAATGTAGGCAATGAAGCATTATTTAAGGCTGTGGAGTCATTTAATACTGATGCCGGTGTAGCTTTTTGTTCGTGGGCTGGCATGATAGTGTTTACTGCGGCTCAGAGGTGCTTAGTCAAGAACTCACAGTTGATGACTCATAGCTTACATCAAATAAGAAGAAAGGTGTTAGATGCATCAAGTAAGTTGGATAGCTCATCGATGTCGGATAATGAGATGATTGATAAGGTGTATGAGACAATAAAGGCAGAGATTCCTAACATTGAGAGGAAAGAAGTAGAACGTGCTTATTTCTATAAAGAGCCTGTGAGTGTAGATGAAACACTGAACTTGGATGGTCAGCAGACAAAGATGCTTGAAACAATAGAAGATTCAAAAGCATATGATATGATTGAGAACGTAGAGAACAGAATGTTTATACGTCAAGCAATGTCAAAATTAAATGATCGTGAGAAATATGTGATATGCAAGCATTATTTTGATGGTAAAACATTTGATGAAATAGGGGCTTCAATAAATATGACTAGACAGGGAGCTCAGCAATTAAAAAATAAAGCCTTAGTTAAAATGCAGAGCATACTTTAGTAACTGGAGGGGATAGGATGTGGCATGTAATTCAGAGTAGGATAACTCGACTAAGTAAGTTAACTTGTATATTCGCGTTATTTATCTTGGTTGTAGCTTTTCAACTTTTTACATTGTTTGGTCAGGTGGTTGAATACTTTGTTTACATGACAAACATATTTTCACCTACTGTTGCAAATGCTATTGTGCTTACAATGAAGTTTGGTGTAGCTTTTATAGTGCTTGGTTATTATGTTTGGTGTATTGTGTCTGGAGAATGGGATTTGAACTACAAGCTGATAATTCGTAAGCGTTTGAAAGAGCAAGATTACGAGTCAGAGTTTATAGAGTACATTGAAGAGATTAAAAGCATATGCATAATGACATCTAATGGTGAGAAGCAAGTAGCATTAAAGGACATTGTAGATGTAACTGCATTAGAGAAAGCTAAGAGCTACTTTGTAAAAATAAATAATCATGTAATTGTACTTAGAGATCTTGAAATAAGAGATTTAGATGCAAAATATATAAGAATAAGAAAGCATAAGTACATAAAGCATCCTTTGATACTGAACAAAGGCTTATATGGATATACTTATCAGGCAATTTCAGATAGCTCTGAAGAATTGAATGGCATATCGAAAGATATGCCGATACAAGAGGCTGACTTATATCTTTTAAATGCTTACAATCATAGAGAAACAAACTTGAAAGATAGCTTCTCGGATGATTTGAAAGACAGTATCAAAATGTTGAAGGTAGCTAGTTTATCTGTTGTGGCTATAGCAGTGGGAGTAACCGTTTACAGAGGTTATACAACAAATGCTTACAAAGTTAAAGTTGAGGCAAATGGTATTATAACAACAAGCTCTATAAACAACATAAAGGTCATCTTTGATGATAGGGAGTCAACAGAGTTAATGCCTTATGTAAATAACCAACTAGCTCAAATAAATAGAGAGCTGTTGTCTAAGTTTAACAGTGCTGGTTGGAAGATTCGGATAACTTCTAATAGCATGGATGATGGTATATACTTTGGTTTAAAAGATGATGGAACAATAACAGGTGCTACATCATTTCAATATAAGTATATAATCATTCCGAATACTATAGAGTGCATAGATGCAAGTGTAATACATGAGATGGGGCATGTATTAGACAGTTGGAAATATACGAGAACAGATGAATGGCGTGATATATACAATGCTGAGAAAGATAAGTACGTCAGAGAGTATGCGAGAACAAATCAGTTTGAGGGGTTTGCTTGTGCATATATGGAGTACATCATAAACAGAGAGTCATTTGAAAGAAGATGTCCGAGAACTTGCGAGTTTATAGAGAAAGCATTAAGCGAAATAGAGTTAGATCAAGAAACATTGAAAGAACTTAATGATTAGCTTTTATATAATGAGGGGTATATTTTAAAAGTTAAGGAGGTGTTACAATGACATTTAAAGTGCATGATGGAAGCGTTTTAAACGAGATGTCAGGCTGTTTAATTGAGACTCCGGCATTTATGTATGAAATTGATGGTGGAACTGTACATAAGGTAGGAGACTTTAAAATGGTTGAGAAAGCATTTAAGGTCTACTATGATCGTCTCAAGTTAGTGGATGAAGAAATAGCAGATTCACTTAGACTTGTAAATTTAAGCAGTTTGGATGCTAAACGAGCTTGTGTTGTATTAAATTATGCAATGAACTGTCATTGTGAGAAATTAGTAGAGCTTATGAGTTTAGACAGAGAAGAGTTTATTAGCAGAGTAGATAAGTTAGCAGAGTACTATAGTTAAGATAACAGGAATTTAATATAGGAGGACATATAATATGGCAAAGGCATCTAATAATGGAGCAATCAATGGTATCGTATCAAAGGAAAGAGTAAACAACTTTGGTGAGGTATATACACCAGATTTTATTGTAAATGACATGCTGGATATGGTGGATGCAGAGATGGACAAGACTGACTTATGGAAGTACATCGACACTACATATATGGAACCGTCTTGTGGAAATGGTCAGTTCTTAATTCGTATTCTTGATAGAAAAATTAAAGCAGTTAATCAGTTGCCAGCTGAGGATAGAGAGTTCGGCATTGTTAGAGCGGTTTGCTCTATTTATGGTGTTGATATTCAGCAGGATAATGTAATGAACTCAAAGAAAAGAATGAAAAGGCTTATTTATGAGGGAGAAGCAGATACATTCAATCCGAATGACAAGGAAATTCCAGAGTTTACACAGTTAGACTGTGAGATCTCAGAACCGATTAAAAAGGTCATTAACAGAGTGCTGGATAACAACATTATTTTTGGTAATACACTTGAAACAAGTGATGACAGTAAAATGCTTGTAAAGGTCATTGAGTATAAATTCAATCCTGATGGTAGTGGTGTTGTAACAGCTCACAAATTAACTGATATGGAAGGTATGTATGGTAAAGAGCATAAGTTCACAAAGTTGGCATGTTTAGCTAGTAAGTCAATGAATGACTTTGATAAAGATGAAGATGACTATGCAGAAGATGAAGGCTTTGGCGGATTTTAATCATATAGAGAGGACATAAGAGCAAATGAGATTTGACATAGCAATTGGAAATCCTCCTTATCAGTTGGGAAGTGACAGTATTTACCCTAAGTTTATTGAGACGAGCATAAAAAACTCTGATATAGCCTGTATGATTACTAAAGACAATTGGTTAGTATCTCCATCATTGATGATGTGTCGCAATAGCATGATAGAGAATGGCTTAAAAGAAATTAAGCATTATGCGGCTAGAGAGGAAGTTTTTGAAGGCATTAGGGTTTATACGACTAGCTTCTTAATTGAGAGAGGTTACAAAGGAAATGTTGAGTATAAGCAGTTTAAAGATGGAAAACTTGTACAGGAATACAGAGAGAACTTAAATGGTTGGTATCATATTCCTTCTTCAAGTTTAGAGCTTAAGATAATCAGAAAGGTACAGGATTTTAGAGAACCGAGCTTAGGGTTGAGGACTGTATCTTCTATGTGTTTTGGAATTGGCACAAATGGAAAAATTGGAAATCAGTTGATAAGAGAAAAGGATCATGCTGATGAATTGTACAATCTTGAGCTAGTTTACATGGGTGACTCTGGAAGTACTCGTTCAACATATATAAAAGAGTCTGACATTATTAAAAATAAGGACTTAATTGGGCAATATAAAGTAGCTTGTGGAGAGAAGCTCAATCAAAATAGGAGTGTCATATCAAATGTGCAACTGTTTGGACCTCGCCAGATATTTACGCATAGCTATTCACTAATGTATTATACATTTGACAGGCAGGAAGCAGAGAATGTTTATAAGTACTTGCATACAAGGTTTGTTAGGTACCTTACACTGAGTTTGGTTGACAATATGTGTGCTACAAATAGCGTAAGATTTAGGTTGGTGCCTGAACAGAAATTCACAGATAACTCTGAAATTGATTGGAGTGCGTCTATTAGAGAGATAGATCTACAGCTTTATGAAAAATATAGCTTAACAAAAGAGGAAAGAAAATACATTGATAGTATTTTAATCCCGAAAGAAGTGTAAAGAAGCTTTAGGTGATATGATGCTAGCAATTAGTTAGCAAGTTGACAGTTAGAAAGTTAGCAGTTAGTGAGTTGACAGGTGTTAGCATCTTCACATATAAAAATCATTTAATGAAAGGAGTCTATACTATGGACAAGAAAAAAGTAACTAGTTTAGCTGTTGCGTGTGCTGGAGGTTTAGCAGCTGTAGGGCTGATTAAGAAAGCACTAAGTGCAAATGGGGATGCTGTTGAAGCATTGGCTGATGGCATTAAAGAGGAAGAGCAGAAATGCTGTCTGAATACTTTATGTGTGAAAGCTGATGACAAGAGTGTGGATATCCCGTTAGAAGAGTTGACTGTTGATTCTTTGGTGGGTGCTGGTCTGGATGTTCATTGTGACTTAGGGCTGTTTAATGTGTACAAAGGGTCAGAGTTTGTTGGCACAGGTACTAAATGTAGTGACAGTGGAAAAATAACTGAGATTCAAATTACGCATCCAGAGATTGTAACAATTAAAGATCTTGACAGGTGGATTGCAACAGATCTGATGTGCAAGCTTGACATCATTACTTCTGTATGTAACCGTGAGGCATTTGCAGATGATAATGAAAAAACTTCACAGATTACATATGCAGTTAGAGTTGACTCTGGAATGATTTTAATGACAGTAGATTACAGCATTACTGATCATATTTATCACAAAGAGCTTAAAGCTTTTAGCTGGGTAAACAAAATCTAAACTAAATAAGTTTAAGGGGCTGTCGCTTTAACAGGGTGACGGCCCTATTATAGAAAGGAGCACAGAGATGGCTGGCTAGAGGAGGAGCGTAAGAGAGAGAGCAAGAAAGACTGAACAAGTCAATGGGAAGTAGATACGTAGGCAGTACAAACTCGTATAAGCAGACTAATTCAGAAAGCACAGCTAATCATAGTGCTACTGAAACACATAAACAAAGAGCTGGTATAATTATAACAGCAGTTATATTTTTATTTATAGCTTTAGGGCTTAAGTTTAGTTTAAATAGCATAGAAAGAGAAAAAGCAATAGACATCAAATACGGAGATGACTATTACGAGGATGACATAAGCTATGACGAGTATTATAACAGCATTGCAAGTGAGAGTTCAGAGATAGATATAGAAAGCATACCTGATAAGATAAGAGAATTCTATTATTACTTGATGGATTCAGCAGAGTTTGAGGATAATCTTAGTTATTATAGCGATAGCATAGAAGAGTTTAAGGGTACAGTTAACATTGATGACATATACTACTTGAGCGAGTGTAGTTATCTTGGGTTTGATGAAGAGTCTTTCTTGTACAGTTATAGAACAGATGATGGTAAAACATTCTTTATGGTTGAGTCATTTGAAGATTTAGCAAATGACTTAAATATAAGTGTAGACACTAAGTTTGACATCATAGCAAAGGGTAAGAGGTGGGCTGACAAATACAAATACTTGATGATCTCAGCATTGAGATTTAGCAAATAGGTTGGTGACAATAGCATGAAAATAAGATTAAGAGCAAGTTTAATGGCTTTAACATTGGCAACTTCATTAAGTTTGACTGCTTGTGGAGGTAGCCAGAGTAACAATTATGCTTCAGATAGTGCAGCTGGTTCAGCTTCGTTTGCACCTGCTAGTATGAATAGCTTTGGGGGTTCAAAGCAATCTGCATCATCTGACTTTATAGCAGACTTGGAAGCATCTTTAAAGAATGAAAGAGCAGAGGAAACTGATGCGGCTGTAGAAGATGCTGGGAGCACTACAGTAGAGAAGAAAATCATTCGTAATGTAGAGATGTCTGTTATAGCTGACAATATTGACATCTTAAGAAATTCAATGACATCACTAAAAACTTTAGTTGAGAGTTTAGGTGGTTATACATTAGGAAGTTCAGCTGACTTTGGTACATATAGGACATCTGGTGAGTTATACTTCAAAATTCCTAAGGACAAGGTAGATGGATTTATAGCAAGTGTTGAAACTTCTGGACTTAAGGTACAGAGGTTAGATGACAGTTCAACTGATAAAACAACAGAGTATGTCGATATAGATGCTCGTCTAAAGGTTAAAGAGATACAGAAAGCTAAGTACGAAGAGTACTTGAAAAAAGCTGAAACAGTTGAGGACCTATTAGCAGTTGAAAATGAGTTAAATAACTTGATAGAGGAAATTGAAGCAAGTAAATCAAGATTACAAGCAATTGACTTAGATGTTAACATGACAAATGTCAGAGTTTATCTGACATGTAATGAACAGTTAGAACGAGAGTCATTTGGTGGACGTCTCTTAAGTGGTTTGAAGGAAGCTGGAAATAACTTGTTAGATGCATTCTTAAATGTGCTTGACGGCTTAAGTTATATGATTATTCCTCTTGTAGTTTACTTTGGTATCTTCTTAGTATTGGCTTCAATCTTTGTAAAGACTGTTAGAAGAGCTTGGGGTAAGAGAGGATCAAAAGAAAATAAGAAGAGCGGCTTCTTTAAAAGAAAGTTTAGCAGAAATAAAGCAGGTAGCTCACAGAAAGATACAAGCTTGGAAAAAGATGCTGGCATAGAAAAAGAAATCTAAGCATAAAAGATAATATACAATGAATTAAAATAGAGTAGGGCGTTAAGTCTTACTCTATTTTAATGGGGGATATAAAATAAGTGATAGACTGAGGAAGAAGAAAATATGAAAAAATGTAAGGTTATAGCATTAAGTATTTTTATGGTATTGCTTACGGGATGTAGTAAAGAGCATTCAGAATTAGATTTGAGAGCAGAGTACGAGAAATTAAACTCTAAAGAAATAAGCTCTCCTTTTAAATTAAATAGGTATGAGAAAAATAAAGAGTTAAACCAATTATTAAGTAGCACAGTGCATAGCCTAATTGATAATAGCATTAACAAAATGATTGATGTGACTATTGGAGATGAAAAAATAGCTTTATATCTAAAAGATCTTGCTGTTATTGATGGGGTTTCATATGGTGTTGAAGATAAGACATATCGTTATGATGGAAACCTTGATCTAGTGCACTGGGTGTCAGATGGTGTAAGTAATATACATAATATTAACATTAGTAAGCATTATGAGTATACAGATGTACTTCAGGGTTTACTGGATAAGTCAAAATCATTAGAGGTGAAAGCAGTTAGACCAAAGTATACATTTAATAGACCAAATGTAACAGTAACTGAGAGTGGAAAGACAGGTTTATCAGTAAATACAGACAAGTTAAAGAGTGATATCGTTCAGTTAATAAATAGCAATGAGTCTGGAAGTGTGACATTAGATACTTCAGTGACATATCCAGATGTGAGTGATGAACAGGTGGTCTCAATCAATAAGAAACTGACTACATTTAGTACTGGGTTTAATCCTGGAGGTAGTAGGGGAACTAACATTAAGGTAGCTACAAACTACATTAACGGTACATTAGTAGCTCCTGGAGAGACAATTAGCATTGACAGGTTAATTAAGAACAGAAATGCAAAGAATGGCTACTTACCTGCTGGTAGTTACTTAAATGGAAAGACAGTGCAGACATATGGTGGTGGAGTTTGTCAGGTTAGTTCAACTTTATATGGTGCTGTGATTCGTGCTGGACTTATTCCTGTGGAGCGGAACGCTCATAGTATGTCAGTAAGCTATGTACCTTTAGGTTTAGATGCTGCTATAAGTGAGGGATACAAAGACTTAAAAATTAAGAATACATATGATTTACCTATATACATTGAAGGTATAGTGAGTGGCGGAACATTGACATTTAACATTTATGGGAATGACCAGTTATTAGACGGATATACTTACAAACCCACAAGTACAAGTAGTAATGGAGGTTTAAAAGCTGATAGCTGGCTTCAGAAAATAAAAGATGGGCAGATAGTGGAGAAGATACACTTGTTTAAGAGCAGCTACAGACCTCATAGTTAGGCATAGAGATGGCTGACATAGAGATGGCTGACATAGAGATGGCTGACATAGAGATGGGTTGATTGGTAGGTAGAGCATATAAGTAGCAAAGGGTATAAAATAAAGATAAGGAGATTTAAACATGAGGTACAGTTATAAAGATTTAGAACTTATTAAGGAGCCTGAGGTATTTAACAAAGACACAAAGAAAGAAATCTTGCAGTATGCATTAGGCGGCTTACTGTATATGCCAGCATCAAACACTAAGATTGCTGACAAGTTAATTAGTGGAGAGTACTCATTTATTAAGAGTATGGTACTTGACCTTGAGGATAGCCTTGGAGATGATATGATTGGCTTTGGTCAGGCTAACATTGTAAATGTGATTTCTAAGCTTGATGAAGCAATTAAAGCTGGCAAGTTTAGCTACGATGATGTGCCTCTTATCTTCATTAGAATTAGAGAGCATGGTCAGATGCGAAAGACATTGCAGATGCTTGGTGACAATATTAAGTATTTGAGTGGCTTTAATATTCCTAAGTTTGACAGTACATGTTGTGATGAATACATCTCAGAGTTTACTGAGGTTAGTGATACAGTAAATAAGATGTTCAAATTTCAGTATAAGCTTTATATGATGCCTATTATTGAGAATAAGCTTGCAATGTATCGTCAGCTTCGTATGGATAACCTGTTATACATTAACAATGCATTAAGACCTATCAGTGACCATGTACTGAACATCAGAGTTGGTGGGGCTGACTTCTGTAGTATCTTTGGTATCAGAAGAAGCATTGACGAGTGCATTCAGGATATTGGAGTGGTACGTAGTGTATTTGCAGATATCATCAATGTATTTGCTAAGAGCTATGTAGTAAGTGGACCGGTCTGGGAGTATTTTGAGAGACCTAATGAAGAGAGTGATGGCAAGTGGAGAACAGGGCTTGAACATGAGCTTAAGGCAGATAGACTGAATGGGTTTATTGGAAAGACATCAATTCATCCTTCTCAGCTTCCTGTAATTCAGAAGAGCCTTGTAGTATGCAGAAGAGATTATGAAGATGCTCTTAACATTTTAGGTATGAACGTTAATACTACTGGAGTACAGAAAGGTTCAAATGATGGCTTCGGAAACTATCGGATGAATGAAGTAAAAACCCATACGAACTGGGCTAAGAAAACGATTGCATTAGCTACTATCTTTGGCGTGACAAAGTAGAGCCTTGGGGTGGTTAGAGCATAAACAACAAGCAGTTTGCACTATAAGGTGTGGACTGCTTGTTGCTATATAAAAATATGGAAATGTTTGGATTAGTTATTGACAAAAAGTTAAAAATATGATATAATAGATATAGAAAATGAGGCTGGGAGTGGTATATAATACATAGGAGGTTTACATGGGTAAGAAAAACGTATGTCATAAAACTGATGAAGTAGCTCTGGCTTGTAAAGATGTAGCAAACAACTTTGTTATGACTGTAGTTGCTACTGTAATGTCAGACTTTGACCTTGACTTTGAGGGAGCTAAGCATGTGTTAGAAAGAGTAGGCTTCTGGGAAGATGTGAATGATGATTGTCAGATGGCATTACAGGCTCAATATGACTTTGATGCATTAGATGCAATTAAGGTTTATTTGAGAGGCAATAGAGATGCAGTTAAGCATACTGAAAATATGTGTAAGCTTAAAATAAAGGATATCTTTATTATAAACAGCATTGTGTTACGTCAGCTATTAAAAGATTTCGGCATGACAAGAGATGAAGCAATAAGAATCTGGTGTAACAGTGCTACACTAAAAGCAATCCTTGAGAATAATTTGTATTTGGCATCTCCTATGCAATGTTACTGGGAGTTAATAATGGAGGCTACCAATGATGTAAACTGGGAGCTTAATTCATTTAGTCATGATCAGCCTCCTTTGAAAAGAGACTATACAAATGACAGAGTAATCATTAAAGGAATGGAGCAGCCAAAGTGGTTCTATGAGTAGCAGGAGGTTACTATGGGTAAGCTTAAAGTATTTTCGATACAGCCTAAAGAAGTAGTTGATAAGCTTCTTGATGCTGGAGAGGTTTATGTGGATGAACATAAGATAGCAAATCCTGAGTTTATTAAGGCTTATGATTGGCTTGTTGAGCAGATGGATAAAAAGATTGTGCATCCTAAGGGTGTTAAGTATCCTTGGTTCTGTTTCTACTTATTGAACAAAGAGAACAATATAACCTATGAGGATGCTTTAGAGCTTTCCAGTCCTGACATTGATGAATACCTGCTAGAGCTTGAAGTAGAGGAGTCTGACCTCTTCTTAACTGATTATAACAAGTGGCATTATGTGTTGAACGATTGTTATTATGATAACAGCTTTTCAGAAAAAGAGTGGACAGATAATGTTGAGTGGTTTGACTCTTTACCTTTAGATGTACAAAAGAGTGTAAAACTAAACTCTTGGAATGGGATAATGAACATAGAACAATATGAGAGTGACTGGTGTATCAGTGGCGTTGATGTGCAAGGTACATTTTGGAGGCTAAGTAAAGACATGGTTAAGAAAATAACTCTTATTCCTAAGGAGGCAGAGTAATGAGAAATACGGGCATTAGAGTGCTACTGGTATTATTAAGTATGTTGTTTACTAGAGTCGGAACAGCATATGCAGATTCTGGAAGGCATTTTGAGTTAGTGGATAATACATGGTATGCTTTAGATGGTAATCTTAGTTACAATGATGTTGTGTTTCACTATGCACCTTTTTAATGGTATACGTATAGATTAAGGAGATAGGCATGAAAGAAATATTAAATAAAGCATTGGATGATGGAATCAGAGAAATAGAGATAAAGACTATGCAAGGTAAGAAAGCAAGTAGCATTACCTTGCATATTACTGTACATGACAAAGAAAAGTTTATTAGTCATTTACTAAAGACAGGTGCAACTGCTACAGTAGAAAATAATAAGATCGTGTTAAGCGGAGGTATCTACAATGAATAGAGAGTTTAACATGAAGCAAGCTCAGCATACATTAAGTGTATGTGATGCAAAATATAAAGAGAAAATTAAAGACAGTTTTGAGAGAACTGTTATTTATGACAGCTATAAGTTAGATAAGCATACTTTAGGTAAGCCTGACATCAAGTTAGTTGATATGAGAACATTAGATGCAGTTAGTAAGTACAGTGAGGGTAAGACAGCTGTGCTTAATTTTGCATCATTTAGAAATCCAGGTGGTGGCTTTCTGACTGGGGCAATGGCTCAAGAGGAAAGCTTGTGTCATAAAACGACACTATTTAAGGTATTGGATGGCTTTAGAGATTCTTTCTACGCAACTAACTTAAAGAGATTGAACAGTAACCTGTATGACAACAGAGCATTGTATACGCCTGACATAGTTTATTGGGGTGGAACAGTAGCAAAGACATTTGACATTTTAACGTGTGCAGCTCCTAACTTTAATGGAGCAAGAAAACATAAAGTAACTCAAAAAGAAAATTATGAAGCATTAAAGTCAAGAATTGAGTTTGTGTTAGATATCTTAGAGGCTCAAGGATGTGAGACAGTGATTCTTGGAGCATTTGGTTGCGGTGTGTTTGGGCAGAATCCTTTTGATGTTGCAAGATTGTTTAAACAGTTGGCTTCAAATAGACCATTTAAGCGTGTTATTTATGCAGTTCCTGACAAGTCAAGTGAGAACTATAGAGCATTTAAGATGGCACTAGGCAGGTAGGTAGTGCTAAGATGGCAAGAAAAAGAGAGAATACAGGATGCCTAAGACAGAGAACGACATTATGTCATAGGCAGTTTGGTTGAGTTTATATCAAGAAAAACTAAGAATAGGCAAGTAGTTGTGGCTGATATAATTGGGTATGACAGGGTGAAGCATATTTATGACTATGCTGATGTGAATCATTGCTTATCAACGGGTGCTATATACTCTGAACTTTGTGAGGATATAACATTTCCTGTTGGTAAGTACGACATGTAAAAGTCTTATAACGAGCTTTCAATTAAAAACATTTACTTGGAGACTAAACCAATAGCATTTATGACTACTGATATGAAATTAAATAATGATGAAGCATTTAATAAGTATTGGGAGATCATTCATGCTAAATGGTTTACTCAGTATCTTTTCAATTGGGACGTAGAGTTGTATAGCCAGCCATCTTACTTCTTGGTATACTGCTATGAGAACCATATAGCAAACATTGATGATTTCCCATGCATACAGGAGATTTTATAACTGACGGGTGTGACATAAATAAAATTTCAGTATACAGATAGGAGGATAGCATAACATGAGATGTGTTTGTAACTTAAAGTATGGAGTTTACGCAGTAAGACCTGATAGTATAACTGGTTTCAATGAAGCCTTTGGCTTATTAACTAAAGAACCTAACAAGAGAGTTTTGACATTCTCTCTTGTTGATTACTTAAAAAAATAAGACAGTAAACTTTGAGAAATTATGATGCTATCCTATTTAAAAAATTATGAACAACATGCAAACCATTTTGATGCAATGCTTAAAGAGTTAGGCAAAACATTCAGTTGTGGTACTTGGAGTACCTAATGAGCATCATGCAGTTGTTCGTAGCAATATATTTATCTGGGTGGAAGCTTCATATAATGAGGTTAGTATATTTTACGTGTAAGGCATAGGAGGTTGTTTATATGCTTAAAATAAAAGTTTTAGCTATCGTTACAGATAGTAAGGACGTTACAATTGGAGCAAAGTTAGATGTAAATGGCACAGTAAAATCTGCGACAACAGCAGATTTGATTAGGCTGTACAATTCTAATATACAGTATGAGATTACAAATGCAGTATTAGACTGTAATGGACGTGTAAGAGGAAAGAAAGGCATCAATCTTCCAAGAATTATATTTAGACCCAATGCCGTACAGCATAGAGACCAATATAACGCTGGTAAAATTTTAAATGAGCCTGAAGAAGTATTACTCTATCATGGCACAAAAGAGTTGAACTTAGTTCCTAAATTTGGCATTGGTAAAATCAATAATGACTATGGTCAGGGTTTCTATACAACTCCTGATAAGGAGTTAGCAAAGGAATGGGCTTGGGGAGGCTATGGTACTGGCAATAATCCTTATGTGTATACTTACAAAATAAATTTGAATGGGCTTAAGGTTTTGGACCTAACAAGAATGTCAAGCGCTCATTGGATAGCTGAGCTTATGGTAAACAGAGGTGTTAATGATGTGTCATACAACATGAATAGTTCAGTTCCTGAGTATATAGAAAAGTTTAAGCTTGATACATCAAAGTATGACATTATAATAGGATATCGCGCAGATGATAGGTACTTTGCTTTTGTTCAGGCATTTGCTAACAGTGCATTAACGATGGAAGAGGTTGAACAGGCGGCTAGGCTTGGCGGACACGGTTTACAGGTGTTTATCAAGAGTAGATTAGCATTCAGCAGACTTAAGACTGTCTCAAAGGAACCAGTTGACATCAAGTACAAAGAAAAATATAACAAGAGAGACAGTACTGCAAGGCGTAATTTTGACGAGTGGCTTCGTTCAAAGAAAAGACAGCCTGGAAGGTACATTCGTAAGATGGTAGACGAGGATTGATTATGCGTAAAGTAGCAAAGAAAAACAGCTATGATAGTTATTGGCTTTAGTATGATGTAGATATCATGGGTTACTTATTTCAGCATTGTCATGAGTATGGGTTTAGGCTATATAATACTGAGATAGACATTACAAAGTTCTGTAATGCTTTCTTAAAATCTGAATGTAGAAAGGCTCTTGATATGGGTCTTGGTTGTGTGATTACTTATGCTTCTCAAGAAATCTTTCAGATGTTTATTGACGTAGATTTAGATGGCGACATGTCAAGTTTTATTGTTGATTCAGATGGAAAGCAGTTTATCTACAAACCCATTGAGCTTTTGTGGACTGGTCAAGCATATGCTTATGTGCATTATGAACTAGGCTTACCTATGACTAAAGTAGTTGAAATCATTCATTTTGAAGATATGATCAGTTATTTTCCTACTGGGCATCAACTTGGTTGGAAAGCATTCTGTGATAAGCTTAAATGGAAATTTGGCATGAAAGATTAGATAAGGAGGGCTATTATGGTTAAGAAGAAACATTGTTATACGGATACTTGGCTTTGGCTTGATATGGATAACATGGGTTATTTATTTGAGTACTGTGATGATATGTTCCATAAGGCATTTAATGTTTGGATTGACAGAACGAAGTTTATCAAGAAATTTTTAGTATCTGATTGTCGTAAAGCAATAGACGTAGGTAATGGAGCATTGGTAGCTGGTCCCGCACTAGACATAGTTTACAAGTATGCTCGTGTAGACCTTGGATTGGACTTTACTGACATTCTTGAAAACCCAGATGGACTTGAGTTTGCATATAATGACTTTCAGTTATTTTGGGTTGGGCAGGCATATGTTTACCTTCACTTCAGATTGGATATGTATACAGAGGATGTAGTAAAAGTCATTCCTTTTGAGGAAATGCTTGAATTTTATTGGACTGGGCATCAGTTAGGTTGGGCTGGCTTCTATGACAGAGTAAAATGGAAATTTGGCATAGAGGAAGAAGATTTAAGAAAGCATTAGATTTAAACAGATACATTAGAAATGAGTTATAGGAGCATAGAAGATGAAGTATATAACAGGCATTCAAGCTTTAAACATTGAAAACTCAAAGAATACATGTGGTGATTGGCATTGGAGCGGAATGGACTGGAGCAATTTAACTTTTGCTGAGAGTTCAAACAATATTCTTGGCGATTGGGGCATTGAGGGTCCTAAAGAGGTACCTGATAATGACGAGCTCTACTATGTGGCTGATGATATGCGGGCTATATTAGACTTGATGCAGGAGGGAAAGACTGGGTATCTTATAGGATTTAGGCATGACTTTCTATGTACAGACGAGTATAACAATGCATTTTTTAGTCAGGTGCTTTTATTAAAGTCAAATAAGCATTGGGATGCTATAAATAAGCTCATGGAAAAAGAGTTTAGAAGTTTATGGGTAGAGTATTGCATTAAGTGTGGAGAAAGAACATTGGATAAGGAGGATAGCAAAATGCAAAATATAGATACATCTTGGCAATTAAAGCATAAAAATGTGATGGTGGACTTTCTATTGTGGTTGAACAGCAGAACTGATAAGTTTGTACTTAAAGGTGGTACGTCTTTGCTGTTTTGTTATGGGCTTACAAGATTTTCTGAGGACATTGATTTAGATGGGTTTGACAAAAGATTTTTTGACTACATGGATAGATTTATAGTTGAAGCTCAGAGAAAGTATCCTGGCATTTCATACAGAAAAGCTAAAGATACTGATACAGTTAAAAGAGCTATGGTGCATTTTGGTCAGCATAAGCCTCTGAAAATAGAGGTATCATACAAAACTGCCGTACTTAGACCTTATAACATTACTAAAATAAATGGTATATGCGTATACAATATTAGGGAGCTTATGAAATTAAAGATAAAGGCATATGATAAAAGAGATAAGCTTAGAGATTTGTATGATGTGACTTTTATATTTACAAGATACGGTAACATGCTTGGTAGGGAGCTTTTGGATGACCTTCAAGATACTTTACAAAGTAAAGGACTTGAGCAGTTTGATTATCTTATAAGAAATGATAATGATCCTTTAATAAGGATGATCTTGCTCAGGCTTTTATTAGCATGCGGTATGCTTTAGGGTTAGGATAAAATAAAAAATAATAGTTGACAAAATAGATTTAATGGTGTATAATAGGAGTTAGAATTTAAGGAAAGGAGAAATAGATATGAGCATGACTAGATTAGCGAAACAGGTCAAGTTTGTTAAGGTTGCACAGAAAGCGAAATGTGCAGCCATTTTAGCATGCTCAAATCTATTTCAAACTTGACTTATTGATTCAGCATACATAAGGATCATAGGTTTACAGGTAATACTCAAGACAGGTTTGGAGTAGCATTAGTGTCATTTCAAACCTGTCTTTTTATTGTCTTGGCACGAGGTCCGTAGAGAAGGTGCGTCTAAATATAAGTAAGATGCTTAGAGAAAAAATTTAAAACTTTTTAAAAATAAGTATTGACAAAGTTTATTAGTAGATGTATAATAAGGATAGTTAAAGAAAAGAAGTAAGCGAGTGTAGCTCAGTTGGCAGAGCAAGCGGCTTTTAACCGTTAGGTCGTGGGTTCAAGTCCCACTACTCGCATTTAGTAAATTTGGCGTTATAGCTCAGCTGGGAGAGCATATCCCTTACAAGGATAGTGTCGTAGGTTCAATCCCTACTAACGTCATGCGGCTGACAATATTATGTTGTCAGCATAAAATTTGCAAGTGTAGCTTAGTTGGTAGAGCAGATGACTCTTAATCATAAGGTCAAGGGTTCGAATCCCTTCACTTGCATTCAATACGGGGTTGTAGCTCAGTTTTGGGAGAGCAGATGCCTTGCAAGCATAAGGTCAAGGGTTCGAGTCCCTTCAGCTCCATCTAATAAGGAAGCGGTAGGCTTCCTTATTTTTCGTATACTTATACATAAGCGTATTTGTATAAAGTGGTATAAAAAGAGATAAATTTGGAGGTTTATATGGCTACAATTATTACAACAAATAAGCGTGGAGAGAATTTTTGCTACTTCTTTAGGCCTTACTCTGCAAATGGAGTATGCTCTAATTGGTATACTTCTAACTTTATTATCAATAATACAGCATTTAGTTGTGTAGAGCAGTACATGATGTATAGGAAAGCTATGCTGTTTAAAGATGCTGAGGTAGCTTCTAAAATCTTACTTACTAACAACCCAAAAGAAATTAAAGCTTTAGGTAGGAAAGTGAAGAACTTTAATGAAGAGACTTGGAAAGAGCATCGCATGGACATTGTATGTGAGGGTGTCTTACAGAAGTTCAAACAGAACAGTAAGTTGAATAAGTGGATGAAAGACCTCTACAAGCAGTATGGAGATAACTTATTATTTGCTGAAGCTAGTCCTTATGATAAAATATGGGGCATTGGCAGAGAGGTGGATGACACAACTAAAGACTGGACAACATATAATTTTAGAGGTCAGAACTTGTTAGGAGAAGCATTGACTTGGGTTTATAAAGAAGGACTATATAAGTAACACATAGTTTATATTGTTAGCATTTAAACATTGTTGATATCATTAAGGTTTACTAGTATATGCTTGAAAACAATCTTAGTTAAGAATAAAAAGAAAAATTTATTTTTAAAACATAGGAGGTTGTTGCATGGGCGGAAAAGATATTGCATGCAGCGTTAGATATAAGATCATTGCAAAAGTTGTAGCTAATGTTGAGACTCCAAAAGCAATCGGTTACGTAATCACTGATGGAACAACTAAACAGTGGGTAGAACTGGAGAAACTTTATTTCTTAGCTGCTCAAGGTCTTGTAGATGATGTGAGGACAAACTTTGGAGATCTTATAGCACCTGGAATGAATTACAAAGCAAAGAGAGCAAGTGTACTACCTCAGGGAGATAACATTGATACAGTTACAGTAAATGAGCTGACAGCTGAGTCTGGGAAGTACAATGTAACTAAGGTTTACAGGTGTGGAAGAAAGATTACAGGTTATGGTACTGATATAGCTGGTAGACTGACAAAAGAGCAAGTACAGAATGATGCTATGGCTGGTAAGATTGGAAACATCAAAGCTCAGATATATAATGGAAGCATTTTAATCAGAGGTAACGGAATAAGTTTAAATGAACTACCTGTTGAGTATGAAGAGGCTCCTGCATGTGATACTGTTCATGAAAGCATCGCTAGCAGTACTGATAATGTAGACTACTCAAATTACAAATTGCATATAGGTGGCTTTGGAGCAGATGGTATAGTGCATGGATGTAGTGACATTTCTGACTATGGGTACAAATGGGTTAAGGAAATGACTCCTTATGTGACAGACTGCTTTGAAAAAGCTGGATTTAAAATAATAGATGCTGGCTTAATTAAAGGAGTAAATGACACTTTTGAAGTTAGATACATATTAAGGAACGGGAATTTAAGTTTAGGTATAGGCATAGATATTAACATGAGTAACTCTGCTAAATCTTATGGCTTAATAGCTGAGGAAACCTACTCACCGACACATTGCAGTTTTAATGAGGCTGCTGTGCACGAGTTTTGTGACTACTATTGGGATAATAACATGGGCTTAGAGGGTGAAGATGCACCTTTAAAAGACTTCTTTACAGCTTACAATAAGAATGTTTGTCAGGCATTAAAGAAACTTGTAAGAGACATAAACATTAGTTAAATTTCTTAGCTTAAGACAGGAGACATAGAGTATGAAAAAAGATTTTAAAGACTTAAGTAATTGGATTAAAACTAATATAAAGAGGCATGAAATTTGGTTCTGCTTACCTGGAGAAGGAACCATAGTAATGAACAAGTACAATGCTCATGGAGCTACATATAAAGGCGATTTATACTGGAAACCGACATCAGTGAGTGACAGCATTAAGCAGTCTGCTTATTCACATCATCATAGTAAGTGCGGAACTTACTTCGGTTGGGGTGTAACAGGTTTATCTGGTGAGAACATTGTAATGAGTGGTGCCGCTAATAATCTTAGAACTGTAAACATGGGTTGGTTAGCTAATCATTATACTTTTGAGGATGGAACAGAAATCAATTCTGAGACACTCAAAACTCATACTAAGCCTGTTAAAGTGGTAGGCACAAATGGAAGAGTGCAGACTGGTTTTGACTGGGTGAAGGGCATTAGCAAAGAGTCAACTGCTTCAGATAGTTTCAATAACCAGTTTAATAAATACTTTGCTTTTAGATTTGATGATATGCTTAGGTTTGGGTTTAACTCGACTATAGCATTTCAGGCTAGACCAGGAGATATATTTGTTTGCCCAAGTGTACATGGGCAGCTCAACTTAAATGCTGGTTGGCTTTACTCTAAAGAAGAGTACGTAAAGATGTTTAACTTGAGAGGTTGTTCTGACTTAGTAGATTCTAAGTATACAGAGATAAATACGAATAAGCCGACATTTAGTTTACTTGCTCTTGAGGGAGAGAAATTTAAAAATCCTGATGATAGCATACATAGTTATACAGTTGTAGCTCGTGTATTAGATGGGGGCAAGATAAGTGGATATCAAGTGACTGACAATAATGATGGCGCTTCATACAGAATTGACAGATTAACATTATGTTACTTACTTGGTAAGAATAAAGTTACGAACTGTAAGGGAAGAATTAGCAACAATGATAGAGGTGTTCAGATCACTGGAGTCGGAGTTAACTTAGAAAGTTTACCGGTTATAGATGCTTCAAGTGGTGAGATCAGCAGAAATGCAGAGATGTTAGGCAAAATAAAAGAGGGTAGCTCAGCAGAGTTCAACGTAAATAAATTTATGGCAGTTGGTGTTGTTAAATCAGCAGATGGTAAGAGGGTTGACGGTTATATACTTCAGAACTCAGGTGGAAGTAAGAAGTACTTTAGCAGAGAGGCAGTAACTCAGATGGCAGTTGAGGGAAAGATAGCTAACATCAGAACTCAGAACTATAACGGAAATGTCTTATTAAGAAGTGTGGCTGGCTTACCTTCATTAAAAGACTTACCTGCTGTAAATGCAGATGGCTCTCCCAGGAAGCAGAGCAATTTGGAAGTGTTTAAAGGACTACTGTCTGGAAAGAAGTAAACTTTGAAATTAAGAGAAGCTTATATAAGGTTAAGAGGTCTTATTAAGAAATGTAAGAGGTTTAATGGAGGTATACAGGTGTTAAATTACAAGCTACAGGTTATGAGTTATAAAGAGGCATTAGAATATGGGTTCAACAATGATGTTGAACCTTACGCTGTAATAAGTATAAGAGATACAGTAAGTGGTGGATACGCATTAACATTTAATAAGAGTGGCGCTTGTAAAGCTGCTTTAAACATTACTTTTGATGACATTGAAGAGACTATATTCTATAATGGAAAAGAGTTACATCTATTTGATAGAAATGATGCAAATAAAATTGTAGAGTTTGTCAGAGGTTTAGAGGAATTAAGCATTGATAAGTTGATTGTACATTGTCATGCTGGAATTAGTCGTAGTGCAGCTGTTGGAGCTTCAATCTTAAAATACTACACAGGCAAAGATGATGAAATATTCAATAGCGATATGTATGCTCCTAATAGATGGGTGTACAGAAAGATGCTTGAAGCATTTGGTTTAAAGGGTGCAACAACTTCAAAAGAGTTTAAGCAGTTACTAGATAGTTTATAAGCGTATAGAAGATAGAGTGGATAGGGGGGGGCATGATTATTTCAGCGTATGACTTTTGTAGTTTATTAAACTTAAATCTTGGGAATCATTATCGTGGAATTACATTTAGACCAGACGTGCTAAGGATTGGAAACAATAAAAAAATATAGAGTAGTTGCAGGAGGATGTACGATGACTAAAGCAGTAACCGCTACAGAAATGTATAGGGCATATAAAGATGCTCAAAAGACATTTGATAAGACGCATTCAAATAGTGATTGCATAGATATGTTGAGTGCTTATGGAGTTTACAAGGCTGTTGGAGGAACCAGAGCATTTTCATTAGCAAGTCATAAGTTCTCGACAGAGAAAGCAAGACTGACTGCCGAGAAGAAATATAGAGTTTACATAGATTACGTATATGACTTCACAACATTCTATGCGAAGATAGCTCATAAGGAGTTCAACTACAAATGGAAATTGAAAGAGCTTATAGGAAAGAAATATAGGCGATTGATTGATCCGAAGATGAATAGCAATGATGCTCAGCTAATCATGAAGGCTATGCTAGAATCTGAGTTGACTCCTAACAGCGAGCGTAACATTGTAGAAGCTCTCTTAGTAACAGCTAAGAGTTTATATGATAAAGCTTCAAATAAATAAAATGGAGGACATGCTATATGGAGAGACGTGCTGTATGTAATGAACAACTTGAGGGAGCTGGTTCCGAGCGAGAGTATTATGTGTCTTGGAGCAAGTGCAAATGACTTAATCGTTAATGTGTTTGACAGCAATCATGTGAGAGTAGGAAACTTCACTGTTTCAGATAAGCCTTACATGATTTTAGGGGACACACTTGTTAGGTATCCAGATTACTACCCAGATGTTATTGCTGAGTGCATTAACGAAGTTGTGTTGAAGCCTGAGTGTGGTGTTAGGTATCACTGTATTGGTAGTAGACGATACAGAGGAATGACCTTATACACCTTAAAGTATGAGGGCGGACAGAAAGAGTTATACGGTACAACATTGAAATTCATGTTAGACAAGTTTGGTGACTGCATTGACAATGTGTATGATGTAGTTGGCAAGAATGTTAGATATGTAGCATAGTTCGACAAGAGCAAGACATAGTTAGACATATGGCATAGTTAGACAAGTTGGAGCAGGGCGAGAGTCCTGCTCTTTTAGTTTGAGTTTATAGGTGGCCTACAAGTTGTAGTGCTTGCTATACTGGTATACATCAAGAAGTAAGCATAAATAAGGCAGCTTGTATACAAGTTAGCAGTATTGCAAAATTTAGTGACAAGTTAGTATACTTAATATCTTGTATGGGAGCATAGGAAAGGTGGGATTAGTAAAATTATATAAAATTAGAAAGGTTGTGGTAGTCATGGGTTATTGTGGGTATAAGAAAATGGTGGTGTTGGGAGCATTTACTATGAGCTTGCTAACTATGAAGAGTAATGTTTATGCGGGTGTAGTAGATGCTGATGCTTCAATATGCGAGCCTATTGTTACTGAAGCAAGTGATGCTCCTTCAGAGGAGGAGATCTTAACAGAGATAAGAGAGATGCAATCAACTATTAAGAGTGTTGACAATACAAATGCTTATTACATAGAAAATGCTGGTTTACATATAGAAAATAGAGATGGCAAAGATATATTAGTGGACTCATTGGGGTATCCTCATAAAGGGTATGGGTATAACTTGAATGGAGATTTATACTTTGCAGATAAGCAGGGTGTATTATGGAAGGACTGTATTTATGATGAAATGAACTTTGATGAAAATGGTTTATGGGTGAATCCTGGAATGGAGAATGTTGAGCAGAATAAGGTTTGGGCTGAAGCATTAGAAAGAGGTGAGATACTTTATATAGATGGACAAGATGCTTTAGCAAGTTTTATTAACTATTATATGGCTCAGCATAGACTTCGTGAGAACTGTATTACTTTAATGACAACAAGACGTAGTGCTGGAACTGAGAATTTCTCACTGAGGCTTCCTTATGAAATGAGATACGATAGAGAGAGCCTTGAGAACAGTATAGTTGAGCATGTAGGCATGCCGATTGGAAACACAACAAAAGAGTTGACATTATCAGCAGTTAATAACGTGTGTGATTATTTTGATTATGATACAGCATATACTAAGAGGATTATGGAGGATTGTTTAAAGGCTAAGAGAGGTGTTTGTTGGGTTTATGCAAAATCGGTGAAAGCATTATTGGATAGATGTGGGGTGCAGTCTGAAATAATGACTGGCTTTAACAATGGAGAGAACCATATGTGGCTAAGAGTTAGAGATGGAGATAAATGGATCTACTGTGATCCAACTGCGGTTGAGTCATCTGGAGATTCAAGATACTTTAATATTTCTTATAACTCATTCGTAGCGGCGTGGTATCCACAGCCAATGGCTCATTTTGAGAACTGGTATTGATAGCATAAGGAATGGTAATGGTCTTGTAAGAAAGAGTAGAGCATACTAAATTATAGGTATGCTCTATTTAGTTTATCTTGCATATCGACATACAGGTAATGGGTGGTATATTTATTTTAAAAAAAGTTCTTGACAAAATATAAATAATGTGGTATAATATTAGTATAATAAATTTGGGAGGTAACGTATGGTAGTAAATTATGTGCAGACAAGTTATTTTGAGGCATGCGATGGTAGCTTATTCTTGACAGATGAAGATTGCTTGAGATACGAGGATATCTTAAAAGAGATGCAAGTGTTACAAGTTGAAGTCAATGATAAAATCGTTGAGTTTGGCGTAATAGGCTGTGGAAATAAGTATACTAACCCTGAGATTATGCATATACTCTTTGGGTTTACTAGTAATGCACAGTTAATCAATGAGGGTGCATATGATGCTTCTAAATTAGACACTTATGAAATGCAGTTCTTGCTCCTGGGAGAAGGCGTAGACAAGAGTTTACTTGCTCAGAGCGGTTGCATATTTAAGGATGCTGACACTATTGATTTACAGAAGCGTTTAAAGTTTCTTGATAAAAACTTAGGAGATTGGGAGTATGACATCAGACTTATGTCTGACTTTGCCAATGCTGACAGAGTAGAAACTTGGACTGACTTGGTGCATAAGTTGAGGAACGATAGAGACGCAGAGTAATCTTATTGGAGAACTAAAATGACATGGAATGAAATGTTTGGCTTTCCTAATGATGTAGAGTCATTAAAGAAAGCCTATAAGGAGCTTGCGAAGAAGTATCATCCAGATGTGAATCCAGATGGGGCAACCAAGTTTCAAGAGGTAACAGCCTTATATAATGAGGCCTTAAAGATTCTGGATGAAGCAAATAAGCTAATCATAGATACTCTGAATGGCAGTCATTTAGAATATACTTACATTGGTAAGTATACAGTAGGTAGAGAAAACATCTACATCTCGGATAACTATATTATCATTGAGTTTACTGGGGATACACGAAGCAAGTTTTATGATAACTTCTTGAACGTGACATCTGATATTAAGTTCAGTACTCCTGAAGTAGAGGCTGCATTCAAGTTTATTAAGAATCGTCATTTAACTGTGTGTAAGACAGGGGATAAGAGCTATATCATTCAAAAGAGAGGGAACTTATTACCTTTAAGGTTAGTCATTGAGAGTGATGGGTTCAAGCAGGATGTAGATAGATATAGGCATTATGTATGGATGATGAATCGTATGTTTGCATTCGCTTGCTTAATGAATGATTCTGAGCTTAGCTTTAATGGGTTTGACATTGATAATATCTTTGTTGACATGGAAAACCATACTTTACATTTTGTAAATGGCTTTCAGTATTGTTGTAAGCTTGGAAATAAGCTTGGAGCATTGCCGAGGTTTGTTTATGAGAATGTGAGCGTTAAGACTAAGCAAGATTGCTTGTGTAATGCAAGCATAGATGTTGAGAGTATATTAGCAATTGGTAGGGTATTCTTTGATACTTCTGCTCCTAAGGAACTTCGTGACTTCTGTTATAACACAGTAGCAGTTAGGAATCCATTAGAAGCGTGGAAATTATTTGAGGAAACTTTCAAGTCAGTTTATGCAGAGAGAAAGTTTATTACATACGATATGAGTAAGCTCTTAAATTGGAAGAGCATGTTAAAATAAGGAGGATAACATAATGGGATACGGTCCAAGCATTACAACAGATAGCTTTAAATCTTTCAAAAAGGACAGGGGCATTTCTGGTCAGAGTACATTTAAGAATGTATACAAGTCAAGTCGTGTAAAAAGAGAGTATTTGCCTTATAATGTGAACAGAGAAAGTAGAGATAGCGTTGAGCATCCTATGAGTACTCCTCTGATTTTTGGATTAGACAGTACCGGTTCAATGGGGATGGTTTATGAGATCATTGCAAAGAAGTTTGAGACAGCTGTTATTGAGATTTTCAACAGACAGTGTGTACCTGACCCTCAGATTATGTTTGCTGCTATTGATGACGTAGAGGCTCGTGGTATTGACCCATTACAGGCAACTCAGTTTGAGGTTGACAACAGAATTGCTGAGCAGCTCTTTGACCTGTACTTTACAGGTTGTGGCTGTGGAAATGGCTTTGAGAGTTATCAGTTACTTTGGTATTTTGCAGCTATGCATACAAAGACTGACTGTGTAGAGAAGCGTAATAAGAAGGGTGTGCTTATTACTGTTGGCGATGACGGTCCTCAGTATACATTAAAGCGTGATGATATTAAGAGAGTTTTTGGAGATACAGTTGAGCGTGATTACAATGCAAATGAGCTGTTAGAGATGGTGTCAAGACAGTATGATGTGTATCATATCTGTGTAGAACAGGGCAGTTCATTTAGACGTGGTGACGTTACTAAGTGGGAGGAACTGCTGGGAAATAGAGTTATTACATTGAAAGATGCTAATAAGCTTCCTGAACTGTTAGTAAGTTTACTGGAAGTGAACTCTGGCAATTCTGTTAATACTGCATTACAGAATTGGGATGGTTCAACTCAGTTAGTAGTTGGAGAAGCATTAAAGGGTTTGGTGCCTGCAAATAAAAACAATGACATTGTAGTTTTCTGATAACGAAGGAGCAGAGTTAAGATGGCAAGAGAGGCATATATAGTTATAGGAAGTAACTTCGGAGATGAAGGGAAAGGCAAGATGACTAATAAGTTCTGCATGGAGCTGTTAAAAAGGCATAGTAAAGTGCTGAACGTTAGGTTTAATGGCGGTGCTCAAGCTGGACATAATGTCAGTGTAAATGGTAAGGAGCATGTATTCCATATTGTTGGCTCTGGTAGTCTCTTAAATACACCTGAAAAAGTTGTAGTTGACACATACTATACAAAGCATGTCATTCTTAACTCTGTTATTGATAATTATTCTGCTTTTGAAAAAGAAGGTAATACATTAGGAACCTTGTGGGCACATGAGAATTGTATGGTAACAACTGTATGGGATATGACTCTCAACAGAGACCTTGAGCGTAGCAGAGGGAATAATCGTCATGGTTCTTGTGGTTGTGGCATCTTTGAAACTATTAAGCGTAACAAAGAGATAGCTCTGACATTGGGTATGCTACATTCCTATGGTAGAGATCTAAAGAGTTTATTGGTTGACATAGTAGAGTACTATAAGAGAGCATGTGCTGAGTATGGTATTGCATATGATAAATCTTTAGTAACAGATGAATGTATCAATGAGCAGATGGGTATTTTGCTAGACAACTTCAAGGGCAGGTTTATCTTAGTTACAAAAGAAATTGAGCATAAGGTATTATCTTGCTATGACGCTTATGTATTTGAGGGTGCTCAAGGGTTGTTATTAGACCAGAATAATATGGAGTATGCTCCTCACTTAACTCCAAGTAACACTGGTGTAAAGAATGTTATTGACTTATTAAACGATAATGCACAAGTGTTGGATAGTTTACAGGTATGCTATGTTACAAGATCTTTTATGACCAGACATGGTGCTGGTAGACTTGACCATGAGGACGTAACAGGAGAGCTACAGGCTCTTAATAAAAATGATACAAACATTACAAATGAGTTTCAAGGCTCTTTAAGATATGGGGAGCTCGATTTAAAGTCCTTAGTTGGGCGTGTAATAAATGACTTTAGGCAGTGTTCTGATCTTAGTGGGCAGATAAATGTGGAGATTGCATTGGCAATTAACCATTTAGACTTAACAAAAGATAAGTTAGTCACAAATAATGGTTGGGTAGGCATTGAAAAATGCGGAGCTTTGTTTGATACTTTTGACAAAATATACATGGGGTACGGAAAGAATGAAGGAGATTACAGTTAGGGTGGATGGTGTTAACATTCCTCTTAAAGATAAAGTGACAATTATTGTTGGAGATGCAGAAGAAATAAAAGTACTTGAGCATTCATATGAGTTGGTTAGCAATTCAAGTGAATTGAGTGAACCATTAGATAAAGATGTATACATTTTGGGACCAGTAGCGAGCTTAGATAGTAAGAGTTTATTAGTTATTAGACAGAGCAAGCATAACAGGTTTATATTAACAAGCAGTATACTGGCTCAAGACCTTAACGAGATTTTGAGGATTGCAGTAGTATTAAATACAAAAGCATTTTATATTTCATCTAGCTTAGCATAGGCTACCAGCCTATGCTTTTGGGCTACTTAACAGGTAGGAGGTAGAACATGTTAAAAATCATTTTAGGAGCAGAGAATTTAGAGAAATACGTTGATATGTCTGATAAGAGATACGTTAGATTTGCTTCTACTTGGTTCAATAATGTAAAGGAGCAGTCCTGGTTTAGTGATCCTTTTGTACAGAGAATCATTAGAGAAATAGATGAAGCAGAGGTTGAACTTGGGTATGCAGTTAAGTCAATCGTAACTGGCGATGGATATAGTGTCAATGACTTGAGTAGTGGAGCAAAATTCCTTATTTTAGCATATGCTTACCTCAATAATGATGGGTATATACTTAGAATGAGGATGGGAGAGAACTGTGTAAGTTTATTTGAACAGATAGTAAAGATGTATGATGCTCAAGGTAAAGATTTAATCATTGTGGCTGAATACTTCCATCATTGGAACTATGATGTACTTGGTTCTGTATATTATTACAACTGGGATGTTGAGGTGCATAACAGTACAGAGGAATACAACTTAGCCTTTGCTCCTTGGATTGAGTATACTACTCCTAAAAGAGAGGAACAGACAGAGGAAGAAGAGGAAGCTGAGTACGCTTCTATCTGGTAGTCATTAAGAGAATTTGTGGAGGCTGATGAAAATGTTGAATCTTAAATTGTATAACATCAGTAGAGGTGGTTTATTAGCTTTTGATTTAGACATCTTTGGCAAAGTTAGCCTTGTTCTTGGAGACTCTGCTACAGGTAAAACATACTTGACAGATGCATTAGTAAGCATTATAAATCAGCAAGGTATCTGGGAGTGCAAATGTATAGATACATCTAGGCATGGAGCAGAGATAGAGGGTTACGCAGCTACGACCTTAACAGATTTGAGGTCTTACATGACTGAAAAAGAAGGAGCTCTTATAGTTGTGGACGAGGACTTAGCTGATTTAGCTCGAACAGCTAATATTAAGTATGAGGACTCCAATAACTATTTCCTTATTTTGGACAGAGACGACATCATCAGATACAATAAAGATGCAGTTTCATTGTATACTATCAATAAAGTTTACACAGATAAAAATATACAGTAACATTAAAAACATTAAATAAACATATAAAAATAGGAGGTTAGGCTTATGTTAAAAATCATCATGGGAACGGAAACAGTAGATCAGTTTAAACCCGACGGTTACAGGTTTTATTTGACTACAGGTGATGTATTTGATGCTTGGAAACAGGCGTCTTGGTTTGAAGAAGATTTTGTAAAGCGTGTAATTCGTGGCATTGACAAAGCAGAGGTTGAGCTTGGTTTCTCAGTAAGGTCTTTAGAGACTGGGGAGGGATTCAGTGTAAATGACCTTAGTGGAGGAGCGAAATACTTGATTTTGCTTTACATTTTAAGAGATAAGCCTATTTTAGTTAAGACTACAATGGGAGAAAACTGTGTTCCTTATCTTGAAGAATTAGTAGCATTGTATGAATCTGAGGGACGTGACCTAATTATGGTAACGAACTATTTTTATTGGTGGAACTATGATAAACTAAAGAGTATTTACTATGTAAATTGGAATCTAACTTGTAATAGTAATAAGGAGGCTCGTGAAACAGCTTTTCAGCATTGGTGGAATTATGAGAGAGCACATTCTATTGATAGGCGTGCTCAAGACTTGGAGCCGAGTCCGTTTGAGGAATCATCAGAAGATTTTATTGCACGCTTAAGGAGGGTAAGAGATGCTAGATATAAAAGTTTACAGGAGCAGCATTGATGGTGATGAGCTTATTTATGACATAGAGTTGTTTAACAAAGTAAGTGTTGTACTTGGAAACTCAGCTGCAGGTAAGTCATTTTTAAGCAGCATAGTTTCAAGGAAAAAGAACGATAAAGCAATTTGGCATGTGCAATGCTATGACACTAGCATTGAAAAAGAGATCAACGTGCTTGCTATTGAAAGTACAGATGGGCTAGAAACTTTTAAAACTATGACTAATACTTTGTTCGTGATTGACGAAGGTGTTGTAGCATATATTAGAGAATCAGGCATAAATCTTGAGAAATATAACAATTACTTTTTGTTGTTAGACAGGGATTTGGTTGTTAAAGACGAAGTAAATGTTAATGCAGTATATACTATGCATCACAAAGTTGAGGGTGGGTACAAGAGATTTTATATTGAACCTTTTATAAAGCTAGAGAGACAGAAAGCTACACCTGAAGCATTAAGTAAAATGCAATGTATACTAACTGAAGATACTGCTTCTGGTAGATTATTTTGGCTTAATGTGACGAGCAAACTGGAACTCAAAGAGTATGAAGATTTTGGTAATGCTAGCATTCCTACTAATATAGGTAAGGCATTAAATGAATGTGATGGCATTATATTAGTGGCATTGGATTACGATAGAGCATCTGCTATTATGTACAAAACAGCTGTAGATCTTGCAGAGTATTTGGATAGAATACGCTTTATACCCTTAGAATCTTTAGAGGAAGTCATATGCAACTCAGAGTTTATTTTGAGCAAGTTTCCTGAGCTTAAAGAGTTTGTGGTTAATTACAAGGTTTATATGAACTGTAACTGTGTAAGTACTGGAAAGTACTTTAGCAAATTATTGTTTGACTTTGTAAAGGTCGTCGGACCTTTGAAAGACCCAAATGGAACTGCAAAACAGCGTAAGAACTTGTACAAATTCTATGATAAAGGCATGAAGAATTTCAAAGAGTGCTTTATAGATGATTGTTGCAGCTATAATAAAGGAGACTGTAAGCTTCATTATAATGGAGATAAAAAGCAAGCTATGCTGGCTAACAAGTTCGAGTGGCTACGGGCATTTATTTAGGAGGTCATCATGTATAAAGATATAGCATTTATTGTTTCTGGCAGGCTTTCAGAGATTTTTGATAAGCATAACTATCCTGTTGATATACAGTTAGTAAATAACTATAAATGCATCAGAGTTGAAGCAGCAGATACGTTCATTTGGATTCGACTTCTTGAGTTAGCAAATAGAGTTTATGTTGACATCAACAACATTGAGCTAGATCCTTCACATCGTAGAGAAGGCATTTTAAATGAGATTTGTGAATCATTAAAATCAATTGCAGGCATAAAAAGAATTGTAATATCTTCAGTTTGTTCAGTAGAGATGCACAACTTTTGTAAGAAGCATAACTTTGAGAGAAATGACAGTATAGGTGGCTACACAGTCTTCAATTCACTGTGATGTAGCTAGTTGGTATAAAGAAGAGCATTGTATAGGTGTGTATAGCATCTATACAATGTTCTATTAGCTTATAAAGAATCTTTATACTGAAAAGTAAATAAATTATTTTTAAATTTTAAATAGAAAAGGAGTAAGCAGAGCATGGAGTATTTGAGCATGAATGGAAAAGCAAGATACATATTAGTAGCCGAAGAAGTGCAAGGAAAAAGTGTTAGTGCTTACTTCGTTTTTGATAGAGAGAACCTAAAACTTATTAGAATGGTGCCTTCTAAATTTATGAGCTTGGCTGCTCGTAATAACATAGTAAATGCTAAAGAGACAGGTGGAAATCTATTAGGACTTCAGATGTCACTTAGGCAATTAACAAGATACAACAAAGAGGGTGCAGTTGTTCAGCAAGGTTTAACTGTGGAGCAAATACTGCAATTAGTAGAGAGCACAGTAGATAACAGGGTTTACAGGATTACTGCTAAACTAGCTTATAAAGGTACAATAACTGCTTATGTATTAGAGGATAGACAGCATCAAGTTACTAGAGTGACTCGAAATAGAATGTATTACTTGTATCAGAAAGGTAGATTGCCTGGGTATACTGTAGCTAAATCTTATAATGATGTGATTGTGTCTGGTGGAAATATAAAGGACATTCCGACATATGAGATAGATTATAATGGTAATATTATAACGGCATCAGAATCCACTAAGGAGCATAAGGTCACATTGCAGATAGCAGAAAACGTACAACCTATACCGAGTGCAGTTGATGTTCCGGCATGTAATATTAAGCCTCAAACTCCTAAGAAAGAGTACAGAGTCATTAGTTATGTAAAGTGTCCTTGGTGCGGGGCTGAGAGTAACTTTGAATGTACAGGTGGTTTACAGAGAAACTCTAGGACTAATAGCATGATATTTGATGCTAGCACAGTATGTATTAAAGATGTATGCTTATCGGAGAGAAAGAGAGTACATCAAATTATACTGGATGCAGGATTTAATAGAGATGAACTTGAAAAAATAGATTATAGTGCATATGCAAGTTTAGATGACTGTGTAAAAGCAGTAAAGCATCAACTTATTGAGAATCGTTCTAAATTAAATGTAACAGGTGCTACAATAGGTTTGGACTCTAACAATATGTTGGAGGTTAAAGAATATGTAGTAACTGACAAAGGTGGAAATCGGTTAAAGCTTGACAAAAGAAAGCTAAAGCAGTTTACAGATATTGGAGTCAGTTTAAAGTATTCTGACACAGATATAATAAATATGGCTATTAACTATTTAGGTGGAACTACTGAAAATCTTGATATAGACATAAGATTTCGTAAGGATGCTTTAGGAAAGTTCACTAGATTGGCTTCAAGTGATGTGAACAATGATTCAGTTCATAGGCTTAATAAGACTTTTTCTGACAGACAAACAATAGGGTTAAAAGCATTAAAGAATGGTTTTATACTTATGAATGATAGTAAAGACTATGAAAGGTTGAAAGGTTTACTGGGTAATTTAGAGGGCATGATAGCCTTAAAAGACTTAAATAAAGTATTGAGCATATTAAATTCTAAGTTGTCTCCGAATTTTCGTGTCAGTCAAGTAGGATGTACTCGAATATCTGATTTTAACTCTAAGTGTGTTGAGCTACCAGGTTTAGTTAGGCATAATGCAAATAGTTTAAAAGCTGCTTATGCTGTATGTAGGACTATAACTTCAAGTAAGGAAGTCATAGTATGGACTGACAGTGGAGAGCACATAAGCTTGGGACAAGAGGTTATACCTTATAATACACAGCAGCTAAATGCAGAGTTAGACAATATAAGATTAAATGATGCTCAAGGAACTAGAACTGCTAGCGTTAATAAAGTTAAGGAACTGGTGATAAATTATTTTGGAGCAGATTATTGGAATATATTGGCAAAGGAGTGTTGTTAAGCATGGGATTTATAACTGGGTTTCGTAATAAATATGCATCAGATGAACCTCAACGTGAGGAGCCTGTTGTGGATGCTTCACTAATGATGGATAAATCAAGTATGTGCAGGCATTTTATAATTACAAAGCGTCAGAAGCCTTTAAAGTTTTCTGATATTAGCATAAAGAGTTTGGAATATGACTATGTAGATACTGAGGCGGCTGCTACTATATTTGGTAGCATGACTGAGACTATGCTGGTACTTGATAAGCTGTGTTTTCCCAGTAGGAGTGGTGTCTGGTATAGAGAAGTAAACATTACTGGTCAAGTTGAGGAACATTTATATGTTTACGTGCTAAATGCTAAGAGCAGGAAGTATGTGGGATATAACAAGAATAGAGGTTGTATATACTTCACGCCTTATCAGTATAATGCATTCAAATGTAATAATTTGACAGATGCTTTACAGTTTGGACTTAATTATATACCGAAAGATACATTGAATGACCTTCAAATCGTTGATTTAAAGGAATCTGACAGTGAGTATGTAAGAGTTTACTTGTTCTACAATAGAAAGGATCATGAAAACTGTGATAAAATGCTTGATAATTGGTTCCGATACGGAGATGATGAAGCATTTAAGAAATTTAGTAACATTATAGAGAGACTTTCAGCAAATAATGACTGCGATATCTTCAAGAGAGAAGTTTTAAAGCTTATGGGTGCTCGAAGATACCTTACAAATAGAGATGACACAGAGAGTAAAGAGTTTACAAAGAACGCTTTAATCAACGTGTTTATGAAGTTGGTAAGCGTTAAGGCTTCAGATGAAACTATATCGGTAGATGATACATTATATTTGGAGTGGTTCATCAGAAATAAACTGATGACAGCTGATGAAGTGAGATGGCTTGTAAAAACTAAGTGGTTTAGCAAGACTTCAGCTAAGATACATCAGCATTTTGGCATTTAAGTATGTAAATGGCTTAGAAATAGGCTTGTTTATATAGATGGATATATTTAATTTTTAATTAAAAGGAGCGTGTTGGACGTGGAGAAGAAAACATTAGAAAAGTTAGCAGTAGCAGGTGTAGTTATTGCTGGAGCAGCAGTTTTAGTGAAGAAGAACAAAGAGAAAATTAAGGCTTGGTGTGATAGAGCAGAGAAAAAATTAGAGTCTTGGGAAGAGCAGTTAGAAGAAATGGATGACTTGGATGATGAAGAGGATACTCTTGAAGATGCTGAAGAGAGAGTAAAGTCTAAATGGCATAAGACATATGCAACATTAAAAAGACGTACTGAAGAACATCAAGAGAAAACAGAGGCTGAGAACTGGGAGCCTGTTGCAGAAGAGCATACAGTTGAGGAACCAGCTCAGGCAGAGAAAATTGATGGCCCTAAGGAAGAAAAAGTAGAGCAGCCGGTTGAAGAAGAGGCAGTTACAGGTAAGGAAGAACAGGAGATTTAATATATGGTATCAGATTTCAGACCGGTTATAGATATGCTGAAGAGTATGAACGTCATGGATAATCTTAGGGTGGCTGTGGAAGAATTAAGTTTACCAGAGTGCTTATCCGGTGAGACTTCAAAGGATGTTTTAAGTCTCATCATTTATAACACAGACCGTAAGTTCTTGCCTATTCCAAAGAGCAGTAAAGCAGCTTGTGAAGTAATCAAGCTTCATCAACTTGGAAAGACAGATGAGTTTTTAAAGATGCGTGATATTATTGATAAGAGCTTAAGAACTCTTGATGCTAAATCTTCTTGCAGAACTGATGATGACATAGTGGACTTTAGCTTAAGCATTGTAATGCTGGATGATGTCATGGATTATTATAAATCTGGCATTTGGAACGGAGCTGATTACAATATTATAAGTTTAAAAGCAAAGTATTTAGGTAGAGAGCTCTGGTTGACTGGCAAGAGAGATGAAGCAGTTAAAGTATTAGACAGGATGCCTGAGAGTGTTAAGCAGTCAGAAATTGAGGATTTTTACAGTTTAAACGGGTGGTAAGGAGAGGAAATGAGATGTATTACATATTAGACTATAACAAAGCAGCTGAAAAGGTAATTGCATACGATTTAGAAAGAGATAAAGCAGTAAGAGTTGATTATGGGCAGTTAGACAATGCAATGCTAATCAATGCTAAGAAAGTATTCGGAGGCTTTACTTGGTTACAGGGCTGTGAGTATAGTTTAAGAGTACATGCTCAAACCTCTGCAATGGCTTTGGAAAGAAATTTTGTAATAAGAGAGCTTCTTGTAAGAGGAAGGCTTTTTGGATACGATGTAGTACTTGCAGTAAGTGAGGGTAACAAAGTTTACTGGTGTAGAAAGCAATTAAGTGTTAAAGAGGCTATCAAATATCACGAGAGATATCATTTTCAGAATGTTAAATACGTTGAATCAATAGAGAAGCTTGTTCCGAAGTATGATGAACTTATAAAAGTTGACATTACTAAAGAAAATGAGCATAAGAGAGAAGAAGCATTAACTCGTCAAGCTGATATGACAGCAAGAGAAATGCAGAAGAAACATCCAAACATGAGCGTTGTAAGAACGAAGTTAGCTTCTGGGTTTAAAAATAAATCTGCATTAACTGCCTTGTGTGCTGTGTTGGCTTTAGCTTCTGTTGGTGGAGCTGTAAAGTTAGGGGATACAATGTATAATGTAGATACACAAACAGTTGCTAATGTTAGGCAGGATGCCCCGGTAGATGACTTTAGTTGTAAAATAAGAATCAATGATTCTGAGAGAGCTGTTATAGATGCTGAGAACAATGTAAAAATTGATGGGCTTAAGTGTGGAAGTTTAAGCGACTTCAATAACATAAGATCTTTTGAGTTGGTTGGAAACCGTGGAGATGTTTTAACAGCGTATGAATATAGTAAGTTCTTACAGAACAGAATGAATGGTACATTAAGAGATAACTATTTAAACTCTGATGATGGAAGTTTAATAGATGTAAAAACAGCAGCATTTGGAAGTTCAACTTTAGCAGTTAAAATCAATGAGAGCGAGTACAAAGTCAAGAAGAACAAGATAACAAAAGATGACAAGGTAGTTTATAGGGTTGACAGTAAAAATAATGAGAGAATCGTAGAAAAAGTAGCTGATGACAAGGAAATGACAATGTCAAGAGCAATATTATTACTTGAGTACTTAAATGGATATAATGAGTACGTAAGGGAGATGGATATAAGAGCAGAGTAATTGGGGGATGGGATATGCGAATGTTGTCAGATGCACATCGTAAAGATGTTAAAGACATGAGACAAAAGTGTTACAAACTTGTTAGTAGTTGTAACACTATAAATGACTTGGCTTTAAGAGTAAGAAACTATGGCATGAAAGTTCAATTCTTATACAAGAAAAACTTGAATGAACATTTCATGGTGTCTGGTAAAGAATTAAAGTTTAGTGTCGTTTATCATGATGGGAGATTATTAAAGCTTGGTAGACATGTGTCAATGGCATTAGAAATGAGAGAGTCTGATACAGAAACATTATATAGTTTAAAGCATATCCCTTACCGGTTTAGGTACTTAGGAGAAAATAAGATCATGATTTTAAACTATGATTGGTCAAAAGAGCAGTAACAAGGGAGAAAGCAATGGTAGAGTTAGGAACATTAAAAGTCACAAAGGATTACTTTTTAGGGGTATATGTAAACAAGATGAATAATAGAGTTGTCTGTGTTGCTGAGACAGATGGACAGGAAATGAATATTCGTAGCGTGTCGAGGTCTGATAATGACTTAGATGAAGCTATTGCGATGGCAATAACAGAGTGTTTAACTGGTATTAAGAAAGAGCTACTCAATACAGAGTTTGCTAGGATACATATTGAAAGAGAGTATGTGAACACTTGTAAAATGGCTATTGCATTATGTGACTTAGCAGGAGCAGTTATAGATGAAAAGTCAGAGAGCGAATGTACTGGTCTAAGCATTAAGAATGTATGTGGTAGCTTTTCACCTGAGTATCGTGCCTTTGAAATGGGGGCTTACATATATCAAAATTGTGGTAGTGTAAGTAAAAGTTTTTCCCAGAAAGTTTGATAGGTTGGTGTGCATGGTTGAAAAATTTTAAGAGCAGTGCTTGATTTTTCACTTGCTCTAAATAAAGTAACGCGTAGGTGATAAAATACTGGGAGGTGGAAATGAAAAGTCAAACTCAAAAACAAAAAGTAAAAAACATTGAAAAACCAAGGAGCTTAAAGGATTTTCTTGAGTGTGCCGGTATTTTAATGTTAGTTGACATTTGTTGTGTGATGTTTTATCCTTTTCGTTGGATCTATGTAATACTTTTATACATGGTTCAGAAAGCCTACTTGAGAAAAGATATTAAGTACGATTGGTTTTATGCTTTGGACATAGTAATAGCTAAAATAGCAGTAGTTTTATTGCTGATAGCTGTTCAAGATGTAAGTGGAGGAACGCTGCTAACAGTTGGTGGCATTCAGTTCCTGATGATATCTATGGTAGTTGCTATGGGATACTTAGTGCTAATATGGCATATACATCTATGGATAAAAGTGACTGGTGTAGCTATCTTCTGTGGTTGTGTGGTTTATACAGCTATAAGTTTATTTAACTTGTGGATAAATGTGAGTTTTACTTATGGGGAAAACCCATTTGAGACATTTTATAAAGATACTAACATAGAGATAGTCGGTGGAAGCTGGGAAGAATTTAAAGAAAACGTTGATAGTTTAGAGGTTTACTCAGCTAAAGGATACGATCATAACAAAGATGAGGAGTGCATAGTTGAGTATGCATGGAAAAACTGGGAATCTTCAATGGACTATAAGATAGACTTTAAGGTTGAATACAGCAGTGGTGATGATGTCATTACTTATGTATATATTACACGAAATAAGGAGATGCTTAGGGAAAAATGATTAGTAGCGGTAACAAAAAGAATAGTAGCATTAAAGAGCAGGCAAATGACATTGCAAATGAGTTTATGAAGGATGAAAAAGTTCAGAGAGCAATGGATGCTGGTAAGAAAGGCTTGAACAAAGCTTATGAGACAGGGTCTCGTGTGAGAGACGAATTTATGGACGATTACAGGTCTGAGATGTCAGATGATATGGCTTTAACAAGTAAGTTTGGGTTCAAAATGTTTATGCAGCTTTGTTATGGGGTTCTTTCTTGACGGGTTCGTTGCAGAGTATGCTTATGATTGCTGGTTGGGTTCTCATTGTAGAAAAGAACATGCAGTTTGTTAAGGTGGCTGTCAGTGCTTGTATTCTTTATATCTTTATTGGATTCGGGTGTGACATTGTTGCAGAGGTAGGAGATATTGGAAAGATGCTGTTTAGTCCCGGTAGAAGTGCAACTATCATATCAACATTGTATGATGCATTTGATAATATTGAGGACTTGGCTTTAGTGGCTGATGACTTATTAAAATTGTTCTTTGGCTTCTGGGGATTGATCAAATCTCGTAAGGGAGAGTACTTCAGATTCAAGTTTATTGAGAACTTATTCTAATTAACATGGAGGTTATAGCATGGAGATTAACAAGAACACGTATTTGAAAATGTTGTCAAAGGTAAGCAGTTTACCTCGACATAAAAGAGGTTTCTACTTAGGAGAAGCTTTCTTAGAGGCATTAGGTTATGACCCGATGGACTTTGAGACGGTAGACAGAGACTGTAACATTGATGGAAATCGTTACAATTATGTGGTAACAAATGATTGTGTATCATTACTTATTTTTGTAAGCCAAGACTTCACTGAAGGAGACCGTAGCAGCTTAAACATTGATAGAGCTACATTTGGTTCAAGACCTGTCATTGCTGTGTGTATAGCTGGAAGTAAGATTTTAGTCTTTTCTAAGAAATACAATCAGTCATTTAAAGTTGATGTTACTTCTGATGATTGGGATTCTCTTAGAATGTTATTTAATCCCAAACTTGACTCTGGGATTACATCCTATTTTGAGCAGTTAGAATATACTGAATCATTAAAACTGCTGAGTGACTTCCTTGATACTGGGGTTCCTTCAAGTGAAATTATGGAATTGCTTGGTATTGATGATAAAGAGCAGTTCTTAAAAGTGTTTAAAGAGTATAGAGCTTCAAAAGTTAAAGATAGCTTAGAAGAATCTGATATGGGCATTGAGGAAGAGAAAGAAGCAGAAACAGAAATAGTAGTGACTAAAGAAGATGATGAGGATGACCTGTTTGAAGATTCAAAGGATCTTTCAGGTGATGCTGAGCGAGAGGTTTATAAGGGGAGTAACAGTTT
>ERZ791854.63-NODE-63-length-99650-cov-17.2195_pt1 | contig 99650 bp, 103 predicted proteins | sample MGYA00510286_ERZ791854 | MGnify/ENA primary metagenome ERZ791854 (study PRJEB30046, sample SAMN00715267) | human gut metagenome | study: EMG produced TPA metagenomics assembly of the A metagenome-wide association study of gut microbiota in type 2...
GAACTCCATACTTTCATAAATGGACTTCTTAGGTTGTCTAACTCCATCTACAGTCTCCATATTGGCATTGAACCAATTCTGTCTCTCTTCATTGTATTTATCAGCATTCTCCCCTACAGGATTTCTGCCATACTTTTCATTGAGACTTTGGAACATAGTCCTCATTCTCTCTCTGAATAGAGCATGGTTTATCTCACTGATATAATTACCACTTAGATTACCTTTACTATCTCTCTCAAACATCCACTCAGTGTCTTTCACACCAGCCTGTTCAAGTTTAATAGTGGCAGCTTGTAGTTCCTTCTGAATATCAATAGTCTTCAATCTGGCTTGTTCCTTGCTCTTTTTAACAGCTTGGTCCATAATCTTCAACATATAATCAGATGAATCAGCCATACTATCCAGCCATCTGTCAAAGAAAGAAATATCTTCATCAGCTACTTTAACCAACTCTTCTGCATTAAGGGTCTTTCCTTTGTACTTCCCAAATGGAACCACAAGGTTATCCCCTACAAAAGGCTTGATGAAATCAACAAATAAAGGCATAGAGATTGTATTATAGTCCACTGCAAGGTCATTAAGCATTGTAGTGACATTATCTAATGCAACCCTTACTCTTTGACCATATCTATTATCTGTGGACTTCTCTTCCTCTCTGAGAGCCTCTCTTACTGAATCAGCTATCCTCTTATAACTGTACATATAGTTCCTGATGTCCCTGAGTACCCCAGCTCTTTCATTAAGATTAGTTGCAGGAGTATTTCTCAATACCTCAAGCCTACTACTCACTTTCCTTAGTTCTTCAAGTGCATTATCAAGGAACATATAAATACCTTCAATCTCACTATTATCAGCTAATTCAAGCTCTAACCTGTCTATTAATAACCTCTGATTGGCACTAAATTGACTGTTAGGATTTCTCTTTTCATAAATCTTGAGCCTCTTCAACTCATTGTCTATAATCTTTTGTAACAAAGCCTTATCCCTATCTACCCTTTCAGTAGTGGAATAGAAAGCCTCGGAGGTACTAATGTTCTCAACATTAATAGCTTCATCCATCTGTCCAGTAAGAATATCACCAGCCAGTTTACTAAAGCTACTCTCTGCTTCAAGCATTGCCTTTTGGAACTGTGAAGCCCCTAATCCTCTAAAGAAATTTTTTACAGCATTGATAAACCTCTCCAGAAGGGATTTATAAGATGAAGAAGGGATGGGTTCAGACTGTAGTAAGTGTTTAGCAAGTAATTTACCAGCAGCTTCTCTGGCTAACTTTGATTCATCACCTTTATACAGACTGTCATAAGTGTTATAATCATCACCTAATATCTCACCTACCAAACTATTGTTAGCCAAGTGATTAACCAGCCTATTTATAAGGGGATTATCACCCATTGCCTCAATAGCAAAGTGAGCAAACTCTTCTGGTAATGCTCTCTCACCTTTAATACCATCAGCAAGTCTAATCAATTCAATTATACCTGTTGCAGCATCTCTGGCTTGACTAAAGTCTGTTACTCCTGCCACTCCTCTTCTCTGTTCCAAGTCTGTAAGAGCACCTATCCCAATGCCATTAGCAGCTAATATCTCTCTCAATCTCTTATTAAGAGTGTAATTATACTGCATATTGTTAGCTTCAAGACTATTCATCTTGTTTCTTACTCTGACAAAAGGACTGATATAAACCCTATTACTTTCATTGTCCCATACCTTCTCAACAGATGCAACATAGTCCTCTCTAAACTCTGATTGAGTGTTGAATTGAATAGCCTTTTGGACTAACATTCTATAGTTTTCATCATTGTTCAGATATAACTTGGCTCTACCTGTCTTATGGTAATGACCAATCTCTTCATTAAGGTTCTTTAGAATCTTCTGCTCATCAATAATACTTCTTAGATTAGTTTTCTTCAAGAGACTGCTTAGAGTAGGTTCACCATTTTCATCCATCTGTAACCTTGGATTCCAATTAGTAATAAAGTCACTACTCTTTGTAATGAGGTATATTCTTGTTGCCTCCTGTCTATTAGGGGCATAAGCCAGCAGGTCTTTAAATAACCTGCTGCTTACTACCTCATTTTTACTGTTCCTCACTTGAGGAATTATTGCACATTTCTTAGCCATATCTATAATTCATATAATGTATTTGCACCACAGATTTTATCATTGTTTGCATCCTCATACTCAGTATTAGGACTAATAGAATTAATATCATCTGCTTTCCCTTCATTCACTTCAAGTGGAGCACCATACACCTGACTGAAAGCCTCACTTGCAATATCTTGAGTCAGACTTGAGAAATCATAGTTAAGATATTCTGGCATGGAGTCATAATCAATATCAGCTTCCTGATAGGCTGTTATATCCTGATTTACATTAGGAGTATAATCCCTGTCATTCTTATCAATAACTGACTTCATTTCAGTAACATCCTTACCATATTCATACTCAATAAAACTGTTCTTGAATCCAAGTGGGTCTATCCTTTCATACACAGCTACATTAGGTTGTACATTATCAGCTTGTGTAAGCCTGTAATATATTGTACCTCCCTTATATCTTCTTGCTATGTAATTAAAGAAGTCATAGGTTGTTTCCTCTCCTATCCCCTCTCTCTTCCTTATTATCTTCTTATCACCACTATTTGATTCAGTATCAATGGTTATTTTAACCATATCCAAAGCATCACCTTGTTCATTAGTAAAAGAAGTGGAAGCCTCTGTGGGAACCTCAGGAACCAACTGTCTGTTATCCAAGTGATTGTAGATGTACTGGTCAATAAACTGACTGTAATCATCCTCACTTTCCAACAATCCTCTCAGTGTATCAATGTACTCTGGAACAGATTGCCTTATAGCAGTTGGTGCTAAATGAATGAAAGTAGAAGGTCCAAATGCAAATCCATTTCTGTAATAACTGTATCTGAATAAATTAAGAGCTAAAGCCTGAGCTTCTGGACCCATATATAACAATGATTGCCAGTCTCTCATATATCTTTCCCTAAGAGTAGGACTTAACTGACCGACATTCTTAAATACTACTGTATCTACAGGATTGTTTTGGTTAGCCCTTATTACTCTTAATCTCTTAACAAACTCAAGTTCAGCTATTTCAGGATGTTCACTCAATGTTCTGTTGAAATAATCAGGGAAATTATTGATAAAATCCCTTCTCTTATCACTGGCTGTTGTAACCTTATCATCTGCTCTGAGGTTAGCTTCTTGCCCAAAGAATGATGTCTTGGACATAATATAAGCTAACAAATCATTGTAGATGTTATTGAGTGTCTTTGCATTTAACTTGCCTGTCTTAGTGTACTGTCTTAAACCTCTCAATCCTTCTTTACCATCAATTACTTCCCTGAAAGAGTCAGTAAACTGGGGGAAATATCTACTGAACATTTCTTGTGTTTGGTCAATACCAAGACTAAAGAATGCTTGTAAATAGGGTAATGGGGAACTTAATAACCTCTCTCTTATCTGGTCAATATCCATACCTTTCATACTGAAAGGCATAATAACATCTGCACCAGTTAAAGGGGAGTTTTCATTTAAAACCACATTAGTCAGGAAGTCATCAACCTTCTGTATCTTAATCTGTGTGTCTGCAATAGTAGGACCTGCTGCACCACCTTGAGTATCTGCTCTTGTAGCTTGAACCAACTGTCCTAAAGCATCTGCTGTGCTCATTATTCTCTTAAATAAATAACCAGCAGCCACCTGCTTCTTATAGAACTCAACCTTTCTGTAGTCAGATGTCTGATTCCTATCACTTAATTCCTCTACTTCCTTCTGGAGAATGATATTGTCTGCCAATTCATCTGCCATGAACTTATTAGATTTATAGTTGTCATAGGTTACATCTTCCATCATTGCAGCCCTTTTCTTGTAGTTCTCAATGACTTCATCAATGATTGTGTCCTTTCCTTTACCTTCTCTACTCTCTCTGAAATAGGTATTAGTAATATCCATTACAATTGGTTGTGACATAATCAAACCAATCTCAATAGGATTATAACCAAGCCTACTTAAAAGCATTGAGGCATCAGCAGTGAATGTATTCTGATTCAATGAAGCAAGCACAAGGTCTTTCACATTATCCACAGATGCAGCAAGGAAACCTGCATTATTCCTTGAGATATACTCCTTATTGTCATTCATCAGACCATGAAGAGAAGTTAATCTCTTACCATTAAGTAAGAAAGAACCATTCTCAGTATCAAGACCTAATTCAGTATGTTGCATCAAAGCATGGTTTGCATTATGGTTGGCATAAATACCAATCAATGCTGCACCAGTCATATTCTGCTGATGAAGTTGAACTTGAGTTCTTGGGTTAAGAGGGTCAAGTTTCTTCTTGAACTTCTCTGCTAATTTGTCAAGTTGTTCCAAATCCATACTGCTTAACTCGTTAAGAGTACTTTGATTCTCAGGAATATTCAGTTCCTTTCTTAGTTCAGACTCTCTACTGGATTGTAGAATGTTAATTATTCTTGCAGACTTCTTCTGATAATCAAAACCACCGGGGTTAAGCATCTTTGAAGCAGTATCAGCATTAGTCAGAACACCCCACATCATATCAATCAATAGATTGTTTCTGGCTTCAAGACTATTCTCTTGTGGAGACTTGCTAAAGTCATATTCAATCTTCTCAATCTTATCCTCAGAAGCTACTCTATACTTCTCTCTGTTAGCTTTATAGGTCTTCCAGAGATTGTATTCCTGACTATCCTTAGGAGCTTTCCTACCATCATCTATGGCTCTGTTTACACTCTGTCTATATTCCTTCAACATTTCAGGAGATACAGCTTTTCCTTGTGTCAATTGAGCAACCAAATCATCAACAAACTGTCTTCTATTATACTTAGGAGTTATCTTAAACTCAGGCAACATGATATACAATTTATCCACATCAAAGTCAGAACCACTTAGGGTAGTAATCTCTGCTGGGAGCATAATTGCAGAACCATTCTGCTGAGGTAAGAAACCTTTAATATAAAGAGGAGCCATTGAGTATTTGTCCTCTGTTGGAACTCTATAACCAATCAACTTTCTCAAGCTGTCTGGTAACTTATTTATATCCAGTTCATGAGAACCTGCCTTCATAAGAGGTTCATAGAACTTCCTACTATATGCTGGCATATAAACTTCGAGATATTTAATTCTCTTGTTCTCTCCTTCACCTTCAAAAACAATCTTCAATTCATCAGTAAGACCATAGTTAGAGACCTGAATAAGTGCTCCTCCTCTAATCTTCTGCTTAGTAATCCTACTCTTGATAATACTATTCAGCAATGTCTGTACTCTTTGGGATTGTACAGGGTCAAATAATGGAATATTGAATTGTCCTTTCTCATTAAGAGTACAGGCTCTAATCATGTCAATTCCATATCTTTGATTACCTCTCAATTCCTCAAGAAGAATCTTCTCAACCTGTCTGGCATCCTTGAAGATTTCATTTACATCAGCAAAAGCCTGAATGATATTCTCAGTGTTAACAGCATTGTACATATCTAACCATTCCTGCTTAGACATCTCTCTGCCATTCACATCAATCTTAACATCTGGACTAATATCTGCTGTAATCAGCTTTCTAATCTGAGTACCAACTAACTGAACTGCATCAATAGCATGTTCTGGAGTTGCAGTCTGAATACCATAGTCTTCATAGCTTACTTTATGAACCACATTAGGGTTCTCAACACCATTCTGAGTAGTGGCACTCTTAAGTACAGACTTGACATCTTCCTTAGTATTGACACTATTCAAATCAATTACACCTTGTTTTCCAACCTTAGTAGTTGATTCAAATTGAACTACATCAATTCCATTCTCTTCCATGAACTCATTGATAGCTACAAGTTTACCTGATTTACCAAGTGGACCTGAAACTAACTGGTGCATAGCCATAAGAAGGAACTCTGAGTTCTTATGCTGAACTGGTGTCTTAATGCCTGTATGACCTTGAACTCCACTTAGATTATTCACCTGAGTGTACACATAAGGTTTCTTAGTCTGCCAGATAATATTGAAATCAGCCATATCCCACTTACCATTTTGGAAGTTATCAAAGGCTCTCTGCATATCATCTGTCCACTGACCAGACATATCAAGTATAGCTCTGTAAGAACTTAGTGACCTGTAAGCCTGAGCATCTGCCACATTTACCTCTCTGAACTTATTTAAGATTAAATCCCTGTCTCTCTTTGACATCTCACCTTTCTTGACTCTTTCATCAAGAACAGTTGCAATATCATCAAGTGCAGAAGATACAATCTCATCATCCTTTAGATAGATAGTTCTCTCTTCTTTTCTACCATACTTAGAGTTGGTATTAAGTCTGAGAGCAGGGGCATGAACTTCCTTATATCTCTTTTGGAAGTCCTCTATATTCTTGTAGAAAGCAAGGTCAGTTGTAGTGAGTTCAATGATTTGTGATGTAGCAAACTTACTATTCCAGAAGTATTCTCTCAACTTAGCTTTGGCATTATTTCTAATAACCAAATTTCTATTGATACTATCCACTTCCTTAGCAGTAATCTCACCTCTCACCATCTTCTCTCTCAACAAGTCCTTGATACTTTCAAAAAGAGTAGTTGCCCTTCTATCATCCACTGGATTATTATTGTTGTAATCCCTTAAAAGAATATCCATTTCTGTAGACCACATTCCTTCAAGAGCCTTTTTTGCATTGTTCAAAGAAGTTGCTGTATTCCTATTATAAGAACTTTGACCAGCATTTACACCAATTACTCCAAGATATTTGTACTTACCATTAGGCAGTTCTTCAAGTAAACCAGCTTTAGCCCATTCTCTGTAAGTCTGTTCAAACTCATTATCAAGAGCTTCTCTTACTGACTCTCTGATGAACTCTCTTAACTCAGCACCAGTTCCTTCATTCTGGATTCTCTGGAACCTGTCAAGGAAAGTCTCACCATTGTCATATCTTACATCATTCAGAGCTGTGAGGAACTTAAATTCAGCACCACCAATACTCTTGATAGTACCATCTTTCTTCCTTACTATATCATAGTTTGCAATAGGAGCAATATTTGGATTACCCTTTTGATATTCAACATCCCTTTGGTTTACAAGAGCTATTCTATCTACCTCTTGATTAACCAAATCAACCATCCTATCAAGGATAATATCATCATACTTCATATACTCACCATCTTCTCCAATGATGCTATGATTGTCATACTTCCTGAATCTAATAAATTCAGCAGAAGGGCTATCTGAAAGAATTGGCACATGGTAATTAGCCCATTGAATATCAGATTTACTGTTATCTGGGTCCCCAAAGTATTCTGTCAGTAATACTAAGGTGTAATCCAAATCATCCCAGTTCTGATATGCAACCTTATCTGAGTTAAGTAGAACCTTATGGCTCAATCCTCTTCTCATTTCAGGGTTATTTACCAGTTGCTCAATCCAGTCATTTCTCCATCTACCATCCTTATAGAACCATTCATATTGTCCAAATTCATTTTCAACAAACTCTTTGAACCTTGCTTCATTACCCATAACATTCTTAAGCTGTTTAATCAACTTACCAAGATAGTTAGGAGTAACATGGCTATAGTATGACTTATCATTTTCCCTCACACTACTTTCAATGGCATCTTCTGTTACTTCTGCAAGCATCATAGCTATGCTGTTGTAAGCAGAACCAAAGGTATTTATCAAATCCCCTCTCTTTTCAGTTCCATCTTCAAGAGTTTCAGATTTAACCTCACCTTTCTTTACACCACTGAATATGATGTTTAATTGAGGAAGAAGCAACATAATTGGGTCTGTTGCAATACCACCTTCATATTGCTTTATATTGGTCAGAGCATCTAATAATACCCCCTGATTAGCATTGATACCAATCATATTAAGAAGCTTATTCAATGTCTTCCATATCTTTTCATCTTGTAAAAGTTCCAACCTTTGTTCTGTACTAAGATTGGTAAACCTGTTATTGAGAGCCTCAGTCCATTTAAGACCATTCTCTGCATTCTCAAGATTCAAGTCTCCATTCTTATCATAGATACTATCATCATCAAGCAGATTACCATTCTCATAGTTATCCCTCCATTCATCAAGCAGATAATAGACACCCTCAGGCTTATTGATAGCAATAGTTTCCATCTTGAAAGTACCATCAGCCTGTAGTTTCTTCTTCTGAATCCAGTAAGGCATAAAGTCCTTTCTGAAATCCTGATAGAACTGACTGAATAGTTTAGGCTCAGCCTGTAGTTTCTTGACTATTTGTTTAGTCCAAGGCTTGGTATTACCCAGAGTCTCCAGAAGTGGTAACATATCATCAGATGTAATCATATCTCTGAGCTTGTCTATAAGGGTTGCATGAACATAGTCTGCATCAAGAAATCTTAGATTTCCTAAATCATCCTTATCATACTTTCCTCTATAGTCAAGTTGGGGAATTTCTCTAATTACCTTTCTAACCTCCTGACTTAGAGATTCATGAGAACTTACTTCCCTATAATTAGTCATCCATCCATCCTTGAAAGCCTCATCCTTTACAAAATCATCAGCTTGTGTATCTACTGCACTATCTCCCTCAGGAGTATCATTATTAAGGTTGGCATCTTTAGGGGCAATATAATTAGGGTCAATCCTAATCCCCTCTGTAGCTATTAGTATAGTACTTGCTTCCTCAGCCAAAGGTTTGAAGTTATCTACTACTTTCTGATAAGCATTAGTCTTATATAATGCTTTCTTCTTTGCAGCTTCATACTTCTGTTCATCACTATATCTTTCAGAACCCTTCATACTATTGATTGTATTTAGTTCTGATTGTATCCTATTCTCCTCAGAGTCAAGTATATAGTTATTGAAATAATCCCTTACTCTACTAAATAAGCCAGCAGGTGTATATAACTTGATTATCTTGAACCTATCAAGAGTTGCTAACTCCTCTTTCAATTCATTGACAGCAAGTACATCACCTTCTTTTTCAGCATCAGCAATTCTCTTATTAAGAGTGTCATTGTGTTCTTGCAGTGCTGTATCTATTTCATTGCTAAAGAATCTTGCAATCAGACTAACCCTGTCTCTTCTTGTTCTTGGGTCAAAGTCCAAATCTACTTTAGCTTGTTCTTCCACAGTGGAAATTCTTGGAGCCTCAAATGAAGGTGAAAGTGCTTTATCTAAAGCCTCTATCATTTCATTCTTACCCTTCCTTAATTCTGCCCTAAAGTTATTTAGTTCAGAAGCAGTAGGATAAGTGTCCCAGTCCTTATTATTCTTGTCTTGCCATAGCTCAACAAGTCCCTTGACTGATTCTATAGTTTCACCCTGTAATTTAGCAGCCAATTCTTCTATTGTAGAATTAGTTGTGATACATCTTTTACTCATCTTGTTATAGATTTATAATTAAATTTATGTGCAAATATAAAGGTTGTTTTCTTAATATGCAAGTTATTAAGGGTTTTCTTTTTGAGAGGTAAACCAAACTCTTTAAAAATAAGAAAGGGGAGACTTAGCTCCCCTAACTGTTACTCAACTACATACTTAACACCATTGAAGATAAGTTGTTTGATTGTATTTATATTTACCAATCTAATCCCATCTTCTTTAGAGCTTCTTTCAATGTCCATATCAAGACATTTATATTTCCCATCCCTTGATACAAACTGCATCTTGTATCCTCTTAGTACCCTATCTTCACCTTCAATGAAGTCCTTAATAGGGTTATTCTGAATGTGTTCCAGAGCTTCTTTATAAGCTACAGCCATTGACTTCTTAGCTTTCTTAGCCTTGTCAATCAAAGCTACAGCCTCTTGTCTTTGTGCTTCCCTCTCAGCTTCATATTGCTTCTTGGTCTTAGCTTTATCCTGCTTTTGGAACACAACAGTGAATACCTCAGAAGATTTGATACCCTCAAAGATTGTCCTTATACCCGGAGTACCATCTTTCTTATCTTCTTTAGTCACTTTTACTTCTTTGTCATACTGGTCAGAAGTATTAAGCAGGTCTTGAACATAACCATAACCTAATGTCACTGACTTTCCACTCTCTGTATGCTTGAACTTGATTGTATCTTTACCAATCTCTTCAACAATGTAATGTGACTCTTCTGAGAATACATCACCTACTGCTATCTCTTTAATATTGATTTTCATTTGTCTTGATTTTAATCTGTTACTTCTTTTGAATAAGCAGTATATACTGCACTTAATTCTGCATCATCTTTTACAGAATCCATAGTAGCTTTATACAAGCCTCTTGTTCTTTCCCCACCTCTACTTAATGCAGCAGCTTCAATCACTTGAGAAGTTTTACCACTATTATTGAAGGGAACACTTACACCATTTGTCATGGCAGAAAGCTCTTTATACCACTCAACATACATAGGGTCAATAGTCATGGTATCAAATTTGATACCTAATTTACTTGCCTTCTTAGCTTCTTCTCTCCAGTCAATTTGGGCATTACTTACAATGCTTCTATAACTGTAACCTACCTTGTGAGGTGCTGCATCAGCAATCAATAATACTGCCTTAGTAGAACCTTCTCTCCATGCAGTTTCCTCAGTGATTTTCTTAATGACCAGTTCATAGAACTCATCACCATCCCCACCACTTGTATTCTGAGCCTCATTGATAAACTGAATGATTTTATTCTCATCATTAGTTAAATCCAATACTTGATAAGCCTTACCAAAGTTATCCCTGCTACTCATGTCACAATAGTCACCAAATGCTACTATACCAATCCTTAAATCAGGATTAGAACTAAATAGTTTGGGAACTAACTCCTTCACATGGGTCTTTACTGCATTAATATAAGCTGACATAGAGCCAGTTGTATCAAATGCAATCACCATGTCAAGCATACCATCAGTAGTAGATGGCTCTACTACTTTAGGCAGCTCTTTTGTCTTAATTAAATTTGTTCTCATTAAATGAACTTTTCAAGATTTGACATAAACTCCTGAGCTTCTTTCTGAGTTTCAGAGATGAAACCTATTTCATCCTCAAGGAGTTTTACCTTTTGTTTCTTACTGTCAATGTCTGCCTGCATTTCTGCATTCAATTTTGAAGCATCTTCATGTGCTTTCTTAAACATTGATTTTGCTACAGTCAACCTTTCCTTAAATGAAGGCTTCGCAATAACTGTTTGTTTCTTACTTCCAAATGCCATTGTTTTTTTTTTTAGTTATTAATCAGGATTGGCTTCATCATATAAATCCACCAAATAATTTCTTCTCAAAAACTCCATGTGTAATGGATGTGCCAGTTCTCTTGCTTGAGGATGAGCACTGCCTGCATCTCTTAACTTAAAGAAATGCTCCCAATCACTCACAAAACCAGTCATTACTAACTCAGTCTTAAGTGAATTAGGTAATACTGCTCTTGCTTCTTGTGGCTTCCAACCATTCTCTAACAGTTCTAAATATCTTTCTTCATTATCATATAAACCACACAAGAAACTGATTTCATTATCAGTTAGAGTTCCATTAGCATTATATATGAGTTTAGGATTCTTTTCATAATCTTCTATATTAACCTTAGTACACCAATTAGGAAGTATATAGGTAACACAATTGTTAAATTTATCCTTAGAGTAGTTACAATACCTTGTGCTTTCCTGAGCAAAGCTAAATACTCTATGCCTTACAAACTCATGACTTACACCTCTATCACATACAAAGTGTATAGTAACTCTCTTTTCATGATATTCTGTAGGTTCACATAAATATTGCAAATCATCAAGCCAACCATTCTGAAGTAGTACTCTATAGTTAGTCGTAATGCAGTAATGTACTCCGTCAGGATGTAAAGTCCATTCGGAATACTTGTTATTGACATATTTATTTGCAACATCGAGCAGTCTTCCAGAGCAATCAATTATGAGGTATATAGTGCCATGCTCTAACATAGCACCATGTCCCAATTTAATCATTCTATCTACAAAGTCCTTAGCAGAATCTTCTGTTATCTTATCCTCAGATTTATAACATACTCTTCCTGCTCTCTCAATCTGTTTGTAAATTCCTTCAAGACCTTCTTGTTGGTCCCAAATAGAAAAACTTGGTTTAATTAATCTCATATTTTAATCATCTATTACTACAACTTCATCAATATCAAACTCTTTAGGAAACTCAGCATCTTCTACCTTTTTATGAAAGGCTTCCTTAATCTGTTCCTCCTCTGCATCTGGAGGTAATTCAACCTCATCATAATATGATATGGTTACACTCACAAACCTCTTATATTTTACATCAAGAGGTGCATTCCAAGGTGCATCAGGAGTATCACTCCCTAAAGGATAATCATAGTTATTCATATCTCCAAATAAAATTACCAGCAGATTTTCTAATTCCCTTACAACATTTACTAATGTTAGTAGTAGGAATATTAAATTCTTTTGAAGCCTCTGCTATACTGTTAAACACTCCTAATTGAACCCCTTCTTTAGATAACTGTATAACCTTCTTACCCAAGGAGTAAGTTACATTATATCTATTGGTACACCATTCTAAGTTTTCAATAGAATTATTTCTCTTATCTTCATCCTTATGATTTACACACTTTAAATTGTCAGGATTGGGAAGAAAAGTTTCAGCTACTAATCTATGGACACTTTTATCAATAACTTTGCCCCCTGAATAGAGTCTGACATGTTCATATCCAGAAGTGTCAACCATAGGGACCATTATACCTTTCTTACAAGTATTATATGTTCCTATACTTTTAACTTTTCCTAAAGAACTTACTTCATATTTACTCTCAAAACCTTTTACAGGTCTCCAATATTCAACCATACCAAATACTTTTATTGTTAATACAAACAAAGATATGAATAAAAATTTGATTATACAAATTATTTAGGGTCATTTCTCTTTTCCTTTTTAAGTTTCTTAATATTTATCTCTAAATTATTCTCTTTGATTAATCTTCTTGCAATAACACTTTCAAGTTTTAATGGGATGCTAATATGTCTGCCTTTTTCATTAAGGTAGATAGCATGGTCTCCACTATGTCTGTCATAATAGAAACCATTGGCTACTACCACCCTAACAAACTCTCTATGTGTAAATTGCTTCATCACCAAAGTTCTTTAATTCTCCTAAAGTCCTCACCTTGAGGTACTGGACAATCCTTCACCCACTCTATTTCCTTGACATTCCATAGTGACAAGTCAATATGCTCAGGAAGGAGAAGTTTCATATCAGCAAAGAGATTAAGTCTAAGAGATTTCCCTTTAATGAAATCAGATTTAGTTCCCTTAACCTCTTGCATCATATTGTTCAGTTCCACAAACTTATCAATATCACTCTGACTGTGAGGAGTCAAAACTATACCATCTGCATAACCTAATATAGTCCTTACCCTATCCCAAGCAGCTATTGAAGTGTACACATATACCTTTGGAATGTCCATATAGACCTCACTGATTCCTCGAATAGACCTTATTAATTCAGCTACTTTATTAGTGTGAATCAAAGGTTCTCCTCCAGTAATCATTATCTCTTCATAGTTCCATCTATCCACTACTGGTAAAGATGAAAAATCCCATGAGTTATTACAACACATGGGACACTTGTTAGGACATTTAGTTGTTACTAATAACCTAAGTTTCTTATTCATGATGTTACATCTTTATAAGTTACTACTTGCTCAGCCATAAGACCATTGCAAGGAGGTACAATTACTTGTTCAATCCTTGTTACTTTATACAGATGTGGAGTACCATTATATATACCATTACTCTTCAAGAGCATTTCTGCCTGTTGAGGATTGATAGCCTTACACATTGCACATCCCTTACCTATTCCAGTAACTTCATATTCCATAACCCAGAGTTGCATTGCTCCATCAGGAGCACAACCTACATCTACCCTATCCCTATTAGGGATTGTAGTGTCTGGGGCACAATAAATTCCTTGTTGTCCTGCCATACTATTTACTATATCTATACATACTTTTTACTTTATCTGCTCTACCCATACTTCCATCATAGATAACATAAGTTTCATAGATTGAAGCATCAGGTCTAACCTTCCTTAAAGCAACTGAAATACCAGCTTTTGTTCTTCCTAAATAATAGGAGTCATCAACGAATATCCAGTTCTTACAAAGCAACTTATCCTTGAATATAGCTGCCTCATTACCCAATCTGATACCACCATTAGTGACAATTACTTCTCCAAAGTTCTCAGTCAATCTGTCACCATACATTGTCATAATGGCATTACCAAACCCTCCACTGACAATTAATCCAGTGTTACCAAGACTTAGTTTCTTTCCTGCATCATTCATAAAGAATGAGAGGAAGTCTTCAAGTATGCTTCTATCTCCTTTAATTATAAAGTCAAGAGCATTGAAGAACTCCTCTCCTTCCTTGTGTTGTTTTAGAATGACACCTATCTTTTCATTCAATGTCATAATATACCCTTTGCATGAAGATAATATTTAACTATATCCCAATCTACATAAGGTCTCTCAGAAAGAGAATCATGTTTCAGGGGAACTCCTAAAGCTGCATCATCAATATAGATGTGTGCATAAGGTTTAGGTGATGAAGTCCAATCCTTTTGAGTTGGATTTTCATTTACACCAAACAAAGGAATATCATGCTTCTTAAACCAGTCTATTGCATCCTGCAACCCATCACTGGGTAATTTAGCTGGCTTAGTCTTGCCATAGCCAAACTCCTCTGTTTCTTCTGCTCCATCTAACTGATGGCTTCTCATAGTGAACAGTATAATCTTATGACCTTTATCAGTTAATTCTTTTAAGACTTCTGCTGCTCCTATCTCTGCTCCTACTCTTGGGAACTCATGTGTAACACAAGTTCCATCAAAGTCCACTGCTATAATCATCCTTCAATTATTGTTTTATACCTTTCATAAGTCTTTCTTATTACTTCTTCACCAATAGGATTCTCTCTTTTAGAGTCTCTTTCAATACACACCTCAAGGGGTATAAAGAAATCTTTATACTCTATAGTATAATGCTTACAGGAATCTTCTTCATACTTATTATGAAAAGCTACCATATCTCTATAGGCTACATATTCAAGATTGCTCAAGTTCATATTGTCTATAACTATATCATAACTTTCATCCATAGCTCTATGTACACAAGTGTCTCTTAAAGCCCTCACAAGTACTTCTCTTGAAGTTACCCAGTATTTACCAAGCATATTCCTGATGTCATCATTATTGAATCTTACTCTATGCTCTGGGTCTTCAAGTACCCACTGTTTAGCCCATGTAGTTTTACCTGAGCCTTGTATCCCTCTACACAAAATTATCTTACTCATAACCTGCATCTATTTGCCTGATTCTCTCTTTAGCTATGTGAATTATCTTCTCATAGTCAAGTTTTCTACTATCAGTTTCCTTAGTTCTAAGTATCCTTTTAACAATATCTGCATCCCAAGGATTTAGATTATATTCTAACCATATATCCCAAGGTTGAATTTTATGTTTAGCATAATCAGATTGTCCTACATTATAGCTTCTAACATCTTCTTGAGTCTGAGGCACTTGAAGAGTATTGGGTAATGAGAAGCTTCCGAAGAAATAATTATACTTCCATTCATGCTCTTCTTCAGTATCATCTACTAAATAAATACTGGTATTTTTTATTTTAGTTACAGTATAACACTTGCCTACATCAAAGTATAAACTCTTTTTTCCTTCATATATGACCTTATCACCTACTTTTAACATTCCCATTATTACTTTCCTCCCAATCTTCTAATGTTACAAACTTGTCAAGGAACTGTCTCTTTTCCCTGACATAATAATGACCATTCTTGAGACTCATATAGAGAACTGCATCTATCCATTCCCCACTATCCATGTCTTTCATCTTTACTATACCTTTAGCATAATATTGATTCTTGGTCTTAGGATAGACATAGATTCTCTTCTTTTGCTCACAACTTAACAAGTGGATAGTGTAAATAAGCCCACATAGGGCTATTACAACTACCACTGTTACTACCAATACTTTCCAAATCTCCATAATTTCCTAATGTATCCAGAAATCTGCTTTATCACCCTCAGCAGGAAGTTCTACTTTCCTACAGAAGAATGCTCCAGCCTTTTTCATACAATTTTTCAAAACCTCTGTCATTTCATCAGCTATCTCTTCTGGAACCTCTATATTCCATTCATCATGTGCTGGAATACATAACTTTACCTTGAATAACAAATCATGCTCTACAAGATATTCCCATAAGAAGATAGATGCAGTCTTGAACATAGTAGCACCACATCCTTGACAAGGATAATTGATTGCTTGTTTTTCAGATGCAGACTTCCTCTTGAAGAAGTGTCTTACAGGATGTACATACACATCAGCTATATTTACATAAGCCTCTCTGATAGTATCTTTTCCTGCTTTCTTGGTTGTATAATGATATACTCCCACCATAGAATTAAAGTTGTCTCCTCTGGCAAATCTTTGATATAACTCATTCTTCACTTGTTTAGGAAGCAACTTATTCTCTTTACCTTTATAAGGTTTATAGGTAGCCCAATACTCTTGATTGAACCTTGCTTTTATACCCATTAATATGTCATAATCATAGATATAAGCCTTTCTTCCACTTGAAAAGTCAGTAATGATATATCCATGCTCCATGACAAACTTTCTCTGTCTGTCTTGATACACTTTCATACCTTTAAAACCTTTCATGTAGTTATTATAAATCTTGTTGGCTTCTACAAGAGGAATACCCTTATTACCATGAATAGTGTTAGCATCACCACCATAATTAATGGCAAATTCAACACCCTTAGCTTCACTTCTCCAATGTTTGAACTTATACTTTACTTCTTCTATAGGACAATTTCCTATTATCTCAGGATAAGACATCTTGGCTACCAGAGAATGAATATCACCACAACCATTATTGAACAAATCAATCATAGCTGGGTCATTGGTTACATCTGCAATAATTCTTGATTCTTGCCCACTATAGTCACAAGAAATCCATTTCATTCCTTTTCCTGCAACAAAGCAAGCTCTTGTCTCACTATCAGATGGAAAGTTCTGAAAGTTAAGATACTCAATATTGTTTGATTTATCCTTACCTCCTGAACTTAATCTTCCTGTATCTGTTCCTAACTGATTAAAGTTAGTATGTAACCTTCCGCTCTTTTCATTTATCTGGTTAATTACATTCTGACCATAAGTAGAAGTAACCTTCTTTGCTGCCTTATATTGTAGATACAAATATGCAATGGTAGATTTATCTTGCTGAGGTTCAATTACTTTTGCCTCAATACTATCCTTCCATTCACCAGTATCCTTATCTTTAGCTAACAAATCAAAACCTAATGATTTGAATAATGGAATTACCTGTTTAGGACTATCCCAATTAATCAAACATTGAATCTTGTTTTGAAAGCCAAGAAATAGGTCTCCTTGAAGGTCTTCCTTTATGTACTTGGTACTTAACCTTGCATCAATAGGAACTTTCCATGCTTCACAATAACCCCTCTTTTGCCCTTTAATGTCTGCTTCTGGGCATCTCTCACCCTTCATCTTTTTCCTTGCTTTCTCAAGGTCATCAGGGTCATCCCATCCTTCTATCTGCAAGTAATGATAAGCATAATTCTCTCCTTTAGCTGAGTTAATAACCCAATCACTAAGTGCATCCTCAAATACTTTGACAGTGAAATTATCAAGAAGCATTTTTCTTTCCCACTTACTTCTGTCTAATAACACACCACAATATTCAGTATATGCAACCCAAGGAACAGACTTATTCTCATACACAAGAGCTGTAACTAATCCTCTCTTCTGGAGTTCTTTTTCCTGTGCATCCATTATCTTCTCCAGATATTTCACATCATTTGCACCATACTCAATAACATCTTCTGAAAGACCAGCCCACATCACTTTACCCCGAACAGTTTTATCCAGCTCAACACCAAGATAATTTTGACCTGCTGCTTTTAAAGCCATAGAATGAATACCAGCAGGAAAGCCCATATACATAAGTTTCTCTGCCAAGAAACCATCATAAACCTGTTTTACAACCACTCTTTGATGGAATAAAAACTTCAAGTCAAACTTGATATTCCAACCAATAAATAGTCTATCAGATTCAAGATAGTCTTTAAAGAAACTTAGGCTTACAGTAGTTATATCAATTACTACTTGAAACTCATAACACCCCAACTGGAGCATTATGAGTTCTTTTGTATAAGGGTCAAACCCTCTGGTTTCAGTATCTAAGCCAACCTTTCTTAAAGGCTTGAGCATGTGCAATGCAGCTTGTGGAGATATTATCTCATACTTGTCAGATTCAGGCAGTATTTGTTGTGTACATACATAAATCATATATTCACTATTGCATCAATCAACTCTTGCTCTTCTTCTGGTGTGACTTCAAAGGTAATAGCATAACCTACTCCCATTACATAGTCTATAGATTTAACTACTGCCTCAGCTTCTTCAAGATATTCTCCCTCAACTATCATTGGACCACCTGATGGGTCTATGAACTTTTTCTTCTTATCTGTCAAACCACTCCTCATAGTATATGTGGAAGTCTTTAACATATAAGTATGTGACTCACTGCCATCTGGCTTAACTAATCTCCTAAGATAGTTGTGTTCCTCTCCTCTTGATTTTAACTCTATTAAGGCTTTCATACCATTGAATATGCTACTAATTCATCAAAATTCAGTACATACCTATACTTCTGAAAGAAAGTACTACCTAAGATTCCATGTAGGTTAATACCATACTCCTGTTTAATCATTCCAAATGCCTGACTTAAGTCTACTACTTGGAAATCATCCTCATAGCTTTGACTTCTATAGTCCACATTCATTCTGATATAACCTCTATCCTCTTTAACAGTACCCTCAATTCCCATTCCAAAGCCTGTCTCTCCAGTCTCTACATAAGATAACCCTTCCAGAGCAGCTTCATTAATTGAAGAATAAGATGCACCAGTATCAAGAAGGAAGTTCAGTTTCCTGCCATTGTTCATAAATGTGACAATTGGCAGTTCAACCAAATCCATAGACTCTCTAAATGAAATCTTTCCTACTTTAGGGTCTATTTTCCTTCTATTCATTATTAGATTAACAACTCCAGCAACAATGGCTACACAAGCCAATGTTACTATCATTGCTACAATTTTCCATACAAACTCCATGTTTCATGTTTTTTTAGTGATTATTTGCCAGTTGACCCTATTCCACCTCTTCCTTCATTTCCAAGAAAATCTACAGGCTCCAGAAGTGGTTTAGATGATAATAGCCATTTTAATTTCTGCCATACAGTAGCAAACTGAGATAATTTAACCTCAAATTGGCATACTCTTGTGCCTTTAGGGATAGTTACAGCCTTGAAAGCATATAGTGGTGCTCTCCATTCATCTGTATCACCATTATAAATGGTGTCAATGAATCCAAGACCATTAGCAATAGTAACTCCCAACTTACTTGGAGCACTACTTCTACTATAAATCTTAGCTACCATTCCTTTAGGAAGTTCAGTTGCAATACCTAACTTTGCAACATAAACCTCTCCTTTCTTTAAGGTCACATCTTCTGCCAAACATAAGTCAAAGCAATCTGACTTATCCTCTCCTGTTCTCACAGGAAAACAACCTCTTGTTATTTCTTTTACTTTAATTTTCATATTTTATTTCTTATACTTTAGTTCTTCTTTTTATTGTATTCAGCAACTTTAGTACATAATTCTACAAACTCTTCATTACTTAAAGAACCTTTCATCATATTAATCCTTTTATCTACCCACTGAATATTACCCTCCTCATACCCTATATTAGAATCAATTCTATCTATAGACATATTTTGCTGTTGCATAGTAAGATTCAGATTAGGCTCCAAAGATATTCCAGACAGAGCACAAATATGGTTCTGTTCTTCATATAAGTTATTAAGATATTCTACAGTTATATTAAAGGTTAATTCAGACTTTCTACCTCTATGTTTTCTTGTAGGAAGTCCTTGTATGGTTTGATTATACTTTGATAATATAATAGAATTAACCTTAGTCACCCCACTTTCATCTATATAAACTTTATTACCACACCTTTTACACCTTGTAGATTTTCCAGATTGTATAACTGCTGAATTTCTCCAAGCAAGTTCACCACACTCACACTGAACCAACCAATATAAATTTCTTGAATTAGAAGTAGGAGATATTTGATTTCCAGATTTAACCTCATCAGAAACAACAGTCCATAAACCAAATTTCCTACCTATAGGTGCTTTTGGTCTTAAACTTTCTCTTCTCTTAGCAGGTCTTATATCTACTCCCTTTATAATAAAATATTGATGGAGTTGATTCCAACTAATTTTAAAAGTTTTACAGATTTCTGTAGTTGACATACCTCCTTGATACTTCTTATCAATCTCTAACTCATCATACCTTGTAATTGTTTCTTCTTTTATCATTTCTTTGCAATTTAAGTTTATGCAAAGATAAATATAAAAGTTGAATGTAACAAGAGTTTAAAGGAATTACTTATACAAATAATACAACCTAACTGCACCTACTCCAGCCGCAGGAAGAACAATGCACACATCCATTCTCTCTGATTAGAGTTGAGCCACAGTCAGGACATACCTCACCCTTGATTTCTTCATTAGGGATATACTTGCTGAGTACCCTACACATAGCTGAACTAAAAGAGCTTATATTATCATTGACCTTCTTTGCAGTCTTGACAATATACTTAATATCCACTCCATGTCTTAATAACATAGATGAATACAAAGTAGCTGCATTCTCTTCAACATTTTCATTAGCTAACTCAAGATTGTCTATATGAAAGACATCTGATGTAAAGCTATAGTGCATCTTACTTACTTTAGTTATAACACCTTTATGAGGTTTAAAACTAATAGGATTCCTTGGTCTGAATGCAAAGACTTCATAAGGTTTAGACTCTAACATACCCACCAAGATAATGAACTGTTCACCCTTTGCTTTAATCAAATAAGCATCAGCTTCAAGTTCTTTAGGTCTCTTGGGAGCTTGTCTCCCTTCAATGGTCTTAGGTTTCTCAACCTGAGTTAATACACCTTCCCTACATCCATCTCTATAAATAGTGATACCTTTCAATCCTTGTTTCCATGCCTCAATATAGATGTCAGCAATCTCCTCTTCTGTAGTTTCTTTAGCCAGATTAACTGTACTACTGATACTGTGAGTGATATATTTCTGAACTACTCCCTGTAATTTAACTCTCTGTCTCCAATCAATCTCTGGTGCTGTAGAACCATAATAAGGACTTTCTTTCCAGACTTCCTTCCATACTCCCAAGCTCCATTCATTGACTTCTGACTCAGAATAGTTCATAGTTTCTATTGCCCATCTCTTCAAGTTAGGATGAACTACTGTAAACAAAGTATATTTCTCACCAACCTTATCTACATAATCTACCCTGTCACTTTCAGACATACACTTTCTCTTTCTCTGATAGAAGGGCATGAATACAGGCTCAATACCACTACTTGTGCCAGCCATAATACTTACAGTTCCAGTAGGAGCTACTGTTGACCAACTTATGTTTCTTCTACCAGACTGAGCCATCTTAAGCCAAGTTTTAAGATAGTTACTTCTTATAAACTTTAGCCAATCTGAATTAGATTCTGCTTCTACAACAGAATCCCAAGCAGGAAATGCACCTCTCTCAATAGCCATATCAATATTACTATCAAGCTGACCTTTGAACATAACTTTCATTAGCTGTTTAACCTGACTAATACCTTCATCAGAATCATATTTCAAGCCTAACATAGCTATTGCATCAGCAAGTCCAGTAAAACCTAAACCAGCTCTTCTTCCTTGAATTGCAGTCTCCTTGATTTTACTCCATAACTTGAACTCAGTATCATCAGTATCATTCTTCACTGTGTTAATAATTCTGTCAACAGCTTCAATCTCCAAATCAACCAAATCATCAGCCAATCTCATAGCCTCATAAGAGTGCATATAGAGTAACTCTTCATCAATGTGAGCCTTATCTGTAAATGGGTCTACAATATAACTTGCCAAGTTGATATGAATCAACCTACAACTATCAAATGGACCCATTGGTATCTCTCCACATGGATTAGTTCCAACCATCTTGAAGTCAGGATATACACCATCAGGAGAATAATTGTGCATTGCTCCTTCAAACATAATCCCCGGTTCAGCAGTATTCCAAGCACAGTGCATAAGAGTATTCCATAACTCTCTTGCTTTAATTAGCTTAATGAATCTTCCCTTTCCTATTGAATATAGTTTGTTATACTCTCTCTTACCATCAAAGAACTCATTATACTGAATACACACAGTATTACCAAACTCATCTGTCTCTTTGTAAGAAAGGTCAGATTCATCTACTGGAAATCTAAGAATGTAATCCTTATCTTCCATTACTGCTTGCATGAATTCATCAGTAACCTTCACTGATATATTAGCTCCAGTAACTTTAGCTAAGTCTTGTTTCTTGGTTATAAACTCCTCAATATCAGGATGATTAATGCTCATACTTAACATAAGAGCACCTCTTCTTCCATTCTGAGCTACTTCATTGGTTATATCTGAACATACATCCATAAAAGATGCTGCACCAGTTGAAGACCTTGCTGCATTATTAACCTTAGCTCCTCTTGGTCTAAGCTGAGATAAATCATAACCAACTCCACCTCTTCTCTTCATGAGTTGAGCTTGTTGGCTTCTTGTCTTCATTATCTCTGAATAACTATCCTTTGGACTGCCTATTACAAAGCAATTACTAAGACTTACTAATGCTCCAGTTCCACAACCAGACATAACTGAACCTCCGGGTATAATATACTTGAAGTCCTTGAATAACTGATAGATAGCCTCTTCATCAAGCTCTGGTCTTTGATAACCATAATTTGAAAGTTTTAGAGCTTTATTAGTGGACATGTGCCAGTCATAATTACTTTCTACCCTTGCAAATTCCTTAGCTAATCTTCTGTGTGTATCATCAGGAGTCTGCTCTCCTTCTGCTGCATACTTGTTCCTCCAAGTTGAGGCTGCCAGTTCATCCCCTTTAAAATATTCTAACTCTGTCATGCTGGTACTAAATTCTTTATTTCCATAATACAATCATTTGCCATCACTTCCTTACTATATTTCAAGTTAGGATTAGTAAGATAATAATTTAGGTCTGTAAGAATCTTCCTCCAATCCCTATATATCTTACCAGTTTCATCCTTTAAATCTACCATACCAAAGTTACCATAAAATTCCCACACAATAGGAGCAATTGTCCTCCTGTTGATAACAATGAATTGATAATGCTGAATCTTGAACTCACTGAAATAGGGGTCTCTTTTGATACACTCTTGAAGAATGTATGTATATAGCTTAGCTTGAATATCATATCTCCAGTGAGCAAAGGAGTCTTGAAAGTTCTCCTCAGGATACCCAGTAGTCTTTAAGTCTATTGGATAGATAATCTTATTATGGTGGTCCACAACAAGTTCATCAAACATACATCTCACTGGTATTCCATTCCATTCAGCTTTAAATTTCAATTGAAACACCTTCTCAATATCATCTCTCCAAGGGTCTATATAAAAGAAGTCCTTGGTTATTGAGTTGGTTCTTAATTCATCAACACACAGAGACACATCATTATAATCCTTTTGGGATAATATAGTCTTGTCTCCTGCCAGTGCAAGTAGTGAATAATACTCATTGCAACTCTCTTTTACCTTCTTTATTCTGGTAGCTTTATAAGAGTCTCCTGCATAATATCCATTGGCTACAGCCACACTACTAATCACTTCATCATCAATAGTATCCACCCTTCTGTGTGTATCTCCATACTTGGAGAATAATACTTTGGTAATACTTATCAGGTTATCTGATAGATTAGGAAATTCACATACAATGAATCTTTCAGCAAAGGCTTGTTCCCCATCAGTAAGCATACAATCCACTGCACTACCAAATAATAATGCTGGACTATCTACCTTATCAAAGAGAGAACTGAGATTTCTCCATCCTTCCCTTTCAAATCTTGATAATGTAGAGTAACTGATTGCAGGGTCTTTCCTGTACTCTTCCTCTGTTACATTCCAAGATAGTTCTTTAATACTCTTCATCATAGTATTCCTCCTCTATGTCTTCTTCCCATTCATTACTGGGAACTTCAAGCTGGGTTAAATATACATCCACCTCAGCCTTTAAATTACTTAACTCTGTCAAGTCTACATCAAGGTACTCCTGTTTAGGATTTTCACTCTTGATATTCTTCCTTGTCTTGAATATTGCTGAATCCACTAAGTCCTTGAGTGACTCAAAATCTCTGCTCTGAATAAACTGTTCACCTAAAGTTATATCACTCTTGGGTAAACTGTTGAGCAATTTCCTCATCCTTTCTATGGCTTTCATCTTTAATAATTTGAATAAATTCTAAGAGTTGTTTCTTAGTAAAGACCTCAAAGATAAGATAATTTTCTTTATCTGGCAAATTCTCTATATGTTTCCTGAACATCTTAAATTTGTAAGGAAACACATCATTAACCTGTCCTTTTACTTCAATAATTACCTTTAAGCCTTGATACTCCATGTAGAAATCTGGGGTATAAGTAATATTAATTAGCTTCTTAAGGTTTAGTATTGTAGCCTTAGCTTTATTACGGGTGTAAAAAGGTACAGTAGGTCTAAACCCTTCCCAGACTGTATAAGTATGGGTTTCATATTCAGGCTCAAACCCATGTTGAAGCAAGGTCCTATAGACCATTGCCTCAATCTTGGATTTAAACTTTATATCACCATACTCTTCTGGAGTGGCATTCCTAATTCTCCTATTATTATAACCATTTCCATTTGTAGCCACCTGCACTTCTTCTCTTTCCATTACAGCATTCTCCTATCTTTGAATTGTTAATACCTGTAAGAGCCTTAGCTTCCAAAACTGAATTAAATTCTTCTATAATTTCCATGTTAGAATTACATTTAGCTACCCTCTTAGATTTAGTTATACTTAATGAACAACTCCTTTTATTAATTCCATTCCCATAATTAACATTATACAAACAGTCACACCACTCAAGATTCTCAACAGAGTTATTAGCTTTGTTTTCATCCTTATGATTTACTTGACTGTAATTGTTGGGGTTAGGAATAAAAGATTCAGCAACAAGTCTATGTACAAGAAAATGCTTCTTAACTCCATTATTACAAAGCACTACAAATTTATAACCAGCACTTTGAGTACCCTGAGAAATCTCTCTTGATTCTCCAGTGTGGTTATAGTCCATAGATATTACTGAACCTAAATTGCTCACTATATACTTAGGAAAATCAGGAACACTTCTGTATTCAATCCTCCTGTTTTCCACCTCTTTTAAATAATTGTTTCATAGGGTCTTTCAAGATGTGTTTAGCTGCAAGAGCATCATCCAATGTCCTGAATGCAGCAAAATTCTTGAAGTTCTTGATTTTATTCAAGTCCTTGACCTTTGTTATTTCTCCACTGAGACAGCTAATGACATAAATCTCCTTGCTGTTCTCAATGTGGTTACTATACTTTTCATCAAGCACAATGGCTACTTCTCTCAACAGAATTGAGAATACAGCAGCAGGATAGATTGTGTATAGATTACCAAGGTACTTCCTCAGATTATCTACATTCCAATGAATTCTCTTTGCAAGGTGTTCTAAATAGAAGTTAGGGTCTACATGAGTTCCTTCCTCTTCTACTTCCTTGATTACACCTTCTTCAATAAGATAAGGTAGGCTTTCTTCATTGATTATTACACAATGAGTGGGTATCTTTCTATAGGCTGATTGTATATAAAATACAATCTGTTTACCCATTTCCACTTCCTTACCAGTCCCCACAAAAATAAGTTTCTTCATACTTTTTTTTTTTTGTAAATTAATACTCTGAGAACCACACAATTGGCTCTCCATATTTTTCTTTAGTTAATTTGCTTACTTCTTGAAATACAGTAGATGGCATCCTTTCCTCTTGCCTTGCATAGTATGCAGGATGCTTCTCTTCCAGTATTATATTGGTATTCTTATTGATATAAGGCTTAAGTGTCTTAGCCTGTTCACCAAAGAGAACATATATAATACCAGTCTGCCACTCTGATAGATTCTTTAGTAACTTGGTCATGAAAGGTCTCCACATCATTGTGTGGCTACCTATTTTATTCACTTCACAAGTCAGTGCAGAATTAATCATTAGTACTCCTTGTTTAGCCCAACTCTCTAAAGTGGGGTCAAAGATAATACCATTATGTGGAATTTCAAAATTAATGCAAGCCTCTTTAACTATTTCAAGAGAAGGAGACAACTTAGTCCCCTCCTTGTTTCCAAACAGGACACCAGTAGCCACATCCTTTTGTGGATATGGGTCTTGCCCTATCATTACAACTTTGAGATTATTGTAAGGGCATAGATTAAAAGCCTTAAATATATCAGGATATGCAGGACAAAGTAAGTCTCTTTTAATTAAACTTACCTGTCCTACTACCTTATTTAATTCCTTTGTATCTATAACCCTTACCCATCCACCAAAATATTCCTCAAATGTCATGATATGTAGGTCATTTTTACAACCTCATCAAGATGCTCCAGAAGGTAATCATTCATAGCCTCATTGTTGAATGTAGAAGGAGTTGGCTTTTTAGGTTTTACTATGAACCTATCAGTCACATCAGCTACTACTATCTCAGGTAATGGCTTTACTTGAACAACAAAGCCATTTTGATTCCTTATAACAATATTAATATCCTGAGCAGTAACTCCAATATTATTTGTATCTACCATGATACCCTCCTGTACAAATGCAGGAATGACTGTCTTAATGATGCCTTTCTCAATCAGACCATTACTTACAAAGACCTTTGGATTCACATAGATTCTACCAGTTTTGTAGTGTAGAATTCTATCCTCCATAACTCCATGAAGTGTGTACAGTATTAATAAGTTATAATCTTTGTCAAGGATATAACCATTACCACCATAATACACCTCACCAGTGTTAGTTGTAATCTTCACAAGCCTGTCTCTATTATCATTCATCTGGAATGTCTTGAAGATTGCATTTGCAGTTCTTCTTGATTGAGGATAACTATTCTCAAATAAAGCAACAGCCACTTCCTTTAAACTATTAGGCTGATTGTAGTTACTCAATAACCCTTCCTCAACCTTGTACTTACACATTAGTGGAACATCAATCTCTGGTCCGCTAATATCTACTCTTAAGAATAGATTGAATACATTATGGTTTTCAAATGCAAGATTAGGTTTAATATAGTCTGGGGATTGAATAGCACCTCTATTCAGGAATATATCATGAAGTTGCCTGTTTAATTGTACACTTATTGCCATTACATTTCTACTTTAAAGTACATTGTATCAGCAGAATATTGAGTCATAAAAGGTACATCCCTATCTATAATAGGATTACATTCATTAGCCACGAAGTTTACAAACAGATTAACCATTACTGATGCAATCATATTTGCCATGAATGTTGTCTGTTTGTAGCTACAGATAGTTTCATCTGCTGCTGCATCACTGAACAACCATCTATTCTTATATTCAACTATAGCTCTTTCATCATTGCCTTGAATGGCAAAGACTTGAAATTCTTCTGCTGCCAATCTACCATCAATGAATAAACATTTAGACCTCTCTCCCTCAGGTTTATTACCTACATGCTCAAGCCATTTATCAAAGAACAGGCTCCTTGCTTCCATGTTATCAAAGCCACAAATCATAATATCTGTAGCTTCACTCTCAGCAGTAAATCTTTCTTGATATGCTACACTGTTATAGTAGTTTGCATATACTTGTAACATCCTATGAAGGGAGTTAACCTTTGCTTGTCCTAAGTCACCACTACCATACAATTGACCAGACATATTAGCCTGTTCAACTATATCTGGGTCATATAAATATAGTCCAGCAGGTTTTAGTCTTGCAAGTAGGAAACCAACATAACTTCCAATACCTCCTACACCAGCTAATGTAATAGTCTTAGACTGAATGGCACTATACCAGATAGCTCCACTGAATCTACTTGTAGCTTCATCTACAAGCAAACTACCTGAATTGGGTGGAATCACTACTTCCTCAGCAGCTAATGCAGCTTCAAGTAATGCCTCTCCTTGTTCATCAATCTCTACTGGAGCATCCTGTAGAGTCCCTGAATGAACAGTCTCCAAATGTTCATCAACCATTTGGTTTATAGCACTTTCTAATACTTCATCTTCCATAATCAAATAATATAATCATCCATTAATTTGATATAAACACTTAACCAAGGATTCTTTGGTAATTTCTCAAGCTCTTCTCTTACATCATGTGCCAATAATGCAGCCATAGTAGAATCATCATTATTAATAACTGCCATGACATCTCCATCATAGGTATAATTAATAAGATAATCTACATAGTTTGATGCAAAGTATTCAAACTCTTTGACACTTCCAAATCTCCTTCTATAAAGACTCTCCATAGAATTAGCCCACTTCTTGACATCAACTGCACTTTCATTTGAAATGATAATACTTGATGTAACAAGTTGCCTTACAATAGATTGAACTATGTCTTTATCTACTGTTACAACACCATAAGGAATGTCAAGATTCTCTTCCTCAGGCTGGTCAAAAGGCAACTCACCTTGTTTAACAGGTAGTTGCTTAGCTTCATTAGCTTTATACCAGCCTCTTCCTTCTTCCCCATAGTATTTATCTTTATCCATAGGAAATGTACTCCCCACCTCCTTAGTTGGGGTAATGTTCTTTCCATAGTTACCATATTGGGGATAACCCTTATATACAGGAGTTACAACTTTCTTCTTAGACTCTTTGATTTCCTTGATTCTTTCCATCATTTCAGTCTCAAAGTCATCAGTTGCATTCTCAAATACTATATCCAAATTGAACCATTCAAGTTTCTCTTCTTCAATATCAAAGGTCTCTACTCCCTCTCTTACTTCACCATTCCAAGTAGGATAAGTGTATTTCTCAGATACAGTCTGTACACATTTGTACTTCCTTGTAACACCAGCAGTATATTTACCTGCATTATTCACAATTAAGGATACAAAGTGAGCCATATCATTACCTTCTGCACTCAGGGTGGCTGTGTCAGTACCACTAAAGAAAGTAGCCATATTATTATGACTATGGATTAATCCTTGGTATATTCCCTCTTCCAATAATTCAGGATGGTCTACCATATATGTAGCCATATCAGGAGATACATTGAACTCAGTATATGTACTTGTACCAATGTCCATTTGGAACAAATCTACACATCTGATAGTTAGGGACTTATCTTCAAAAGCTCCCTCAACTTTATAGAACAAGACACCTGACCATTCTACATCCCAGATATTCTTGCATAAAAATCTTATCTTTTTCTCAACCTCTACTGGAATGACAATCTTAAATGTATCTTGTCTGTGGACTAACTCCAGTACTGGTTTCACTTCTTTCTTCTCTTCCATATCCATAATTTAATATTCTTAATACACTGCATACTATAGCTTCAATATACTGTAAATTCAGTATCCTTGTTCTATTTAGAGATTCCTCCTCTGAGGATAGTACTCCATCAATAGTCAAGGTAATTTCCCTACCTTTGAATGTACAGATTTTCTTTCCTACATATCTCTGATAGTCATCACTACTACCCCTTCTAACTGCTCTTGGTATATAGATTTTACCATTGGTTATAATACATTCCTTGATAATATCATTACTAACAAGGTCAGTATAACTAATATCAAAAGTATGCTTGTTATATTCAGTATTATACCAGCTAATAAATTCATTACTGATAAGAACCACTGCATCAATGAAGGACATTCCTAATCCATAACTTCCATTACTATAGTTAAATCTAATCTTCTTAGTCTCCAGAAGGTATTTAATGAATAGCTTGAATTGCTCTCTTCCAAAGGCACTATTCCAAGGAACCTCACCTCTAAGGGATTGCATAGAGAATTTATCTTTAGCATCTCCCATCTCTGGTGCAGGAATATTCTCAAGTCTGTGGTATGGAACTCCACCAATAGACTCCACTCTTACATATCTATCAAGCTCCAGACACAATAACTGCCAAATGGCTTCATCATGTCCTATAGCTAATGTAGAAAGAGAAGAATTGATAGGTCCTGTACCAGTACAAGGTGTTTGGAAATTCTCAAAGTTGTTTGTTGGAATAGAAGATACATGACTGTGCATATATCCATGCTTGAATTGGTTTAGTGGATAATTAGACCTATTCACTCCAAAATATCCCTTACCTTTTCCCTGCCAATTAAATGGAACTTTAAGCCATAACTCCTTAATATCAACATACTTATCATACTCATTTGTAATCCTTACTGTAGGAAAATAAATAAGAATAAATAAGCCATTGAACATAGTATTAGCAATCTTCTCCTTTATTATTGGCAAGAAATATTTAGCCAATGCAGAGTCACTTACAACAGTTTCATTATTAGCACCTTCTGCTGTCCAAAAGAGATTTATTATATCTCGGTCCTCTTTATTCATATTTTGGTAAGCAGAAGAATCTACTATATTACTCCATTCCATGAATGTTCCCAAGGGAGTTACACTAAGGTATGTATATAATTCATCCTCAGTAGGAAAACCCTGCATATCTACTCTCCCTTCACCAAAGAAGTCTTGAAAGAACTGTAGGATTTTATTTGGTCTTTCCATGATACTATCATGTAGTTCATGGACTTGTTTCTTTATTTCTTCGGTCATTGCATGATAAAAAAAAATGAGGGGGAAGGCTTATTCAGCCTCCTCCCTCACTGGTTTCTACTTAATGAACAAAGTCAAACATCTTGTTTATTTCAGACCTTGACATCTTTTCAGGTTCTTTGTAATCTGTACCTTTCAGTTCAGCCATAGCTCTGTTATAGGTAGCTTCTTCGATGGTATCACTACCATAAAGACCTTCCAACAGAACTTCTAATGCACCTGCAACATTACCTTCAGGAATTGAACTTTCCTTAGATATTTCTACTTCTTTTGTAGCTTTCTCTTCTACAACTACTTCCTTCTTCTCTTTTACAGGAGCAGGTTTTGAAGAGCCTTCACCCAACAGGTCAATCAAGTCCTGAGTTTTACACATAGTGAAGTTCTTTCCAAACCTTTTTACACATTCATCCTGCAAGCCTCTTGCCTTGATTGCATTATAGGCTTCTGCCCTTGACATAGCACCAGACTTGATTTTCTTCTCAGGTGCAGTCAGCAGGAATGTCAAATCATTTACTACCTGTCCTTTGTAAGGAATGTTGGTAGGAAGGATAGAAGCATCATCTTTCAATTCTGCTCTCAAATGACCTTCAAAGAATGTCATTCCTTCATATTCAATACCTGCTTCTCTCATTTCTCTTTTCAACTCACCCAGTGTAGTTGCAGAAGATGCTTGAATAACTTTTTGAGACTGAGTTTTGTTGTTGATGATGGTTACTTTTCTAAATTCCATGATTTTTTTTTTTTTAGTGATAAAACATTACCTATTAAATAGGCTTAAAATTATTTCTCTGAATTGTTCTTTGTCTCCTATTGTTTTATAGAGGTCTGAGACATCTTTTCCTCCTTCAAAATGTGGCAATACTATATTAGTGAACCCAGTGGATGCTGATAGTTTCTCTCCATCTATGAGACCAGCTTTATCATTATCCAATAAGATAAATACCTCCTTGTATCTTCTTTTGAGTTCATTAACAGCAGTATCACTAATACCATAGCCCTCTCCTTGAATAGCCAATGCTGGTATCCCAGTGTTTGCCCATAGACATAAAGCATCTTTCATTGAGGAACAGATACATATCTTATCCCCAAATTCAGGTACTTTAGTCCATAAGCTAATTACTGACCTATCATGCCTGTTGGACCACTTATATCCTTTCTGATTGAATGGTTGATATATCTTTAAAGTGACTTTTCCTTCCTTATATTCTACATAAGCATAAGCATATTTATCTGCTGGAAAGACCATTCTGGTTTCTCCTTTTATGATTATTTTATAGGATATAGGATAAATGTCAGCATATTTCAACCACTCTAAAGTGATACCAAATGAAGCCCAATACTCAAGGTCATACTCTCTCCATTCTCTTGTCTTACATTGTAAATCAAGGTTAGAAGTATATTCCTTAGTAGTGACAATCTTAGGTTTACCTAATGCACTATAGCCATTAGTCTTAGTAATCTTGGGTAAGTCCTCCCAAACATGTGCAAGCACATCATTGTAACTCTCCCCCCAATACTTACCTAATAAATCAAATGTTCCTCCTCTATCTTTTGTAGCCAAGTCTGTCCAATGTATCTTCTGACCATCTATGCTATAAAAACCAAAGGATGGATGGTTATCAGGTCTTAATGGACTTGATATAATTGTTGGTATCTTGTCTACTCCAAAATAATAGTTCAGAATATCTAACTCTGATACCTTTGATAAAATCTCTTCTAATCTGATATTAGGTTTACCAATACTAATAGCCATAATTCTAAATCTTTATGTTATTAACCCCAAGGAGTTGCTGTAGGAGCTGTTGCTGCTCCTAATGGGTCATTGTCAGCAGTGGGTGCAGCAAATGAAGTAGCTTCTACTACATTTTCATGCAAAGGTTGTGTAGAGAACTCTGTATTAGGAGCACCACCTGCATTCTGAAACTCAGTGATTGCAGCATCAATCTTACTGTAATCTGTCACAGCATTCTTAGCAAACTTCCTTGTAAATACAGCCTGATACTGTCTTGTACCATTTTCATTATCCACAGTTCTGATACCTACTGCACCTTTAACTGTATAAGCAGCAGCAAGAGTAACAAGCTCTTTAAGCTCTTTTACATCACCCTTGAATAGAGCTGCCATATCCAGAGAAACCTCACTGTCAGAGGGGTCTTCCTTCATAATCCACTTACCATCTTTATAGTTGGCAGGATTAGGAATATTTAACCACTGAATAAGGAAGTCAATCAAGAATTCCTCACCCTGCCATGCAGGTCTATAGTCAGCACTGATATTGGCTGGTCCAGAAGAGTATTGTGGAATAGACTTGGACTGTACTTCTTCTTTTGTAGCCCATGCAGTTCTACCAAACTTATCAATAATCTGACATTTACCACTTGTCTGACCAACCTTATAATCCTTAGTCAATATAAAGCTGATAGGAATAAGCAATTCAATGCCATTATTCAACTTAGCCTCAGGAGCAGTCTTTGCATAGAATACCACCCTTACCTGTTCCTTACCTTCATCAGTTTTACCAACATATTCAGGGTCATTCTCAATGTCTCTGCCTGTGAGAGCTTCTAATTCTGCCTTAGTAGGATTTACAGCTACAATATTGAATGCAGCCATACCTTTGTACATCTTGAAAGAACCTTCAACTGATTCTTTACCTACCTTAACAGCCATGAAACTTTTGTTTAAATTCTTCATCTTAAATTACTGATTTTACGTGATTAATCCTTGAAAGGCATTTCATCTGCCACTTCTCCAAATGGATTTGCAGGTGCTACCTCTTCTGCCAATGCAACTGCCTCAGATGCAGGTACTTCTACCTCTCCTACAACCTCTTCTGAAACTTCTCCTTCTGGAGCTGCTTCTGTTGCCTCTGCTACTGCCATGATACCAGCAAGAACTTCCTCAGAAGTGAAACCACCAGTCATAGTCTTGATAGGAGCTTCAAAGCCTTCAATAGCTTCATTGATTACACCCAGTTCTTCCTGTGCTTTCTCAATCTTCTCTACCAGTTTGTCCCTTTTGGTTCTCAAACTCTTAGTGTTCTGGGCTGTTCTTTTAACAATAGCCAGTTCAAACCTTGATAATTCTTTTCTTTCCATGTTTTCTTTTTTTTTTATACAAATTTCCATATATAATTACCAGCACTTTTTCTTCTACCATAACAACATTCTCCAATATTAGAACTATTAACCCCTGTAATTTTAGAAGCCTCAGTTATACTATTATAAGAACTTATTAATACTCCAGATTTGTCATACTGTTCTACTGGTTTTCTAACTGCATCTAAAAATTTCCTTGTTTTTATAACAATTTTCTTAGATAAAGTATCTTTAAGTTTAAGAATCTGTTCCTCACTTTTAGGAACTCCTAAATGAGAATTTCTCATCTTTATCTTTGTTTCCTCTGTGTGTTTGAACCCACTTAAACTTTCTCCTCCAATAGTACAATTATATCCATCTTCAAAAGAATTAAACTTTCTAATATAATAAACCTCAAGCTCATTAAGTATCTTCTTTGCTATCACTTCATCTATGTAATCTCCTTTATGGAGAATTTCATAAATAAAATTTTCTGGCTTATATTTGTGCCTTGCATTATCTATTTTCTTCCCTCCATAACTGCAATTTAGGTTATAAAAGAACTGCTTCCTTACAATCTCATCTATAGTTTGCCCTATATAACTTTTACCAGAAGGGGAAATATATCTGTAAATAATGCCAGTAATCATATAAATACTTGTATTTAATTTATAAAAATTATTTGTCTTTGCCCTATTTCATTGGGCTTACTTTGCAGTTTATTTATGGTGTATTTTCTTTCATAATATCCTAATGCTTCCATAAAGAAAGGTTCAAATATTCCATTCTTTAAAAGGAAAGTAATGAATACTGTTGTTTCATAATAAGGTTTATTATGCTCCAAACAGTAATTCATTAATAGAATATTTACATCCATTTCAGTCAGTCTACCAAAGGCTACAAGCCTACTAATCCTGACTACTTCATCCCTACCCATAGTATTCCTGTGCTTTCTCAACTACAAGACCCAAGTCATTGGGAATATATAGAGGAAACATGCCAACAGGACTCTTTGCAGGATATACTCCATCATCATTGGTAACAAATTCTCTGATGGATTTCTTCTCCTTTGAATCAAAAGAAGATTTACCATAAAGAACTACTTCAAACTTACCCTCAGGAGTAATATATGAATCAACCATGTTACCAGTACTCTTATATTTGTAAGAGATACTATCACCATTCTTGTCTTTATACTCTTCATAGTGAGCAAGACAAATCATATTCTTGTTTTCTGGAACAAGATTGATTGCATCAAAGATTAATCCCATTCCATAACCAATCTGTTTAGGAGTGTCCCAACCACCTTTCATAGCATTCTTCATATAGAAATCCTGACTGATATAGTTCATATCATCAAGTACTATATTAGTGAAAGGAGAGTGAGGGCTGGCTAACATTTCAATGATTTGAGCAACTTCTTTTGCATCATTGGTTATAATTCTGTTACCCTTACCAATCTCTTTGAGAGTAGTAACTTGGTACTTACTTCCTCCACCTCTAAAAGGTAGGGGTTTATTCACACAACTTATCAAATAAGTCACTTTAGGGTCTAACCCTTTCAATCCAAGTTCTGGTATCTCTCCAATAGAGGTTGACTTACCAAAACCTGACTTAGCTAAAATCAATGCTTTCATTCTTCTTATTTAAAATTTAGTCTGCAAAGGTAATCAATTTAATCAACCTATGCAAATTCATCTTCCACTTTCTTACTCTGGCTTTTCTTATAGAGACATTCATGAAAGTATAGTTAGTCCTCCTTCTTACAACTGTCTCAATATACTCAAGACATCTCTCCAGTTCAGGCTTATTATTGGGTAGTGGAAGCTCAGTAAATGTACTCACTGCTCCATCAAAGAACAATGGACATATTTGACCTCCTGCTCCATTATCTCTATCCTCAATAACCTGCATAAACCTTATATTGTTCTTGAATTTGGTCACATCATAACCTTCATACTCCCTTAGACCATACTTAAATGGACTATACAAACCAAGCACCAGATTTGCATCTCTGGTAGTAGTCTTACAATCTGCAAGACCATCTGATGAAGGCATCATCTTATTCAACTTCTGATTCTCAATTCCTTCCTGAGCCTGAGCTTGATGCTGGATTGCAGTGATATTGAAATCAAACTGGTCCCTTTGAGTGATGAAATATTTACTCATCTTCTCAATAGTTTGCATTTTATTCATACCACTTTCTGACATCAGATTTGAATAGTTGTCTAAGATAACTTCCACATATTCATCCTTGTCATCTGGTTCATAATAGTCTATTACATCTCTTTCCTCCTCAAGTCCAGCTTCATTCTTCATGATAACCTTCTTGAAGTGGAACTTTCCTCTACTCAAAGCAAAATTCCTACAATACTTGTTGATTCCTGTAGGATTTCTCTCAGAGTCAATATAGATTATAGTCTCCTTAAACTTCTGAATATATGTTACATACCTTTCAGATGCAAGTAAGTCTAATATCTCTTGAGGAACTGGTCTATCAGCAGAAGTACTCTTCAAGTCAGTTGGACTTATTCTTATTCTATCAAGCCTGAATAACAGGTGACATAAGAATTCATAGAACTTTTCTTCCTTACCCATTTCAAGGGTAAAATAGAGTATCTTCAACCTTAGTTGGTCAGGGTGCTCAATTGCATAGAAGAAGGGTTCATAAACAAGCATATAGTCAGCAAGTTTTGATTTGCCAACCTTTTGATTTGCAGTAATAATGTTGTACCTTCTCTTCTCTATCCCGGGGAGCCACACTCTTAATCTTGGGAAAGACAATGGAATACAATTTATCTTGCCATCCAGTATCCTCTGCCTTCGGAGTATTAACTTCTCCAGTGCCCTATCAAATGAATCCTTCTCTTCCATAACTATTCAATATATCTCCATATAAAACCATAAGCTCTCTTCATTCTTCCATTACAACAGGCTCCAATATTAGTATTCTTGAACCCTAAAGTTCTTTCAACTTCCATTGTACTTTCCCACCTTGCTACCTCTTTCCCATCCAATGACATCTGTAGTACTGGTTTTGAATTCCACATAGTTTTCCTTCCTTTTAAAGTACTTGACCTTCTATTATTTCCAGTACCATGACCCATATTGTAGGATTGATTACACCATTCAAGGTTCTCTACTCTATTATCTGTTTTATCCTCATTTATATGATTAATTTGAGGATAATTCTCAGGATTAGGAATGAAAGCCTCTGCCACTAATCTGTGAACATGAAATGTCTTTCCTCCATCTAACCTTACCTGTAAATAGCCTTTGGAGGTTTTATAGGGTTTAAGATTTCTGTTACTTTTAAGTGAGAAAATCTCCCCTAATTTAGATACAAGATAGTCAGGATGCCCTGTAATGATTTTAAATTCCATAGCTGTTAGTTTAATGTAGAAGTCCAATCAACACTCATTTCATTGGTTTGGTCTGCATTCTCAATGTAATTAGCCAGCTCTGAGATAGGTACTTTAGTACCATCCTTTACCTCTTCTTTCCAAATGAAATATTGAAGCAATCTCATGAACTTATACTCTCCATTGAAGCCAGAAACATAGGCTTGAGTTGCATTGATGATTTGTTCATCAGTGTAATCATTCCCATACTTCTTAAAGAAAGTCTGTAACTTCCTCTTAATGTCAGTTTTATTCCCTCTCCAATACTGATTGTTAAAGTTCTTTCCTTCTGGATAAATGGATTGAAGTTGAGGTACTAATGCTTCAATTCTTTGATTGAAGTCATCAGTCCCCACAGACTTATCGGAGTCAAGAATGATATTATTGACTACATTATTTCCCATAGAAGTTACAAATAACCCTACAGGAAGATGTGTTTCCCTATCATAACTTGTACTGATAAGTCCTTTTTTCTTCAACTCACTTTCAGCAGCATTGAAATCTACATTGTTTTGAATAGCTATCATAAGTAAGACCTCTCCAAGAGAAACCCCACTCTTCTTAATAACCTTGTCATTCAATGAGATTGTCATACTACTATCCAATCAGCAATTCAACATGAGCTTCCTCAACTTTCACAGTCTGTTCACAAGCCTCCACAGATTCATTCACAAGTGCAGCACAGTTCAAGAAATATTTCTCAATTTCTTTGTAAACCTTTGCAGCAGTAGCAAATGCTTTACCTTTTGCTCTGGATTCTGCAATCCTCTTACCTGCTTCTTCATCAAAGGCATCTTCTTCATTGCACCTTGCAATAGCTCTCACTTTGAATGTGCCATTGGTTCCTACAAGTGGAAGATTAGCCCACATATTAGGATAAATATCCTGCCATGCAGGGTGCTTACACAACTGCATATCACACTCCAGAACACAAACTACTACCTTCTTCTCAGGATTTACAATGTAGTTTGCTTTAGTAATTTTAACTCTGTTTCTCATACTTTTATTTCACTTAAATTTGTTTTCACAACCAACTCTGGATTATAATCCTCAAGCATCTTCTCAACTAACTCCTCTTCCCTTGTACCACTAAAGTATGGGATAATAATGATGGGGTCTTTGTGCCTGAGTATTCTACCCAATCTTTGTTTGATGATAATATCACTGCTGTTCAGATTAGCATATAAACCAACTCTGCAATCTACAAGGTTCATACCTTCATTCAACATATTACATGCTGTGATGTGGTCCAACTCCTTATGATTAAACATGTCAAGTACCATAGAGGATTCTTTGTTCTTACTGTTAATACAGTTTTCCCCTAATATTTCTGTCTGCTCAATAGAGCTACAGAATGTAAGTACCCTTTCTGATTTCAGCTTCTCCAGAAGAGATAAGATAATAGGGTTCTTTAATTGTGAAAGGAATTTGAGCCTTTGACCTGCAAGGAATAACCATTTTGTCTTTACTCCTTCATTTCTTGTTCTCATATATTGCCTCTTCCAGAACTCTATCTTGCTTCCTAACTCCATCACATACTGTAATTCAGTACACTTAATATGCACTTGAATAGATTTATCCTTAAGATACTGCCATCTGTCTTTATACAGACATTCTTTGACAATCTTAGCCTTAGGATGCTCAATCATAGTATGTACAGCATGTGTATTATCAAGTTCAAGAGGGATAAGGAACACTCTTGGGTCAGGAAGGATTTCATTGTCTATAGCCTCCTTCATCTTCACTGTATAACACTGAAAATCAGGAAACAACTGACCAAGTTCCCACTTCATATCTCTGGTAACTGTAGCTGAAAGCATGATAGAATGATGTATCTCCATTGTAGATACAAATTCCCTACATCTTTCTGACATGTGTTGTACTTCATCAAAGATTACACAATCCCATTCTTCCTCTACATGTTTATTCAATCCCACATAAGTACTGAATTGTACTCTTTCAATCCAAGATTCAAGTCCCCATTTGATAAACTCCTCTTTCCAGTTATTTATCAAGACTAACCTTGGAATTACTATAAGTATGCTACTGGGGTTATCCCTTAAAGCCAAATCAATGCCTATCTTAGATTTACCAAAGGAAGTAGGTAACTCACAGAGTATAGAATTACTCCTTATATTCATTATCTCTTCCTGAGCCTGTTCTCTATCCATATCTCTTTACTATATTCTTTAGTTTTTCTACATATTGCGGGTCTTCCGCATACCTCCATCTATAACCATAGGCAGTAAGTTTCTGCCCTCTACAAACCCTTTGTATAGCTGACTTATCTCCATTTACAAATAAAGCTGCCTTGGTTGTAGAATCAAAAGAAAGTTCATTACCCTCAAAATCTGTTCCAATTACAGGTTTCTCAAAGTGTTTAGCTATCCTATTTATTCTTGTACCATGCAATAGGTTCTCCTTAAAAGTAACCCATTCTAAGTTTGCTAAATTATTATTCTCCTTATTCTCATCAATATGGTTTACATATTCATAGTTATTAGGATTTTCAATGAATTGAATAGCAAGAAGTCTGTGTATTCTTGGAAAGGTTCTAACTCCATTAACATTAAAATTAACAAACCAATATCCTCCTCTATCTTTAAAAGGAGTCAAGAATTTCCTTCTCCTAAAGGAATAAATCTGACCTGCTTTATTTATAGCATAATAGTCTTCATAACCTTTAATTCTTACTAAGTCCATGTTCTATACTTTTTACTTTCTGTATATAGTTAGGGTCAGTAGCATACCCTATATTAATTAAAAATTGATAGTAATCATCCGGGGGTTTGTATCTATATTGTATGTAATTGAGATAGGCAACCACACTCTCACTCCAATGGTCAAACTTATAATAGTCTTTCTTATAACTATTGTAGAGTCCAAATAAGTTATTGTACTCTTTGCAGACCTTAGACCTAAAATGACCTGTCTCAAGAATAGCCTGAGCATATACAATGTTCTTATGTTTAACATTATAATACTCTAAAGCCTCCATAAGATAATCATCAGGAGCCTCTGATAGTAAGAACTCTGGTTGTTCCAATCTCAACACATCCACCTTTACAGGTTCCCTGTGCTCTTCTTGATAGTCTATATAGTATAACCCATATAGACCACCAATCAGTAAGAGCATAAGGATATTATATACTCTTTGTTTCATAAATATTTGTTATACTTTAATATTCAAGAAGTTTATAATTGCTAAAACAGCCCTCCCTACATAGGTCTTTCCTTGAAGTCTAAAGGTATATTTAACAAGCCATTGTTGGGGAGTAGAGTTACACATTATAACATACCATACAACAAAGCCTATAAATGCTATGATATTAATAAGGGGAATTAGCTCAATAAATAAAACAACACAAAGCACCCACAAAGGAATTTCTATATCATGTTCCTCTGAAATCTTCATGCCATTATACATTATGACATGAGTATCTTTCATAATCCCCACTATAATAATAGTGAGGATTATTCCTATAATTATCCAAATCATAACTACTTCTTATCAAAAGACTTGGTTATGTCCATGAGCATCTTAAGACCCACAGCATCCATAGCATTATTTCCAGAACCATTTCCTCCAAACATTACAGATGGAACCCATTGTACCTTAGAATTAGCAAGTGCTTCTGCAACACCTACAGCAGTCTTATAATCCCATTCAGCCTTTTCTGAGGGAGTTAAACCTGCTGCAACCAATGCTCTATTGGCTGCTGCCTTAGCTTCACCTTCTGCCTGAACTTTAAGAGCAACTTGTTTAGCTTTCTTAGCTTCAAGTTCTGCTACCTCAAACTCCTGTTGTGCTTTAGTTACAGCCACAGCTTTCTCTTTCTCCTGTTCCCACTTAGCTTTCTCAGCAGTTGCTTTACCATCTTCTGTAATCTGAATAGTCCTTTGAACTGCTTCAAGTGATTTAGTCTTAGAAGTGATAATTGCTAAGTTAGCCTGTTTCTGTGCATCAATTTGTGATTGAGTTGCAGCATCATATTTAATATCTACAATACTAACCAGACCACAAGTTACACCATATTGTGAGAAAGGTGAGTTCTCCTGTCTTTTATAACCACCCGGAGAATTACCATCAGCTATAATCTCAGACTGTGCTCTTACTTCCTCTTCACCAGTAATGTCATTAATAACCTTAGTCTTTAATACTCTGGTCTTATATACACCATTATTCAACTGGTCTGTAATATAGGCAATAAGGTCAGTCCTTGTCTCTGATACTGATTCCAATGAAGACATAAGAGGACCACAAGAAGTTACAACTTTATACAATGTAGGTTTAACCAAGTTAGCTATCAATGCTTCCTCAGAACCAAAGTCTGTTTGTATCTTCTCCATATTCTTGGCATCATTAGGCATTACTACCCTAAATGAACCGACAATAAAACCTCTACCTTTGTCATTGAATGTAAGGGCTGCTGCTGGGTTACTTCCTGCTGCTACATAACCATCTTCATTCTTCTCAAGACCTGTAAATTCTATCTGTGAAGTCTTTGAATAACTTCTCACAGTACCAAGCCCCTGCCATTGCAATCCACCATCAGTCCAGACTACATAATTACCTGTTACAGGCATCTGACATACATAGTTCTTTGACTTGTCTGCATCTTCCCATAAAGCCCCTGCCATTGCAATCATAAGAACTGCAACAACAGCAATAATAATACCAAGGATTTTCCCTTTGTTAATTGGTTTTTGATTTCCCATCTTTTTTCTTTTTAATGTTAGTTTTTCTTTTTACTTGTTTCTTCTCTTCCTGAGACACCATCCAATAGTAGAATGGAATACACAGGAGTGAGAATTTGATTTCTCTGTTTGTCACTTTCCACTTGCCATACAATTGTCCTATCATCATTAGATAGTAGATAACAGCAAGAACAATGAATGCAGCAAGTAATACTCTTGCATAAATCATGATTTCTTTTTTTTTTAAGTTATTCTTACTCCATCAGCCATGATAAGTATTTAAGAGGATAGCCTATAGGTGCGTGAGTTCCTTCAAATGAATTAAGTTTCCCTCTTGGGAATTTGATTCTATATTTATACTTCCTCCAATATCTGGCACAATGCCCCCACTTTTTCTTAGTTAAAACTCTCCCTTTACTCATATTTCCAATAGTTTTATGTAAGTTCTTCCACCATCCTTATCATACCACAGCAATAGTATATACTTGTTATAGCTTGTGACTAAATCAAAATAAGGGTGGTATCTAACAAAAGTTCTTATTAGTAAGATAATACCAAACAATCCTACTATAATTGATACAAATAACATACTACCTACACTATAAATGATTTAATTATCAAGTACAGCATAGGTGAAACTCACTCCACCAAGCTCTTCCACAATCCTTTTGAGGTGAGCCTCAAGTCTCTGCTTCTTAGTAAGTCTCTCCCAATCTCTGGGTTTGACAAAGTAAGGAGCTTCATTGGACACCATATAATTATAGGCATCCATACTCAAGTTGAGTGATTGACCAGCAGGTTTACACTTTCTGGTTTTTACAGTAATAGTTTGAATATCCTTCTTACCATCACTCTTCTTACCTTCTACTCTCATAGAGAAAGTATCATAACCTGTGCCTACTTTTTCTTCCTCAAGAGCTTTAGCCTGCTCTTGGCTCAGCATCACACTACCTTGTAATGTGACACTGAGACTTACTTTGATTTCATTATTCATCTGAATCTTTATTACCAAGCATAGCTCCCATAAGAAGCATACCCAACATGGCTTCTGGACCTTCACCTGCCAAATTCTTAGCTGTAAGAGCAACAACAATCTTTTGCTGTTGGTCTGCAATGAATTTCTGCAAGTCCATAGGCAGAGTACCAAGTAGATAAGTAATTACAATAGCCTTGCTTTGGTTGTCTTTTAATCTTCTTAATTCAATCAAGCAATTGTCCAATACATCTTCTGCATTGGTATCACCTGTCTTTTTACCAAGGTCAATTACACCTTCCCTCAAATCATCCATTACTTCTTTAGGAAGTGGTTTGTTAAGACCTAATTTTTCTCTCATGTTTTCTGCGAAGCTCTCAGCTCCACTCTTTTCATTTTTCATTGTTTTTTTTTTTAGTAAAACATATCTTAATTATCACATGAATGTGCATAAAAGAAAAGGCTACCAGTAATTAAACTGATAGCCTTTAAAAGATAGAATATTCTACAACACCTTTTGAAATTGTTGCCCCTAAGGACATAAGTTGATTAAAAATCTACTCCTTTCTTACTTTAATTTACTTTTCTTTTATGTATAATATTGAAGTAAGTGTTGTATATCACTAATCTTTGTGTGGGGATGAAAGGACTCGAACCTTTATTTGATAGTACCCAAAACTATTGTGTAAACCTTGAAGTAACTCTTATAATACACTACCCCTTCGGGAGAACACTCATAAGAGGATAAAACTTGCTTTATTTCACCACATCCCCATTTTAATTTATCACCATTTATTCCTGAACCACAACTAAATGCTTTCTAAGTATTATGAACTCCTGTTGGCATTACCCCCTGTGAAGTCTGGTGATTTTGTGGAGGGAATTGGACTTGAACCAATGACCCGTAGCTTAAAAGGCTTTTGAAGTAACTCTAATCTACACCAACACATTACTGTGGAACCATGATTAAAGTATGATTTCTAACTGCTCTACCAACTGAGCTATCCCTCCGAAATATGCCATAGAACATTTAACAGATTATTCGTGATAATTTAAAAGATTATTGATGTAAATCTGTAATACACTAATGGCATTATAAGTTAATGTTGTAAGAACAACTAACAGACTATTGTTTGGTAAACTATATCCATATTAGCTTGAAGTAAGTCTATTATACACTATACAACATCATATTTTACTGTTCCTCAAACTTATTCTGCAAGCCTTCTAAAGCTGCAATATAAGTTAGGAAATGCTCTGACCAACCTGAAATCTCAGCAGTCCATCTACCTCTATAATTCACTCCCTTTGTATTGGCTGACACATCACAAATGTAATTGTAAGTACCAAAAGGCTCAGGAAGGATAGACTTATTATACATGTGGTCTATATCCTGTGAATCTGAGAAGATGATGATTCTATCAAAGTGGACACCTTTAAACTTAGCTTTACACCAGTCTAAACATTGTTTGGTGAATATACCTCCACCACCAATATTATTTCTTGTATCCATGATTTGCTTGAATACACCAAATCCCTTTTGAGGATATTTAATATGTTCAGATGCTTGCTTTCTTAGGGCATCTGCACCTGCTGTAGCCACAAGTTCATAGTCCTCACACTGATTAATAGCTAACATAGCCATTGCACATGCTTGGTCCATTCTGTTGAACTGTGATTGACCAGAAGTAAGACTACCCATAGAACCACTGACATCTACTATAAACAAGGTTTTACCTGGAAGTTTAGGTAGATTCTTATATGATTCCAACATAGCATCTTCAATATCTCTACTGAACTCAGGGTTCATTCTTTCAGCTTTCAAGAAGTCAAGAGGCAATAACATTGATGATTTAAGTCTTGTCAATCCCTCAACAATAACTCTCCTATCAACATCTGCTTTCTTCATGTTATTTATGTTTCTCAACATAGCCAGACCACCAATCTTGTTCTCAAAGATTAACTTAGTCCAAGTCTCTTTCTTGTCTTTACCAGCAGACAGCATGACTTCCCATGTTTCAGGTGGTGTAAGAGTTCTGTCAGCTACTTTCTTGAACAACTTGGTTTCATAGTCATTGTTTGGCTTGGGTCTGCACAAGAACATAACATCTCTTAACTTAATGGCTGCATCCCTGTCATATTTAGCAAACTTGTACTCATTGAAATTATGAAAGGCAGCACTTAATCCTTTCTTAGCTTGGTTACAGATAGGCTTTTTACCATCCTTCCAATATAATGCCAAGAAATCTGTAAGCATATCAGCCCTTGTAATAATCTTAGGCAACAAGTCAGCTACAAATAGCTTATGTTCAGGATATTTACACATTTCTACTGCTATAAACAGAGGTGTATGTCTCAGCTTCTGCATTAATCTTGCTTCAAGAGCAATATTATACACATCAATAGCAGGACACAAAGGTATTAACCTCTTGATTTCTTCTGCTACCTTGAGACCATCCATATATGCAACATCTTCCCAAAGAAGATTAGCTAATACAGCTCTCCTCAATAATGCTACATTACTCTGTTTAGCTGCCAATGCACCTGAACCACCAGCCAGTCTTTCTGTATCCAACTTTGAAGTTGGTTTCACTAATGGATTTAACTTTCCCATAGAATTGTTTCTTTATTTAATTGACACTGCAAAGATATGTCAAAGGTTTCATATATGCAAATATATTTCCACCTTTAACATTCTTTTGTTATTTAATACCAAATCTCAGGCAAATAATCATTGCCATAATCAAATGTTGTTTTCATCTAAATCAGGATGTTTATAAATTAAGAACCTACAAGCACAGCATACTACTAAATGTTGTACACCTGTTGCAGCCAGTACTCCTATTACTATTAGGTTCCAATCTGGTAATGATTGCCAGTTGTATAACCATAATGCACATAAGAAGAATGTTATCCATGTAGTACTACAATAGATACAGAAACCAAGAGGATAAGCAATGAAACCTAAGAATCTATGCCATATATTAGGTGTATGACACCCATCTATATCACAATACATTTCTGATTTCTTTACCCATTTCTTGAGTATTACATACCACCAGTGGAATATCATATCTTCCACCTTTAAACAATTTCTGTAGAAGATTCCTAATAATCCTCCTACTAATCCCACAAGGATAAATTCAAATACAAACTGAGTCATGTTTTTTTTTTAGTTCAACATTTATTATCTCTTCTCAAGTTTAGTTTCAACAATAATTGGTTTAATATCCTTCCACTCAGTAATATTATTACTATCTACTGGCTTACCACCATTGAATGTACATATAGTTATGTGTGGAATCTTGTTAGCACATACTGTACACATAGAACCTCCAGCTACTCTAAAAGCTAAAGACTTATCTGATGCCCCAATACCATCTATAACTATAGAGTATCTCTCCCCCAATCTATCCTCAAGAATAGCTTCTTTTATGTAATCACTCTGAGACCAATGTAATAATGTACAATGGTCTAAGTACTCCTTCTCAGATTTCAAGATTTCAGGTTGATAATTAGAATTAATCAACCAAGTTTTTAATTCAGCTTTACTCTCTTCTGTGAGAAATAAGCCATAATACTTAAAGTCTTTCATATAATTGTTTATTAAGAATTTACTTCTTGCCATTTCTTGTGATTTACAAGGTAGAAATGTCTGACAGCCCATAACACCCTTTATAGCTTACCTATTAGCAATTGGGTTCTGTATTTATTGTATTGCAGACCCTTTCAAAACCATTTACAAATGTACCCCCAAGAAGACTCGAACTTCTGTCTAAAGTTTAGGAAACTTCTATTCTATCCACTGAACTATGAGGGCAGTTTGAGTAGCTGTGTTTCACAACATGAGCTACTCTAAAAACATAAATAAAATGAAATCCTTTATAAACACATATTTAAAATAAATCCTTGACACTCTCACCTAATATCTTGACAGCTTTAATGGCATCCTCTTGATTCTTGAAATAAATTACACCTGCATATTGTACCATATTATGCTGATATACACCAACACCATTGCAGGTATCAACTACAGGACCACATGATGTACTATAATTGCCAAGAAAATAACCTGTGTTTCCTGTGGTCTTATTCCAAGAACCATTGAAGTATTTAGCTACAATAGCCAGCCTGCTGTAAACATTAATCTTCTTCACTTCTCCTTCTGGAACTATAATAGAAGTGGCTTCTCTCTTTACCAATTGCTTGATATAATCATAGCCCATTAACTCTGATTCTGTATAGGCATTCAATGCCAATGTCCGAAGAGTTGAATTACCACTGTTGTACCATTCTCTTGCTTGCTCAAGAGTTACTGAGATATTTCTTGCTTCCATATTGCCTATTTGTTTATTATTAATGCTCCAATCACATATAACTTTAATACCATTTATCTTAGATGGTTCAATGGTTTTAAGAAAAATGCCATCTTGTACATCATTCGCACACTGAGTACAGCCTACTACATACATCCTCTGAGAATATCTATCATCCTCAATCATATCTCCAACTTGTACCATATCATAAGGACATAAGAACTTATATTGTTTCATGTTCCTTACTTGTGGGTCACTTAACCTGATATTTGTAAAAACTACATAAATTGCCCGTACCATTTGATTATAGTTTATTTGAGTTCTTCATCAAGGTGATTGAAATACTTATTTAATGTAAGTATCTCAAGCTCCTCTTTGTTAATAGATTTATAGCACACTCCAACAAGTATTAATACAAGTATAAGACCATGAATAAAATATCCATTGTCATAAATACTATCAATACCCATCATATATAATAAGGTGACAAGAGTGGTTACATATAGTAACACACCCTTGATAATTAGTTTGAATGCCTTCATTCTCCTGCTCCTTTCTGGTCTCTCATGAATAACCATGCAAAGAATGCAATGACCATTATTACAGTCACTACATTCTCAGTATTTATCATGTCTTCCATTATCTTTTTCTTTTGTATTTATTGAACTCTTTTCTTGCAATATCACCTTTCTTAAAGGTCTGCATTGTGATGCTATTGTCTGATGCAATTACTATTGACCATTCAAAAGCATGTGTTCCAAACAGTGAAACTGTTCTACCCAATTGGTCTGTAACTGTAGCTCTCAATGTAGAGTCACAGTTCTCTCTTTTAAATTTCTTAGCCATGTGTTTATAAGTTAATTTGTTAATAATTGAAGCACATACTGGATTTGAACCAGTGACCCTCACAATAACTACCTTTAAAATCATCAGTGTGATGCTCTAACCACTGAGCTAATGTGCCTTTGATATTGATGTTATTATATCCACCCATGTACTCTTCCTTAAATAGGCTGACTGTCTTTTTAGTATTCCTTTACTCGGTTAATAGTTATAAATCCCTCGGGGATACTTGGTAATATACCACCTGTTGCATAGGAAGTAATTAAATTACTCTTGATACTCAGTGGACTCAACTCTGTATGTGCCTTCATTTATAATATTTCATCTTTCAGGTGGATGTTTGTTTAGTCCCCCTAAGTGGTCAACACTTACAATATAATAACATCAAATATCTTATCCTTATCATTTATTCTATTATATATTAGTTACTTCTTAACACATTTTAATGGCATGTGTCCTGTCAAATGCTACTATTATTCACATCTGATTGCCTGAATTAGCCCATTGGTATGCTCACTATGTGTATATTTAGAGCATGAGATATGCTCAATTAAACTATAAGATACTCTGTTCATAAAGATTAGAACAGTAAATCCAGTTATTCTATTACTCCTCTTTTTCTTTTTGACATGTCTTTGAATGTGGCATGATGTGTGGTGCTTTTTATAATGTAACACTCACTCTTCCACACTTTCACACTATCAACAAACATAGAAAGAAAGAGTAAAGAAAGGACATTTGAGACACTATTCTTCATGCACTCTAATACAAGCTCTAATGCAATAAGATTGATTACTTAAAGCCTACAACTTACTACCTTCAAACATAGAAACTCTCCCACTACTATCTATACTCCAGAAGAGAATAAGGAATAATAGTAGGAGAGTATGTAGTATTTTACACTTCCATCCAGCAATTAGCTATCCAAACAAAGGTAGAATCAGCATGATTCATGTACCATTTATTATTCTCAGAATATTGCTTGGAATATGCTTCATCAGAAGCTATACTTGATGTATGACCATCTAACCAAATTATCTTGTCCATAATATTATTAATGCTTAAAAGATACTATTAATGCTCAGAAGAATAGAAAGAAAGAGGGCAAATGCCCTCCTCCATTAGAATGTTGCCAACACTGGAGCACCACCTGTGCCTTCTTCATGCAGAAGCCAGAATGAGCTACCATCAGGTGCTTCAACATTTGACACCATTGGATGTGCAGGAATACCCTTCACTGCAACTGCTCCTGTCTCAGCACCAAATGTGAAGAACAGCTTGTTGGTCTTAGGATTCTGTTTCACTTGGATTTTGTCTACATGTTGAGCTGCTTTAAACTGTTCAACTGTCAATGTCTTACGGAATTTTAACTGATTGCCCATAATACTTAATGTTAAATTGTTAATGAATAATTTGTTTAACCATAGGGGGTGGAACCCCACTGGCTAAGTGATGGGGGAGGTGGGGTTGGTGTATATCCCACTCATGACTATGAATCAAAAAAAAAAATTAAAAAAAAAATTAAATTATTTGGATAGTATCTATTATATACTTATCTTTGACCAAAAATTAAAAGTATGAAAGAGAAGAGCTATAATTTATTTGGGAGTACTTGGAGAATACAGTTTGTAGATGAAGTAGTTGGTGAAAATGATAGGTGGTTATTTGGAGAAACAGAGAGTCCTTCAAGGGTAATAACCATTAGCACAAAGAAGCCTGATGGTAGTAAACTTTCAAAGGATGAAATTGAACTTACTGTCCTACATGAGATAGTACATTCTATATTCCAAACTGGACAATATATGAGTTATGATAATGATGAACCATTAGTAGAATGGACTGCAAGATGTTTAAAAGCCTTAAAAGAACAGCATATTATATAGTCAATAGTTAAACTTTCATAAATAATAGTCCCAGATTTGGATATGTCATTTATTTTTTGTATGTTTGCAAAATAATAGGAAACTACCTATTAGTAGATACATTGGTTCAGCCAACATGGGAAAGTAAAGGATACCATTAGCAGGGCACAGGTAATGAACCCTTGAGATAACACAGAGTGAAAACTAATAATATATAAACGGGTGTATCTGCTGGTCTATAGGAGTAAGAATCTGGTTAATCCAGTCTAATGCAGTGAGAAATGTCTGTAGGGTCTCTTATTATATGAAACTAAAGTTTTATTCCTTATTTACTTTAGTTAGTTAAGAATAAAATAGGAGGGAGGGATAACTATGCCCAATTTAAAATGAAACAATATGAAGACAGTTAAGAAGGTTAAGAATGAGACTATAAATATAGTTGAATGTGATGGTGCTGTATGTGTATCTGTGAATCATAATGATAATAGGTATTATGCACAAGGAGTTAGTTCAAAGGTGTTGAATGTAAAGAGATATAAGGTATGAAATGGTTAAGTAACCTCTTACTTTGGTTGTGGCAATTTCCACAGAATTATATAGCATTTCTTATCTATGGATGCTTAGGATACTTGTGTCACTATGGTGGAAAGTACAATGGAAAGAACTTAATTATAACTGAGTACATTCTCTCAAACTTTTCTTTAGGGGATTATATATTTGCTCTTCCTAATTCTACTGATAAGTCTTTGAAGCATGAATTAGGGCATTCATATCAGTCTCAGTTATTAGGATGGTTATATATTCCAGTGATAGTTATCCCTTCTATCTTACATAATCTATATTGTATGATTGTAAGGAAATTGGGTTATAAGCCTGATTATTATAGCTTCTATACAGAGAAGTGGGCTGATAAATTGGTTGAGAAAGTGGGATAATTCTTTATTGATTACCCTCTTCCACCTTATTATCTTAATTCACTTCTGGAGTATTTTCATATTATCTTGAAAATAATTAGTGAAAGATTTGCATATCTCAAATATTTGACTTATCTTTGCATCATGATTAGAAGATAAGAACATTGTTCCATAGTATAATGGTTATTACACCTGATTTTGGCTCAAGTAATGTAGGTTCAATTCCTGCTGGAACAACAATAAATGCCCTGTTGGTGTAATGGAAGCACAAGACTCTTCTAAAGTTTTAGATAAGGTTCGAGTCCTTAATGGGGTACTTTTGAAGGTGGATTTTTTTTTTGTTTCATGATTTTTAAAGAGTGGACTATCTGGTCTGTGAAGATAGGATAGTCCTTTTAATTACTTTTATGAAAACATGTAGAATTTGTAACAGAGACTTAGAAGAAATTCAATTTCCAAAGAATGGAAATGCTTTAAGAAATATATGTAAAGAGTGTCAAACTAAGAGAGTAAGGACAAGGCAAATAGAATTTGTAAATTGGGTTAATGGATTAAAAACTCAATGTTCTATATGTGGATATAATAAATGTAAAGAAGCATTAGAATGGCATCACACAGAGGATAATAAGGATTTTAACATAAGTAGATTTGTTAATGGTAATTATCCATCTGATAAAAATAAACAAAAAGTTCTGAATGAACTTTCAAAGTGTATTCTGGTATGTTCAAATTGTCATAGAGAAATACATAATATGGTGGGTTAGTATAGTGGTTAGTACACAAGATTTTCAATCTTGCAGAGAGGGGTTCAAATCCCCTACCCATTACAAAATAGTCTATGTAGCTTAATGGTTAAAGTGCTGCACTGTCAATGCAGAGAACAGGGTTCAATTCCCTCATAGACTGCAATAGGTAGTCAAAGTCCTCTTCCAAAGAGTTGGAGAGGCAAATGGAGAGATAACTCAGTGGGACTGGGACTTGTCTTGAAAACAAAGTGGTCATTTATTTGGCTGGGGGTCGGGACCTCATTTCTCCGCATTATGATACAAATATTGAGAAAAGAAGGATGGGTGTTAAATCCCAATGATAAGGTAGTGAATGCTATTTTGAAAAGATGTGAGGCTAATAATGGAGAATGTCCCTGTCATAATACAGGTGAGGATAAGAAATGTCCTTGCTCTGATTATAGAGAGAAAGACATTTGTCATTGTAGTTTATACCTTAAGAGAGAGCAACTTATGCCAGATATAGACTTAAGTAAGTTACCTACTGGTATGGATTTGGAAGACTTTATAAGAGCTTGGCAATTAGCTCAGAAATCACCTAAGATAGTGATTGAGAGTGTTCCTAAGTAATGGAGGATTAACCCTAATGGTAAGGGAGCAGTTTGCTAAACTGTTAGTAGTCTTAAAGGATGTATAGGTTCAAATCCTATATCCTCCGCATGGAAAAGAAATTGGAATATAGATGTGCTCAATGTGGTGCTACAGTTTATAAACCTAAGAGTCAGGTAAAGAGGGCTAAGAATGGGAATGTATTTTGTAATAGTAGTTGTGCTGCTAAATATAATAATTCTCATTATAGACTTGGAGAAAATAATCCTAATTGGATTGATGGTTCTCACAAAGGTTCCTTTTATCTTACTTTAGCTTTTAGAGAGTATAAACATAAATGTGCAATGTGTGGTCTTGAAGAAGAGTGTTGCTTGCAAGTTCACCATATTGATGAAGATAGAAGTAACCCTTCTTTGGAAAACTTAATAATATTATGTGCAAACTGTCATAATAGAATTCACAGAGGAGGTTATAATATAACAGAAGAAATATTAAACAATAGGGAATTGGTCCAGTCAGGTTAGGATGCTACATTTGGGATGTAGAGGTCAAGAGTTCAAATCTCTTATTCCCTACTATTAGTTCTCACAGAGAGAACTGAGAATGGAAGTTAAGGAGTTGTAACCAAACAAAAATAAACTCCAGCATGGGTCATGTAGTGTAATTGGCTAACACATCACATTTGCACTGTGAAGTTGGGGTTCAAGTCCCACATGTATCCACTGTTTCATGTTTTCATAATGTTTGTTTTTTTTTTACAGGTATTGGGCACACCTTAAGTGCCCTACACTGCTCCTTAGTTCAGTGGTTTAGAATAGCACTTTTACACAGTGAAGGTCATTAGTTCGATTCTAATAGGAGCAACATAACTGGGTCTTTAGTTCAAAGGTTAGAACAATGGGCTGTTAACCCTTAGATATAGGTTCGAGTCCTATAGGTCCCGCAGATTTAAAGAGTAAAAGTCATGAAAGAGATTAGAAGTAAAATGATTGTTGAGGATAGAAGTAAGGTGAAAGCAGTTCACTTTAAATATCCTGAAATGATGAATGAAAATGCTCAGGAAGAGATTAAGAATGATTATAATGAATTATTATCTCTTGAAGAGGAACTCTATAGTGCAAGAGAAGTTGTGAGAGAGTTAGAAAAGAAACTCGTAGAAAAGAAAAAGAAGTTTGAAGAAAAGACTTTGTTATGTATATTAGAGTTTGAAACAAGTGAGAAAGATATAGTAAACTATGAATCTTATGCACTATTCAAGGGTATGGGTAATGATACATTAGGTCATTATAATAGCTAATATGTATCCTTAGTTTAATGGTAGAATGATGGTCTCCAAAACCATAGGTAGTAGTTCGATTCTATTAGGATATGCTTAAATTGGTACATCTTCTAAAGGTTAGGAAACATCTCTGATAAGGATGCAATCACAGTTCAATTCTGTGTGTACCAACTTAATATTCTGATATACTTCAATAGGTAGAAGACTGCTCTCATAAGGCAGTAGTTATAGGTTCAAGTCCTATTATCAGAACTGTGTGGATAGCTTATCTGGTAAAAGTGCTTCACTGTGAATGAAGAGATAGGGTTCGAGTCCCTGCCACACCCTTTTAACTTATAATGCTGAGGTAGCACAAGTGGTAAATGCAGATGGCTTATATCCATAAGATAGTGGGTTCAAATCCTACCCTCAGTACTATTCCTCCAGTTGTCTGAATGGTTGAGGTCCCAGTCTGCAAAACTGTGGTATGGGAGTTCAAGTCTCCCACTGGAGTCTTATTAAATGCCTCTATAGCTGAATGGTTAAAGCTGCTCCCTCTTAAGGAGAAGATTCTAAGTTCGATTCTTAGTGGAGGTACATATTCCCCTATAGCAGACAGGTTGTGGGCACTAATCTTTTAAATTAGGAGGTCTGGTTCAATTCCAGATGGGGGAACAAATGGGAGTACTTTAATGTGGTGAATTAGTGTAGACTGTAAATCTACTGCCTCAGGCTATATGAGTTCGATTCTCTTTACTCCCACTTAATGGGTACTTGGTGTAGGTGGTTATTGCACGTGGGTCTGAAAAACCCAAGGCTCTGATTCGATTTCAGAAGTTCCCACTTAAAATATTAAATATGAAAGAGTGTAATAAATGCCATATAGTAAAGGAAGATAATGAATTTGCTTTTAGAAATAAGGCAAAAGGTACATTACAGCCTTACTGTAAAGAATGTAAGAGAAAGATAGATAAGGAACTATATACTTCAAATCATTCAAATAGAAGAATAAAAATAAGAAGTAGACAGAATGAAGTCCAGACTAATCTGAAAGAACTTTTAACTGACATTAAAAAGAACTCAAAGTGTGCTATATGTGGTGAAAGCAGATGGTGGGTTCTTGACTTCCATCATATTAGAGATAAAAGATTTGAAGTATCTTCTTTAGCAAGAAGAGGATGTTCCTTAGAAACCTTCAAGGAAGAAATAGATAAGTGTATAGTCCTATGTGCTAACTGCCATAGAGATTTACACTATAAAGAAAGAAATGCAGGTGTCGTATAAAGGTCAGTATAGGAGATTTCCAATCTTCTGGTTAGAGTTCGAGTCTCTATATCTGCACAATAAATCGCGAGGTAGTGTAATGGCAACATGTGTGGCTCATAACCACAAGAAGCAGTAATACTGTGTTGGAAGTTCGAGTCTTCCCTTCGCAACTAAGTTAAAGTGAATAATATGGAAAAGGAGAAGACATTAATCACTTGTATTATAGGCTCTACAGTTAGAGAAGTAATCAAGCAAGCTCAAGAGCTTGAAATTAAAAGAGAAGATATAGTAAGTATGTTTCCTTTAGGAGGACAGATTTACTTGGTATTTTATAAGTAAAAAATAGCTGGCATTATGGAAGAGAAGAAGACAAAAGAACCTCAGTACAATGAACCTAAGATGATGTTACATCTTGCTATTTATAGTGCTGTTGGTAAATACAAGAGTATTAGGAGAGCTATCAGAAAAGGTCATGTAACATCTTGGGGAGAGGAAGTTCCAAAGAGACCTTTCAATAATAGAAAGAGGACCTCTGGTAGGGAGTTACAGATTACTAAAGAAAAGATTTATGGAGAACTTAAGTACAGAAGTCAAGCAGTTTGAGCTTGAGACTCCCAAGGAAGAATATAATAATATACCTGTTGTATATTGTAAACATTGTCTTTCATTAGCAATAAGAAACTCAGATGGCATAGATTACTGTGACAAATGTGGTGGAACTGAGACTGGTGAGGCACACATACATGAATGGGAGAAAATGTATGGGCAAAAGTATGGTGGAAATTATCTAACAGAAAAATAAAGATGGAAGAGAAGAATAACATGAAAGTTGTAAAGGGTGGCAAGGCTACTCCAGAAGTGAGAAAGCTAAGTTATGAGGAACTGGAGAATACTGCACACCAGTTGTCTGAACAAAGCAGACAGTTATATATGCAGAATCAGAAGTTAAGTCAGGCTTTACAGGAGTCTAATCTTGCTAACTTCTATGAAAGATTGAAATGGTTGTGGACAGTAATTACTTCTACTACACCTTATATCTCAGAAGAGTTTAAGCAGAAATGTGGTACAGAGTTTGAATTACTGATGAGTCAACCTGAACAAGAACCTGAGGAAGAAGTAAAGGAAGGAGAATAAACTATGGCTAAGCAAGTGGATTCAATAGTGAGGATTCCTTGCAAGGTAGATGGTAAGTTCTTTAGATATTGGTTTGAATTCTTACAACCTTTTCATAACTTGACTGAGAGAGAAATGGATGTCATTACTTCATTTGTGAAGCAAAGATATGAACTCAGCAAGGTCATTAAAAATAATGAGATACTTGATAAGGTTACTATGAGTGAAGATACTAAAAAGAAAGTAAGGGAAGAGTGTGATATATCTCTTCCTCACTTTCAGGTCATCATGGGTAAGTTAAGAAAGAATAAGGTCATCATTGATGGGAAGATAAACCCAAGATACATTCCATCAGTAGATGAGGAGAATGGTTCATTTAAGATGATGTTATTATTTGATTTCTCATGATATACTCAGAAGCAATTAAACAGGTATCCACAGAACTTGGATTACCACCTAAAGTGGTAAAGGAAGCCTATGAGTCCCTTTGGACTTTCATTAGGAATAACATCAAAGCCTTGCCTCTAAAGGAAGACCTAAGCAAAGAGGAGTTTGATAAGTTGAGAACCAATTTCAATATTCCATCAATAGGTAAACTTAGTTGTACTTATGATAGGATGATAGGAGTTAAGAAAAGATTTGAACATATAAGAAGATTAAGAGATGATTACAACAATCAAGAAAGTTAAACCCATGTTTAATAACATGGTAGTCACTTTAAATAAATATCCTACTGACCTAAAGACTACTGGTGGTATTATAGATAGTACCAGAGCTGGTTCAGTGAAAGAATATCAGACAGTAGTAGCTGTTGGACCAATGGTGAGGGGTATTGAAGTAGGAGATATAGTATATATCAACCCTAAAAGATATGCAGTAATGCAACATAAACCCGGCTCATTGCAAGATGGTGTTATTAAAGATAATCCTGTAGTAGGATATAGGTTTGACATCATGGAGATTGATGGAGTTGAGCACATGATGATTCAAGATGGAGATGTAAAATTTGTAGCAGAGATTGAGGAATTTGAAGAAAATCCTCCTATTGTTACAGGACCACAACTTATAGTATAAATATAAGCCTGAGCCTATCAAAGGCTTGGGCTTTTTTAGTTTTAAGCAGTATGAGATTATTCAAAAGAGATGGCTATAATCTGGTTATATCTGATGAAGCCTATGCTTTAAAGGCATTCAGACAGATATGGAATAGAGATAAATCTCTCTCAAAGGAGAGAGCTATTACAGAGCTTGGATATTGTTACTTTATGGAGGACTCCAGAAGTGATTACAAGTATATAATAGATGAACAGGAGAGGAAAGAAGCTATTAAGCAGGGTGAAGGTATGAAAGATAACTGGGAACCTGATACTACTGTGAAAGAAGCTCAAGCACTATATGCAAGTTTTAAGACCACTTCTGAGCTATTACTTGATGATACAAGAATGCTTGTTGATAAGTATAGAATGAAGTTAAGGAGTATGGACTTAACTGAACTTGATATAAAAGAGACTAAGGAATTAGGTGCTATTATTAAACTTATACCATCAATGGTTAAGGACTTAGATGAAGCTGAAAGAGCTATTGCTAAGGAATTATCACAGAATGATAAGGTAAGAGGAGCACAAGAAAAAGCAATATATGAGGACTTATAGTTATGGAAATAAATGATATAGTAGAAGGACTTAATGTATATTATGAAGGCTTTCCTAATAGAAGAAAGGGATACTTTGTATTACATAAAATAGTGGATACTAACCCTGTAGTTAAGTCACAGAAGACTTATAGAATGCAAGTTTGGTTTGTAAGTAAGAGTGAAAAGATACCTGCATTTGGTACTCAGTACTCTAATAGAATTGTTACTGATGCAGAAGAAACTAAAGCTCTTTCCCTCCTAACCACTTCTATTACTAAATCTCTTCTGGAGTATATTAATAAGCAAGATTTTAAGGAGTTATGCAATATTTAGAAATGAACAAGTATCAGACTGAGCTTACTGAGGAACTAATGAATACCCTTCCTCAGGAGGTTCAGGAACAGTTACTTGAGATTCTTACTACAGTAGAGTTTGTCAAGAGACTTATATCCCCCAACAGACCTTATGCAAGGGACTTACCAAGAGATGAAAAGGGTAGGATTATAGTAGATATTACTAATCCACACATTATTGAGAATGCTGATTATTTCAGACAACCAGCTCTGCATTTCTTGAAATATGGGTGCTATACATTCTTAAAACCTAACAGTAACCCTAACTCTGAGTTCAGAAGACACTGGGATGAAGAAAAGAGAAGATGCTATGAAGGTTATGTAAGAGAATCAGATGGAGAATGGGTTACAGGCTTTAACTATTGGTTTATGAATTACTGTCCTATGATGGTTAATAAGCTGATGGAAGGAAGAAAGAAGGCTATCAGAACTGAGGCTTTTCCCTTCTTCTTTGAAGGTATATACTGGAGATTCCATTACCTATGGCAAGCAAGAGAAGGTGGTAAACATGCTATTGAATTAGCAAAGAGAGGATGTGCTAAGTCTTATAGCTTAGCAGCAATCATGAGTCATAATCTTATACTTGGAGAAAGTGAAGAATCAAATAGAAGGGTTATTACAGTACTTACAGCTTATCAGAAGGAATATTTGAAAGATGATAAGGATGGTACTCTATCTAAGTTTAAGCCTTCAATTAACTTTAGCTTTGCTAATACTCCTTTCCCACATCTTATGTTGAAGAACTCTCCTAATGAGATGTCTTGGCAAATGGGTTATAAGGATGAATATGGTGTAGAGAAAGGCTCTCTAAATCAAGTACTTGCTGTATCTGCAAAGGATGATAGTGAGAAGTTGAGAGGTAAGAGAGGTTGGATTTTATTTGAGGAAATGGGTTCTTTCAAAGGATTGCTTTCTCTTTATGATATTACCAGAAAGTCTGTAGAGGATGGTGACTATACCTTTGCTACTATGTACCTTGTAGGTACTGCTGCTGAGAGTGAGTCTGACTTTAGTTCAGCTAAGACTTTACTTTATAATCCAGATGGTTATAATATATTGTCTATAGATAATGTATTTGACAGACCAAAGCAAGGTAAACCTAAGTTTGGTTTCTTCTTTCCCTCATATATTAATAGGGCAGGATGTTATAATAAGGATGGTGTATCAGATGTGGTTAAGGCTTTAATTGAGATTCTTATTGCAAGATATAAGGCTAAATATAGTGCTGACCCCAAATCAGTATTAAGAGTAATTGCTGAGGACCCTATCACACCAGCAGAAGCTATTATTAAAGTTAAGGCAGCATACTTTCCTATTACTGCTCTTACAGAAAGATTAAGTCAATTAGACCAAGATATACATGCTTATGATGATGTATATATTGGCAAGTTGGTACAGAATAGTAATGGAGTTGAGTTTACACCAACCAGTGATGTACCTATTAGGAAGTTTGGTGTAGAGAATGATACTCCGGGGGCTATTGAAATATATGAAATGCCAGAGAAAGATAGAAATGGAAAGGTTCCCCACACAAGATATATTATTGGTCATGACCCTGTAGATAATGACCAAGCTGAATCTTCCTCTCTCTCTTCTACCTTTGTTCTTGACTTATGGACTGATAAGATTGTAGCTGAGTACACTGGTAGGCAATCATTTGCAGATGATAACTTTGAGATAGTAAGGCTACTGTGTCTGTTCTATAATGCAAAATGTCTGTATGAATCAAATAAGAAGGGTATATTTGCTTACTTTAGTAAGATGAATTGTACTCACTTACTGACTGATACTCCAGAGTTCTTAAGAGACAAACAGTTGATTAAGTATAGTTCATTTGGTTCTAATGCTAAGGGTGTTAATGCCTCAGCAGCTATTAATGCTTATGCTAATAATCTTATAAGAGACTGGCTGATGAAGCCTGTAACTATTATACAGAATGTTGATGGAGAGGATGTAGAAGTAACAGTTTATAACCTTAACTTCTTAAGAAACAGAGCATTAATTGAAGAGTTAATTGCATTTAACCCAGAGATAAATGTGGATAGAATTAGGGCATTAGGTATGGTTATGTTATATAGAGAGGAGAAGATGGTCCTATATCAAGGAAACCCTTCAAGAGACTCAGAAGAAGTACCAAAGGATTATTTAGGGAATGATAAGTTCTTTACTGAGAATTACAGGGTAGTACAAGCCCCTTTCCAGAAACCCAGTAAATTTAGTACAGAAGATGCAATTAGATAAACAAATCACTTATGTGCTTGACTAAATGGACTTTTTTACTTACTTTTGTCACAAAATTAAATGATGGAAGACTATGGCAGATTTTTTAAACTTTCCCAGACAGATGCTTCCTTTCTCTAAGAAGACTAAGCAATGGAGAAAGGATTGTCTGTTGTGGGCTAATCAGAAGACATTCTTCAATTATAGCTTGGTTAGGAAGTCAGTAATCCATAAAAAGATAAACTATGACTTGCTTAATGGCAGGCTACACATGTCAGACTTAGAACTGGTACTTAATCCAGATGGTATAAAGGCAGCTTACATCCCTGATAGGTTACAACATTATCCTATCATGAATAGTAAGTTGAATGTACTTAGAGGTGAGGAAAGTAAGAGAGTATTTGACTTTAAGGTGGTAGTAACCAATCCAAATGCTATCTCAGAAATAGAGGATAATAAGAAGAATGAGCTATTACAAAGGCTTCAAGAAATGATAACTGACACCTCAATATCTGAGGATGAATACAATATCAAACTTGAGAAACTAAATGACTATTATACCTATGAATGGCAGGATATAAGGGAGGTGAGAGCAAATGAATTGCTTAACCATTATATCAAGGAATATGATATTCCTCTCATATTCAACAATGGTTTCATGGATGCAATGACAGTAGGTGAGGAAATCTATCAATGTGATATTGTAGGTGGAGAACCAGTCATTGAGAGAGTAAACCCATTAAAGATTAGGATATTCAAGTCTGGGTACAGTAATAAGGTGGAAGATGCTGACATGATAATCCTTGAGGATTATTGGTCTCCGGGTAGAGTAATAGATACATATTATGATGTATTATCTCCAAAGGACATTAAGTATATTGAAACTATGCCTGATTATATAGGTCAGGGAGCTGTTGACCAGATGGATAATATTGATGAAAGATATGGATTTGTTAATCAGAATATGATTGGTGATGAAATAACTGTTAGAGATGGAACCTATTTCTTTGACCCAGCTAATCTATTTACAGAAGGTATTGCAAATTCACTCCTTCCTTATGACTTGGCAGGTAATCTTAGAGTGCTGAGATTATACTGGAAATCAAAGAGGAAGATACTTAAGGTTAAATCTTATGACCCTGAAACTGGTGAGGAAGAATGGAACTTCTACCCTGAGAATTATGTAGTAAATAAGGAAGCAGGAGAAGAAGTACAATCATTCTGGGTTAATGAAGCATGGGAAGGAACCATGATTGGCAATGAAATATTTGTCAATATGAGACCAAGATTGATTCAATATAACAGGTTGAATAATCCTTCAAGATGTCACTTTGGTATTGTAGGTTCAATCTATAATCTGAATGACAGCAGACCTTTCAGTTTAGTAGATATGATGAAGCCATATAACTATTTGTATGATGCTATTCATGATAGACTGAATAAGGCTATTGCTTCAAACTGGGGTTCTATCTTAGAGCTTGACTTATCTAAAGTTCCTAAAGGATGGGATGTTGGTAAGTGGATGTACTATGCAAGAGTAAACCATATTGCAGTTATAGATAGTTTCAAGGAAGGTACTATAGGAGCCTCTACAGGTAAGCTGGCAGGTGCTCTTAATAATGCTGGAAAGGGAATGATTGAGACTAATATAGGTAACTATATTCAGCAACAGATTAACCTTCTTGAGTTTATTAAGATGGAAATGTCTGAGGTTGCAGGTATATCTAAGCAAAGAGAGGGTCAGGTTTCATCAAGGGAAACTGTAGGTGGAGTTGAGAGGGCTACTCTTCAATCAAGTCATATTACTGAGTGGTTATTTACTATCCATGATGATGTAAAGAAAAGAGCTTTAGAGTGCTTCTTAGAGACTGCAAAGGTAGCTTTAAAGGGAAGAAACAAGAAGTTCCAGTATATATTATCAGATACATCTACAAGAGTAATGGAGATTGATGGTGATGAGTTTGCTGAGGCTGATTATGGTTTAGTTGTAGATAATAGTAATGGAACTCAAGAGCTTCAACAGAAGTTAGATACTTTGGCTCAGGCTGCATTACAGACTCAAACTTTATCATTCTCTACTATCACTAAGCTCTATACATCTTCAAGTTTAGCTGAAAAGCAAAGACTAATTGAGAAAGATGAAAAACAGATTAGAGAAAGACAAGCACAGGCTCAAAAGGAACAACTTGAAGCTCAACAGCAAATAGCTGCTATGCAGCAACAACAGAAAGAGGCAGAACTTCTCCAGAAGGAAGAAGCTAATATAAGAGATAATCAGACTAAGATAATAGTAGCTCAGATACAATCAGAAGGAGGACCAGATGAAGAAGATGGAATTATGATTAATGATTATAGTCCAGAAGCTAAAGCTAATCTTGCTGAGAAGATAAGAGAGTTTGATGAGAAACTTAAACTTGATAGGGACAAATTAAAGCTGGATAAGAAGAAAGCTGAAACTGATGCAAGTATAAAGAGACAAGCTCTTAGAAAGAAAAGTAGTACAACTAATAAATAAAAGATATGAAGACAATAAGAACTTTAGTAGTAAGTCCAAATGCTCCTGATACCAACTCAATATGGTTATATAAGGGCACAATGAAATACTTTAATAATGGAGTGTGGACCACTATAGGAGGAGATAATAATGGTGGAGGGGATAATCCTAACATACAAAGTAAAATACTTGATGTTAATATTACAGAAGACCAATTTACTCAGATATTAAATGGTCAGTCAGTAGCTATTAGACTTGAAGAAGCAGATTCAAGCTATGATGTTATAGCTGTTAGAGTAGGAAATTATAGTTATTTTCTTGGAAGAACAATACAAGCTAATGGCACTGCAAGATATGCAACTGAGACTATTACAGTAGAAGAAGGTTCTCCTGTTATGAACCAAGTACAAGCATTGGTAACTAAAGGTGTTATATCACTGTCTGCTAATTTCATAGGTTTAGCTCCTGAAATAGTTAAGCTTGAAATAGGAGACAGCAGTGAGATAAAGGCTTATAACTTGTCACAATTAAAGAATGGATTCTTCTTTACTCAACTTGATTATGGCTATGGAGTAGGTACTTGGCAGTCTTCCACTGGAGGTTTTGCTCATGTCACTACAGCTTATGGAAATGAAGTATTCTATACTATAAATATAGATGGTTCTATAGTCAAGGATGAGGACTATATTAAGCCTAATGAGCCTTACACAATTCAGTTAGAGTCAAGTCAGATAGGAACTCCTATAGATGATATTACTGCAAGTCATGTGTTAAAATGTGGTGAAATTATTATAGACGGTTCTACTGGACCTGTAACTTATACAAGAAGTGTAGATTCAACTCCTACTGCTATTTATTTTACAAGTAGTAAAAAGGATGACACATTGCAAGTACTGACATATACTGTAAGTACTAAGACATTTACATCATCTGTAGCTAATCAAGAATATACGTTACCTGCTGCAACTAAGACTACATTAGGAGGTGTAAAAGCAGGAACTAATATTGCAGATTTGAACACCTCAGCAGATTTGGCTACTGTAATAGGAACAGTGAATGGGCTACTTGCTCAATTAAGAGCTGTTGGAGTATTAATTTCATAAAGACTAAGATTATGTTTTTTACACAAGAGGATTATAGAAAGATAGAAAAGTGGCTTCTTGCAAACAGTAAGAAAGATACTCAGTTTGTAGAAGCTGCTACTCCTCTTCAAGGGAATGAGACAATAGCATTTGTACAGAATGGAAAGAATGTTAAGACATCAGTAAAGGATATTGTAGACCAATTCTTCTTGCTTGGTGTATCAGACTTCTTAAACATTACTGACAAATATGGTGAGAAAAATATCACTATTAACCAAGCTATCCAACTTATTCCTTTCAGGAGCAGGAAAATTGGTCAGGTAATTACATTCATAGATGAGTATGGAAACTGGGCTATTTACCAGTTCCAAGGGAAGGCTCTCAATCAATGGAACAATACTACTTTATGGATTAACATTCTGGGTTCTATTGTAGTGAGTGATGTAGTTCCTGATGAGGAAGATATAACTGGTGTGAAGGATGGTGATAAGCTAATCCTTAAATTTGCCAATAAGAAATATGACCCAGAGCAATGGTCTGGATTAGGCAGGACTTATCTAAGAAAGAATATTACTACTGTAATTGATTCTAATACAGGACAAAGAAGAGTCACTAACTTACTCAGTCAAGACATGATGCCTACTGAGGATACCATCTATATATTACAGTATGATTATGACTTAAATGGTCAAACTATAATAGTACCAGATAATAGTGTTATATTATTTGAAGGAGGTAGTATAAGTAATGGCATCATTAATGGAGTTAATACCCTTATATGTGCTGGTAAAGTAAAGATATTTGAAAACATTAAAATAACAGGTACTTTTAAAAATAGAGAATCCAAAGTATCATGGTTTGGAGGTCTTTTGAATCAAAGTATCATAGATTCTTTAGCTTTTATATCTCCAAATGTTAATTTAGATGGGATGACTTTTACAGTAAAGAGGCTTGACCTAACTACTGTAAATACTTTACAGTCAGGTACATTAATAGCAGATAATGAAAACACAAACCAGACAGTTAATATCTTACATATTCATGACAATAGTAATGATATACTTATTAAGGATGTGGTATTTTTAGGTGGTGCAAACCAAAGACCTACAACCCCATATCCTTATGAGAATATGATAAGAATAGAAAAGTGTGGAAATGTCATTTTGCAGGGTTGTGAGATTACAGGTTATGCCCAGAGTCAAGGTGTAGAGCAGAATATAGAATGGGGTCTAAAGTATGCCTCTGCGATTAATATTAATAATTGCAAGGATGTTACTATTGATTCTTGTAGGTTCCATGACAATCATCATGAGCAATCTATATTCTATGACCCCTCACTTTCTTACTCACTAAAAGTACTTAATTGTAAGACTTACAGCAATAAAGATGCTTATGGTACATTTATTAATTATGGATTTAAAGATACTCTTTACCAAAATAATACTTGTACACAAGGAGTAGCATCATTTATTGCTACTCAGGGAAATAATTGTATTATTACTGGTAACTTTTTTGAAGACACTTCATACTTTGCAGTTTCTACAGAATGGACTGGGGGCAGTTATATGAATGATAATCAGATTGTAACAAACAATGTTGCAAAAAATTGTAGATATGGGGCTTTTAATGTCGGGGTATCTAATATAATTGTCTCAGGAAACCTCATAGATAGCTGTGGTGGAAGATATGGTTCTATATACTGTAAAGGAAAAGTATATGGTTTACATCCATACTATGTAGAATCTAAGGAGGCTTTACCCTATGATAATAGTGTATTTGAAGATTCATATAATATAACTATTGCTAACAACATTATAAAAAATGATTTGGGTACTAATGCCATTGCAATCAAATCTCAATCTGACTATGCTAATAAGGCTGATGTAATATCAAGTTTTGGAGTTATCCATAATGTTAATATTGTAGGTAATACAATAGAAAGCACAGTAAGACCCTTATATTTTGTAGACACTATTATACAAGGATTACAGATTAAGGATAATAAGGTAATAACAAAAAACAATATTTCATATCCTGTCTATGCCAGAGTAGAGTCACAAACTACTGATACTTCTCATTTAGACGATGTTGAATTTGTTGGTAACACTTTTGAGAATATGCAGGGAAACTACACAAGTTATCTTATGAGATTTGAGATTCCTTATGTAAATGGGTTTTTGTTTAATGAGAATATTATTAAGAATCTTACTACTGCTTCAAGTTTAATAATGGATAGCAATCCTAATTCATTTAGGAATATAAAAGGTGTAGACAATAATGTCTATCCATATTGTGCTCCAATTATGTTTCCAGAGTCCTTTATATATCCGGGTAATGTCAAACCAAAGGAGAGAAAGACTATTAGGATGAATGAGTATAATCAGTTATCATGGGCTATAAATTGTGCAATAGGAGATTCTATACTATTTAATTCAGATGATAGTAATCAATATTGTCATGTGCTAACTAATGGTACTACAGGTTATCTACAAGCAACTGCTGCTACAACAGCAGGTTCTCCAATTGTAACTGTTACAGGGTATAACACAGCTTTAGCTGTAGGTAACTTAGTTAATATAGATGATGATGTACAACAAGCCTTAATACTTGAAGTTTCAATTGATAATAGTGTAATTACTGCGAAACTTAACAAGAATGCTCTCACCACAGGCTCAAAGAGAATGAGATATTGTGAACCTGTAATTGTTAACTCTGAGGGTACTCTTATTTCAAAGGTAGTAATAGTCTAACTAAATAAAGTAGTACTTGGTTTATATACCAAGTACTACCTTTACTTGCATATATGGGAACTTTTACTTATATTTGCAAACAATAAAACAATATAAAAATATGGCTTTAAATATAACAATAAATAAGGTAAATGCAGTGGTATCTTTTGCTGCTGGAGCTACAGTAGCAACTGCTGTTGCATCTGGAGGAACTACTCCTTATATATATAGTTTAGCTACAGGTGGAGATAAGTTTGCTATTAATAGTTCTACAGGAGTAGTTACTACTATTGCAGCTATGGATATAACTAATATTGCCTCCTTTAGTGTTACTGCTACAGATAGTACTACTGGAACTGCTCTTACTGGAACCTCAGATGTAACTTATCCTCCTATCCAAGCTGCAATCAGAAGTAAGTTTGATAGGACAAATGTGATATATAAGATTACCAGAGATATAGACTTAGGTCATGGCATTCTTACTATACCAGCAGGATGTACACTTGACTTTCAAGGGGGTTCATTCTCTAATGGATTTTTAAATGGTAATCAGACTTCTGTAAAAGCTACTAATTCTTCCATACTCAAAGATGTTAGCCTTATGGGTACATGGAAAGTTGAAGCTTTCTTCTTAGAGTGGTTTGGGGCACAGGCAGGTAGTAGTAGTTTTGATAACTCCCCTATTATTGCAAGGGTGCTAAGAATATTACCTAATGGTAGTACACTTGATTTAGGTAATAAATCTTATTCTATATACAATGGAAACACTGGTACTACAGAGGATAATTTTGATATAAACCTTGTACCAAGGTTATATAACCAAAATAATATTACTATTAGGAATGGTGAGATATATACTGCTCATGCAGTAGCTCCCAGTAAAGTTTATTTCCCTTCCTCATTGGTTATTGATAGTTGTAAAAATATTACCTTAGATAATCTTAAGATAAGTTCAAAGGGAGAAAGTTATGGAGATACAGATGCTTCTTCATCACTTGATGTAAGTTTAAGAGGAGCATTTGCTGCAAGGAATGGGGGACATGCTCTATTAATTGTGAGAAGTACTGATGTCACAGTAAATAATTCTAAGATAGAATATGCTGGCTCAGTAGGTTCTTTCTACTCTATGAGTAGTGACAATGTAATAGCAAACAATGTATTTTCATCACCATATAGTTTAGGGTATGCTGCATTTGCAGCAGATGGATGGGCTGGAGGTGCAAGTGTAGTAGGTTTCCCTCAATTTGGTTTAGTACTGAATGAGTGCTATACTAATAAAGGGAGTTCTACCTATGGTTCTAAAGGATGTTTAGTAGCAGAAGACCCAGATGTTGAGGTAATAGTCAATGGAGGAGTATATGAAGATGCTTATGCTAATGGGAGTGCACCAAATATTGGAACTGCATTTGTAGCAAATGCTTGTAGGGTTACTGTAAATGGAGCAAGAGTTAATAATTGTTCTGCTGTTGCATTATGTGGACAGAGTTTAAATGTTATATCTAACCTTATAGTTAATAATGTATTAGCTACAAATCTTAGAACCTCTGTTCATATAGAAGAAAGACAATCTTTTGGAGGTACTAATGCAGAATATAATAATTGTAAGTTTTATATTACAGGTACTCAATTGTGGAGCAATAAACCAGAGCTAAGTATATCTACTGTTGTTGCTAACATGAGAACATCTACTGCTCTGAATCTTACATTTAATAATTGTTCAGCAGAAGGAGCAGATACTTTTGCTGTAAATACTAAAGCATGTTATGGTCTTTTAAAAGTAGTAGGAGGAAGCTATTCTGTTACAAATAGGATAATTGATTCATTAGGATGGGGACCCAGTAGTGTTAATGTTCCTAATCAAGGTATTCATATTTTGGGTGCTACTTTCCTAATCAATGGTACAACCCTAACTGAGTCTAAAGCTGGTTTAGGTACTTACCCCATTGCATTAAGGAATAGAGATAATAATAACATTTATACAAGATTAAATATCTGGTTTGATACTGATACCATTATTAGAGCTGTTAACTTAACTCCCCAGATTATAGATACTATTGTGATAGAAGGTTCCAACCTTAAAGACCAAGTAGCTATAAATCCAATACTTACAAATTGTTTTGTACAAAACCAAAGTTATGTACTACCAAGAGGCTATATAACTTATATTGAAAGAACAGCTATTGCTGGAGATAACTGGAATATAAAGGTTGTTAGTAAGGATAATAGAGTTATTAATTCCACATACAGTATTGTAGTAGGAGAAAAGCTTGTTCCTATTTTAGGAACATTAAATGTTGGAGTACAAGATGGTAAAGTATATACTATCATAGCAATATCTGGGGCAAATGGAAATCTTTTAACTACAAGCACAGATTATAAAATTTTATAAGGAAATGAAAGATATACAACAACTAATTAAGAAGAATAGTCAAGAGGGAAGATATGAAGACATCTTCCCTAAGACTTTTATTGATGCAGTCTTAGATAAGGAAAGTGGGGTAACATTGACAGATATACTTGCAATGTTTAATATGCTATTCTTATCTTATAATGGTAGTAGAAGTCAAACAAGGCTACAAGTTCCTTCCAGCCTTAGAAGGGAAGGGTTATGGGTTACTTATGTCTTATATGATAAGACAGTAGTTACTGAATGGTATAGTGCAGAAGCTATTGATGATACTACCTTTGGAGATAGTGCAAACTGGAGAGATGGTAGTAATTCACTTACAGGTGATATATCTATATCCTCAGATGGGTATTGGGTAATCAATGGAGAAGTTACTAACATTAAAGCACAGGGAGAAGCTGGTATTACTCCTATTCTTAGGGTAGGTTCTAATAATCACTTACAAGTTTCATATACTAATGGTAGTATCTATGTAGATGTATCACCTAACCCTGTATTTACTCAGTTTAGAGTAAGCAATAATAAGCTTGAGCAATCTGTTGACTTAGGTCTTACTTGGACTGTAGTCTCTAATTATATTGCAGCATGGTTTAGATTTACAGGAACTACTGGTAGCAGCCAAGCTGATAATGTTGGTAAGATACAGATTAGTAGAGATAATGGTGCTACATGGTCTGATTTAAGTGGAGAATTTACTAACAGTTTACATATTAAAGGGTATGTAGCTACTGTAGGTGCTCTTCCTTCTACTGCTGTTCAAGGTGATATTTATGGTGTTGGTCCTACTTATGACCCAAGTGATACTGAACATACTAATCCTATCTATCAATTATATGTTAAGGATAGTACTGGATGGATTAATAATGGTAGATTTACTTCCATTGCTGCTGGTGTAGTACAAGAGTTAGGTAACAGTGAGACTGCTGTAATGAGTCAAGCTGGAGTTACAAGTGCATTAAATTCAAACTTTAAAAGATTTAGAGGAGATACCTTAAATAGACCCATTCTTACTACAGATGATGCTGGTTATCCTTATTATGATACCACGATTGGTAAGTATATAGTATGGAATGGAGGTTCATGGGTTAATTTAGATGGAACATCTTTAGGTTAATAGTTATATAAATAAATCACTTATATTATTGTATAGGTGATTTATTTTTAATATGTTTGCATAAAAATATAAGGGAAGAAGATATGAAGAAGTATATAATAATCCTTATTCTAATATTGGTTGGAGCTGTGGCTTATCTATCATATCAGAATAAACAGTTGACTACTAAGTATGAGACTTCCATTGAGAATATCAAAGCCTATAATGCTCAATTGAGTGGGCTAAAAGACAACAATAGGGTATTTAAACTAACAATAGACCAACTAAACTATTCTAATGACTCAATCATCAACAGGATGAAGGAGGTCCAGAAGGAATTAGGAATAAAGGATAAGAGATTACAGCAGCTTCAATATGAAGCCAGTCATGCACAAAGAACTGACACTATTACCCTAAAAGACACTCTATTTAGAGACCCTCAGTTAAGGCTGGATACTATAGTGGGAGATAAGTGGTTTAAAACTAATCTTCATTTAGAATTCCCAAGTACTATAGCATTGAAACCTGAGATAGAGTTAGAGAGATATGCATTCATAAATGGTAAAAGGGAGACTGTGAATCCACCAAAGAAATTCTTCTTATTCAGGTGGTTCCAGAAGAAACATACAGTAGTAGAAGTGAATGTAAGGGAAATGAATCCTTATGTTAAGAACAAAACTCAAAGATTTATACAAATAATTGAATAGTTATGATTGAAAGTGGAATACTTATTACAGCATTAATAGGCATTGTCACCACTTTTACTTCTGGATTTACTGCATGGTTCTTCGCAAGAAAGAAGTATAATAGTGAGGTAGATAATAATCTTATTAAAAACATGCAGGACTCATTAGAATTCTATAAGAAATTATCAGATGATAATAAGTCAAGACTGGATGAAGTCCTTAAGAGAAATGAAAGTCTTGAGGAAGAAGTCAAGGAATTAAGGCAACAGGTGATAGGCTTAATGACAAGTATATGTACCGACCTGTCTTGTCAGATAAGAAAGGGAAATTATGAGGCTGTGATTAATAAAAATAAGAAATAATATGAAGAGAGTACTTAATCTTGGGAGTCTTTCAAGAATAGTTGAAGGAGACCCTAATGAAATAACAGATGATGAAATCCTTGTAATCAAAGATAAGATTATAGAGGGTAAGATAATTGATATTCAAAAGAGAGTTGATGGTAAATTAGTATCTCTTATTACTGAGAAATACACTTATACTATCAATCCTACTCCTGCTGATGCTACAGTAGTTATCAATGGTTCAACTACTAAGAGTATTAGGGCAGCTAAAGGACATACAGTTACTTGGTCTGTATCAAAGACAGGTTATGTAACTCAGTCTGGTAGTGATGTAATCTCTGGTGATGTATTAAAGAATGTAACATTAGTAGCTAATCCCACATGAAACTAACACTCAAAAGAACATTCAAAGGACCTCAATATACTATAGGTAAACTTTATGTAAATGGAGTTTATGAATGTGATACTCTTGAAGACACTGACAGAGGTCTTAATGAAACACAATCTCTTCTGGAGATACAGAGTAAGAAGGTCTATGGACAGACAGCAATTCCTTATGGAACTTACAAGATTGATATGAATACTGTAAGTCCTAAATTCAAGGATAGGTCATGGGCTAAATTCTGTGGAGGAAAGTTACCCAGACTTATAGATGTGAAAGGATATGAGGGGGTACTAATTCATGTTGGTAATAAAGCCGAGGATACCTTAGGTTGTATCCTTGTGGGAGAGAATAAAATAAAAGGGCAAGTTATTAATAGCACAGCTACCTTTCAGGAGTTATATTCAGTGATGCTGAAAGCAAAACTCCTTGGAGAGGAACTTAGTTTAACAATAGAATAGGAGAGATTATTATGGCAAAGACTTGCAAATCAGGTGGAAAGATGCCACCTAAAGGTGGAAAGAAACCTACAAAGAAGTAGAAATGGGAAGGGTGTAGTATTATTACTATACCCTTATCTTTTGGCAGTAAATAAGTAATTTATTTATAGAGTTGCAAGAGTCTCACTTACTATGTTGTAGAAGTCATAAACTCCTACTATCTTTGCATCAGTTTAATAACTAAAGGAGTAGAAATATGATAGGAGAATTAAGTGAAGACCTCATTATGACAGGGGATGAAATAGATGTAGAGAATCTATTTTCTGATGATGGGGGTGAAGAAGAAACACAGGTAACTCCACCTGCCCCAAAGGAGAAAGAAGAAAAAGAAATTGAAAAAACTACTGAGGAAGAAGAGATAAATCCTGATGATTTATTTGATAATCCAGAGAGCGTAGGTAGTGGAAAAGATAATCAAGAAGAAGAGGAAGATACCCAATCTGAAAAGGACAAAGGTACTTCTCCCAAAACTAACTTCTACTCTTCCATTGCCAGTGCCTTGAAAGAAGAAGGTATCTTCCCTGACCTTGATGATGATACATTAAATGGTATCAAGACTCCAGAAGATTTTGCAGAAGCAGTTGAAAAGACTGTTCAAGCAAGGTTAGATGAAAGACAAAAGAGAATTGATGCTGCATTACAAGCTGATGTAGAACCAGATGAAGTAAGAAGGTATGAACAAACCCTTGCTAATTTGGATGCAATCAAGGAGGAATATATAACTGATGAAACTGAAAAGGGTGAAAGATTGAGAAAGAACTTAATCTATCAGGACTTTAGGAACAGAGGTTATAGTGAAGCCAGAGCTAAGAGAGAGGTTGAGAAATCTTTCAATGCTGGCACAGATATTGAAGATGCAAAAGAGGCATTGGAAAGTAACAGAGAATACTTTAGCAATCAATATCAGGACTTAATCAAGGAAGCTCAAGAAGAGGCAAAAGAAGAACAAAGGAAAATTAAAGAAGAGGCTGCACAATTAAAGAAATCAATGCTTGAGGACAAGGAAGTATTTACAGGTATTACACTTGACAAGACTACAAGACAAAAAGCATTTGATAATATTACTAAGCCTGTTTTTAAAACAGAAGATGGAGAATATTTGACTGCCATTCAGAAATATGAAATGGATAATCCAGTTGAGTTTAGAAAGTATCTGTCTGTATTGTTCACTATGACTGATGGCTTCAAGAATATTGATGGTCTTGTGAAGGGCAAAGTAAAGAAAGAAGTCAAGCAAAGTCTTAGAGAATTAGAACATAAACTCAGTAGTACTACAAGAAATTCATCAGGTAATCCAAGATATGTTGGAGGAGTTGAGGAAGATACTGAGTCTTATATTGGAAAGGGCTGGGACCTTGATGTCTAAAAACATATTAACTAACAAAAATAATTAACAGATTATGGCTGGTAAATTAGGTAAATTTCAAATGTTAGGCTTCCAACACTGGAAGGGTCTGACAAGTGACAACCACCTTGGAGCTATCTTCCAACAAGCACCTCAGAAGGCTACAAACCTTATGGTGCAACTGTTGGCTTTCTATAGAGGAAAGAGCTTGGATACATTCCTTAATTCATTCCCTGTAAGAGAGTTTGAAGATGACAATGAATACTACTGGGATGTTATTGGTTCTTCAAGGAGAAACATTCCTCTTGTTGAAGCAAGAGATGAAAATGGTACTGTAGTTGCTGCTGGTGCAGCTAATGTGGGAGTTGGTACATCTCCTTTCTATCTGGTATTCCCAGAAGACTGGTTTGCAGATGGTGAAGTTATTGTAGGTAACTTGAACCAAGTATATCCATTTAGAATCCTTGGTGATGCAAGAATGGAAGGTACTAATGCAGTGTACAAAGTAGAACTTATGGGTGGTAATACTCAAGGTGTTCCTGCTGAAAGACTGCAACAAGGAGAAAGATTCTCTATTGAATTTGCTCCTGTAGAAAAAGAACTTTCAAGAAAAGTTGGTGATGTTAGATTCACTTCTCCTGTAAGCATGAGAAATGAGTGGACTACAATTAGAATCCAACACAAGGTAGCTGGTAATAAGCTAAACAAGAAACTTGCTATGGGTATTCCTATGGTTAGAAATCTTGAAAGTGGAAAGCAAGTGAAGGACACTGCAAATATGTGGATGCACTATGTAGATTGGGAAGTAGAACTTCAATTTGATGAGTACAAGAATAATGCTATGGCATGGGGTACTTCAAACAGAAATCTGAATGGTGAATACATGAACTTTGGTAAATCAGGTAATGCTATTAAGACTGGTGCTGGTATCTTTGAACAAACAGAGGTTGCCAATACTATGTACTACAATACATTCAGCTTGAAGTTACTTGAAGATGCACTGTATGAACTATCAGCTTCTAAACTTGCAATGGATGATAGACTCTTTGTAATCAAGACTGGTGAAAGAGGTGCTATTCAGTTCCATAAGGAAGTATTGAAGACTGTATCTGGTTGGACTACATTTGTACTTGATAATAACTCTACAAGAGTTGTTGAGAAAGTTCAATCAAAACTTCACAGCAATGCACTTAGTGCTGGTTTCCAATTTGTTGAATATAAGGCTCCTAATGGTGTTAGAGTGAGATTGGATGTTGACCCATTCTATGATGACCCAGTAAGAAATAAGATTTTACATCCAAATGGTGGTGTAGCTTTCTCTTACAGATATGACATCTGGTATATTGGTACTATGGACCAACCTAATATCTTCAAGTGTAAGATTAAGGGTGATAATGAGTACAGAGGATACCAATGGGGTATTAGAAATCCTTTCACTGGACAAAAGGGTAATCCTTATATGTCATTTGATGAGGACTCTGCTGTAATTCACAGAATGGCTACTTTGGGTGTTTGTGTGCTTGACCCAACAAGAACTATGTCATTAATTCCTGCAATTCTGCAAGGATAAGCATAAATAAAAGGGGAGGCAGGTAATTCCTCCTCCCCTTTTCTTTTTTAAGATATTAAATGGAGAAGTAATATGGCAAAAGAAGTTAGTAAAATGGTTTTGGATGATGAGGAAATTATGAAGGAAACACCAGTTATACCTGATGTGGATAACCTCTTTGAAGAACCAAAGACAAGAAAAACAAAGAAACAAGCAGTAACAGAGGACAATGATGAACCTATTAGCTGCCTAAGAAATGAAAGAGTTATAGTAAGGTTTGTTCCCAAGCAAACTGGTTTAGTTTCAAACCCTAAGCATATCCTATATGGGGGTATGGCAGAAGCAGCAGTAAGATGGTTTACTCTACCAAGATTGAGTTCTGGTATGTATGTAAATGCCCTCACTGATAAAGAGAAAGCCTATCTTGAAGAGATAATGGGTCTTGAATATAATGCTCTATCTATCTATAAGAAGGTAGATAACTTCTGGGATAATTATACAGTGAGATTAACCAAGCAAGATAATTTCTTGAACTTGGCTGACCCTGATGATTATATCAAATATAAAATCCTTTTAGCAAACAAGGACTATATTGCATCTTCTCTTCAAGAGCTGCAAGACAGACCTAAAATGACTTACCAGTTTGTAATTGTACAGGAAGGTGAGGAAGCTAAGACTGCTAAGAAGGAAATGAATGCTACAATGCAGTCATACATGAAGTTTGGTGAAATTCAAGATGATGCTGATAAGCTAAGAGTAATCATTGAGACTATTGATGGTAGACCTCTTGCTAAGACAACTAAGATTGAATTCTTACATGAGAAGATTAACAAGCTAATTCAAGCTGACCCAAAACTTTTCTTAAGAGTTTCAGAAGACCAGTATCTTGATACTAAAGTTCTGATTAAGAAGGCTATTGAAGAAGGTCTAATTAGTAACAGAGGTGGTATGTTATACCTGAAATCTGATGGTTCTCCTCTATGTGGAGATAATGAAGAACCTACTTTGAGTGTAGCTGCTAAGTTCTTAAGTGCTCCTAAGAGACAAGAATTGAAGTTCAGTCTGGAAGCAAAGCTAAAAGAATAAAGATATGAATGTTAATGAATTTTCTAATGAATTTGATGTACTCTATAACAACATAATGAGCAATGCTGCTCCGGGGTTAAATGAGTATGAAAAGTCTGTACTGCTTACTAAGGCTCAAGAAGAGATAGTTAAGAACTATTTTGAACCAGCAGGTAATAAGTATGGAAAAGGATTAGATGATTCACCAAAAAGACAAATAGATTTTTCAGAATTAATAAAGGTAGGGCAAGGAGTACTTAATACAAGTGCTCCTACTATCACCTTTGATGAGAGAGCTAAGGTATATGATTTACCTGCTGACTTATTCTTGGTTATAAATGAGGCTGTTGATACTAATGCAGGAACTAAACAGATAGTTCCAATCAGTTATTCTGATTATACAAGACTTATGTCAAGACCTTATAAGGAACCAGTTAAATATCAGGCATGGAGAATGATTACTGCTTCTATAAACAATATCTCTGTAGAACTAATAGTAAACAGTAATGAAACTATTACAGACTATAAGGTAAGGTATATAAGAAGACCTGCTCCAATTATCACTACTAATCTATCTTCTGAATATGGTGATGTCACAATAAATGGTGTAAGCACTATTTCAGAATGTGAGCTTAACCCAATTATTCATAGTGAGATATTACAGAGGGCAGTTGAATTGGCTAAGGCAGCTTACCAAGGAGATTTGCAAGCAAGTGTTGAATTAGGACAAAGGTCAGAGTAAAAATATAAAGTATGACTAATAAAGAATTTTCTGATGGATTCAGTACTTTACTTAACTCATTTGGTATCACTCCTAATATAACCCTTGATGAATATGAGAAATCAACATTTCTCACTAATGCTCAGGAACAATTGATTATTGACATCTACTCTGGAAGGAATGTTATTTATGGTAAGTCCTTTGAACAGACAGAAGAAATAAGAAGATATTTGAGCAATTTGGTGGAGACCTATGAAACAAGTACTAAGGTTACAGGAAAGCTGGGATTATCACAAGACTCAGTATTCTTTGAGATACCACAAGATACTTGGTTCATTACTTATGAAGTGGCATTCCTCAAGGATAGTAGATTAGGTTGCTTGGATGGTATAGAAGCAAGTGTGGTTCCATTACCACAGGATGATTTATATAGAGCAAAGGATAATCCATTTAGAGGACCAAGTAAAGACAGGGTACTAAGACTTGATATAAAAAGTGACTTAGCTGAGTTAATCAGTAAGTATAATGTGGACAAATATTTAATGAGATATATCTCTCAACCCACTCCTATTATACTGGTAGATTTACCTGATGGACTAAGTATCAATGGTGTAAGTACTGAAAGTGAATGTGAACTAAATCCTGTAGTACACAGAGCAATACTTGAAAGGGCTGTACAGCTTGCCATAATAAGTAAAACTCAACTGACAGGAAATAAAGAATAAATATAAATGTTTAATTAAACTAAAAAAGATTATGGTAATTTCTATTAATCAAGTAAGACAGCTATATGTTGCAAAGGCTCTCAAAGCTAATACAGCAGCTCTTGCAAATGCTGGTGATATTGTACCAAAGGCAGATACAGCTAAGACTACTCTGTATTTTCAGTCTATGTCTCCTGCTGGGATTGTAGCAAGTGATAAGATTGACCTTAAGCATGTATTGTATGCAAAGGCTACACCATCAGATGCTTTGGCTCATAAACTGGTTAGGTATTCAGTTACTCTTGATGCAGATGTATCTGCAACTCCTGTAGCAGGTCAGAATTATATCTTGAGATTGGCTTTCAGACAATATATTGGTTTGTCAGAGGAAGACCAATACTTCAAGTATGGTGAAGTAATTGCAAGAAGTGGAATGACTGCATCAGATTTCTACAAGAAGATGGCTATTTCTTTGGCTAAGAACCTTGAGAATAAGACAGAATCTACTCCTCTTGTGAATATTTACCTTAATAGTGCAGCAGCAGCAGATGGAACTGATGTTCCAGTAACAGCTACCACTAAGGAATCTGACCTTAATAAGGGTGATTATGATAAGATAATCATTGAAGAAGCTGAACAACCTTGGGTTCTTGGTATGATGCCTCAGGCATTTATTCCTTTTACTCCTCAGTTCTTGACTATTACAGTTGATGGTGAAGATAGACTTTGGGGTGTTGCAACTGTAGTTACTCCTAAGAAGACTGTTCCTGATGGACATCTTATTGCAGACCTTGAATACTTCTGTATGGGTGCAAGAGGTGACATTTATAGAGGAATGGGTTATCCTAACATTATTAAGACTACTTACTTGGTAGACCCAAGTGCAGTTTATGATGTACTGGATATTCACTATTTCTATACAGGAAGCAATGAATCAGTTCAGAAGTCTGAAAAGACTATTACACTGGTTGCTGTAGATGATGGTAGTCACACTGCAATGAATGCTCTAATTGGTGCTATCAAAACTGCATCAGGGCTTACAATTGCTACTCTATAAACTGAGTAACAGCATAAAGGGGCATAGAATTAACTATGCTCCTTTTTTTTTATCAATTAAAAATATAACTATGATACATTTTAATGAACTTAGAATTAGTCAGGACAACAGATTTCTTATTATAGATGTATCTGTAGATAATCAGGACTACTTTGATGATGTCCTATTAGACAGTATAGTCATTGATACCCAAGATACTTTTGTGATGAATGGACCAAGTGACAACCCTCTTTATGTATATAATGTAGAGGATGCCTATGATTTAACCTATTCTCTTCCTGAGCAATGTAATTGCAATCCAGTAAGAGTTGAGGAAGATGAATCATACTGTTTCACTTATGGTACACAACAAATGAAGAATGTAAGACTTGAATTAAGTATTCAAGACTTAAAGGTTTCTCCTTGCAGCACTATGTTCTTTGTGTATGTAAAGTCTAAAGGTACTCCATCAACTGATACTCCATGTGGATTTGATAAGGACCAAATATTAGGTACTGTAATTAACTTACAACCTATATATAAACAGACCCTCAAGTATCTAAAGGAAGTAGAATGTGATTGTAATATACCAAAGGGTTTCATTGATATGATACTTAAGTTAAAGGCAATTGAACTTTGTGTTAGAACAGGAAACTATCCACAGGCTATTAAGTACTGGAATAAGTTCTTCATAAAGAATAATTGCAAGTCTCCAACCTCTAATTGTGGATGCTATGGATAAAATGCTTGAAATATCTGAGGAAGCCATCACAAGATACTTTACTACTCTATCTCAATTTGGATATAAGAAGTACAGTGATGTAGATAAGATAATTGTCCTCTTCTTCATGGAAGAAATGTTGGCAGGAGAAATGTCTTATTATGTGACACAAGATGATTACAGGAATATAGTCAATGCACTATATTGTCTGGCAGGAAGTACTTGTATGATAGACTTTCCAATGTTTGAGAGCTATGATACTTTGGTTCATTTTAACAATAGAACATTTGTACCAAGAATAACAGAGGATAGTATATTAAGAAGTACTCAGGAAGATGAGTTTAGGGTAGAAGCATAATAATACTTATACTTTATATACAAAAATAATAAAGACCTTGCTTATATAAGTTATAATACTTATATTTGCAGGGTCTAATTGTTTAATTAAATATGTAAAACTATGACATATAATGAGATTATGTACATGTGTCTTGATGAATTGAAGCTATCCAGTGATGATAGTTTTTATACCAAAGACCATTTAATATTTCTGCTTGTAAAGTATAGGTCATTCTTGCTGAAACAGAAGTATTCTGACATAAAGAAACAGATACCAGATAGTGACTATCAGAGTATATGTTTAGACCTTATTGAGGTTCCAGCCATTAGTGGAGAACCTTGTGAAGGTAACTCCTATTTAAGAAGTAAGAATAAGGTTCCTACTACTATGATGATAGGTAATCCAAGAGTATATCCTATGGACTTCTATCAAGGTGAGATTACTTATATAAGTAGAGATAGAATGAGATATGTAGGTTATAATAAGTTCCTGAGAAATATAATCTATTGTTCAAAAGCCCCTGATGGCTATTTGTATTTTAAATCATGGAATCCTCAATTCCTGCATCTTGAAAGAATAAGGTTTAGTGCAATCTTTGAAGATGCTAAGGAAGCATCAGAATTGGCTTGTCCAGAAGAGAGTGGTACAATATGTAGGTTAGAGGATAAGGAGTTTCCAATAGAAGATGCTTTAGTTCCTCCACTTATAGAGTTAGTAGTAAAAGAATTAAGAGGTCCTGAGTATAGTCCTAAGGATGAAGATAATAATGCTCATGATGATTTGGATGATTTGAATAAGAGATAATGGAGACACTGGGAGAATTTAAAAGGAGGATAAAGAAGGTCAACCAACCAAGAGAATATAAAGTAAGAAACTCTTTAGGAGTATATGATGCTTATAAGTATTACAGAAAGAATAAACCTGATAGTAAGGAGTATGTTCTTACTGAGTCACAATACTTTGCTATCATAAGAAAGATAAACTTACTTTTGGTTGATGAATTATTGATGGGTAATGATGTCAGACTTCCTAAATCAATGGGAACTATTGAGATAAGAAAGTATGATAGGAGGGTAAGGTTAGGAAAGGATGGAAAGATTCATACTAATCTTCCTATAGACTGGGATAAGACATTAAAACTATGGTATGAGGATGAAGAGGCTTTCAGAGATAAGACATTAGTTAGAGTAGAGGAGAATGAAATCTTTAAGGTATATTACAATAGAGAGTCAGCTACCTACAATAATAATTCTTATTATGAGTTCCTGTTCAACAAAGATTTAAAGACAAGACTTAAACAAAGAATAAAGGAGGGTTTAATAGATGCTCCTTATTTAGAAAGGAAATTAAGATATGGTTAATAATGTTAGCTATGTAAATATAAGAGTAGTGCTGGATAGATTATTAAGACACCCATTACTTACTGACCTCAATCTTGAGACAGCCATTCAATATACAGTAGACTTTATTGGTGCTATGGGGCTTCCTAATGTCTATGTTGATAAGATAGAAACAATAGATATTAAAGAGTACAGAGGTGAACTTCCATGTGATTTAATCTCTATTAATCAGGTCAGATTACATAAGAATGGAATAGCACTTAGGGCAATGACTGATAATTTCAATGCCTATCCTACCCATAACCATAAGGAAGGAGATTGGTGTGAGAGGGGGGAACCTTCTTTCAAGACACAAGGTAGAGTGATATTTACTTCAATCAAACATGAAAAGGTGGATATTAGTTATAAGGCTATTATGTTGGATGATGAAGGTCTTCCTTTAATTCCAGATAACTCTATCTTCCTTAAAGCACTGGAACTATATATCAAGAAGGAGTGGTTCACTATTCTTTTTGATATGGGTAAAATAAGCCCTGCTGTACTAAATAACACCCAGCAAGAATACGCATTTAAGGCTGGACAGTGTAATAATGAATTTGTGATTCCTTCTGTATCAGAAATGGAAGCTATCACTAATATATGGAATCAACTTATTCCAAGAGTAACTGAGTTCAGAAGAGGATTCAAGAACTTAGGAGACAAGGAATATATAAGAGTACATTAATATGGCACTAAAGAAAGAACAACACTTTTTTAAGGGAATGCAGAGAGACTTATCAGTCTCTAAGTTCAATCCAGAGTATGCCTTTGATGCTCAGAACATTAGAATAACTGCAAGAGATAATAATACTCTTCTTACTGTAACTAATGAGAGAGGTAATAAGGAGATGCCATTACAATCTCCTTCTGGAGACCCTGTAGCTATTGATGGAGTATTACTTGGACAGAATGTGCTTAATAACTATGTGACCCTCTTTACAAAAGGTACAAATGATAATATCTACAGACTTGAGAATAAGGGTACTTATTTTGAGACTCTACTTCTATTCTCAGGTAATCTGAATTTCAGTACAGATTATCCTATTGAGAATATTGGTGTGTATGAAAATGATAATATTCAGAAGGTATATTGGATTGATGGATTGAATCAATCAAGGGTTATTAATATTGTGGCTACAGATGGTGTAAAGGCTAAATGGGATAATAATTCATTTAACTTTGTACAGGACTTAGGTCTTAAAGAAACTGTTACAGTCACAAGGAATGACCTTGCAAGTGGTTCATTTTCATCAGGTGTAATTCAGTATGCTTTCACTTATTATAATAAGTATGGGCAGGAGAGTAATATATTTTATACCTCTCCTCTTGAATATATATCCTTTGCAAGTAGAGGAGCCTCTCCAGAAGAGAAAGTAAGTAATAGCTTTACTATTACCATAGAGAATGCAGATACAAGATTTGACTATGTAAGAGTTTACTCTATTCATAGAGCAAGTATAGATGCTACTCCTAATGTACTTAATGTAGTAGATATTCCTATTAATCCTGTTACAAGAGCTACAACTACTCTTACTTATGTAGATAATGGTACTACTGGAACCAGTGTAGACCCTACTGAGTTATTATATGTAGGAGGTGAGGATGTAGTCTTTGGAACTATGACTCAGAAGGATAATACATTATTCTTAGGTAATGCCAATATACAGAGAAAGTTAGTAGGTACTGACATTATAAATAAAGTAAAAGGAGGTAATATAAGTTTCAGTTCCAAGTATGTAGGTAACTATGTACAGACATCTGGTTTCTATCCATACAAGAATAGCTTGTATCTTGGTTCTAAGATTAAGAGTTTTAAGTATTTAGAGTGGTATAGATTTGGTATTCAGTTCCAACATAAGAGTGGTAAATGGTCAGAGCCAGTGTGGATTAATGATGCTTATAATGGTCCTGATGAAGAAGGAGGATATAATACAGGGGTTTACCCTTCTCTAAATAATAGTCTGTCACTTGTGCAAGCTCAGTATTCACTACAGTCTGATGTAATTCAAGCAGCAGTTAATCAAGGTTTTACAAGAGTAAGAGGTGTAGTAGTTTATCCCTCACTTACAGATAGGGAAGTAATTGCTCAGGGTATCTTATGTCCTACTGTATATAATGTGGGTGATAGATTCAGTAACTCTCCATTTGCACAGGCTTCATGGTTCTCAAGACCTAATCTTGCATTTGATATTGAACATAATCAATCTAACTGGACTGGATTTGGTGATTGGTCAGACTATGCTAATTCTAAGGCAGCAGTAATAAGGAATAGTAATGTGAATCTTACTGTAAACCCCGGAACTCCCCAAGAGAAGACTATTCTTATTGATATAGTTAATAAGGGTGCATGGGCTGAGTTCAGACATAATAGACCTATTCCTAATAACTGGGAAAGAGGTGCAGAAATACAGTGTTTGGCTAATGTACCATCTAATCCTTATGTATCTCAATCAGGTTCAGACTTGAACTCTTGGTCAGCTAATCATGCTGAGTATTTCTTTATTGACCAGTCTATTCTTACACTCCATTCACCAGATATTGAGTTTGATGAGGGAGTTCAGAACTTAGATTCATCAGGTCTTAAGTTAAGAATAGTAGGTATAGTACCTATGACAGGTAATGCCTCAGATATAGATATTCAAGTATCTACACCTGCCAATGATACTAATAAGATGGGCTTCTACAAGGAGTTTGTTGGAGTAGAGAATAATTCTTATCATGGATTAAAGAATCTTGTTTCTGGAGCATATTGGTTTGATAAAATGACTGATATGGAAAAAGTGGATGATGACCATGGATATACAGAAGCCTTTATGGTTTATGCTTGGCATAGAAATGGCTCTTTGAATAACCAAGGTCCTGTTACTGAGGGAACAAGAACTGCAATGCTTGATAAGAAAAAGATTTCAAATATGAAATTCTCTTCTTTCTCTTACTTCTTGAATTCTCCTTGGCTTGCTTATATAGAGAATGATAATAATCATACTGGTATTACTGGTGTAAGTATATTCAACTCTAATGAACAATCATTAGTAAGAATACCTTCTCCTGCAAACTCAGGCTTAGGAGACTTGAATTACTATGGTAATATTGATAAAGTATTGGCAGCTACAAGAATAGATGATTCATATACAGTTACTATGAAGTTTCAAGATGGAGATAAAACTGAAACTCTAAATAGAAAGGATGGTTATCCTATAGTTGTAACTGGTGTAAATACTGCTGCAACTTATGCTCACCAGTTATTTGTGGGAGGTTCATTCCCTATACAGTTTGTTAAGAGAAGTGATGGTGCTCAACTTACAAAGGTTCCTAATGGAACTGATGCTGTAAGAATTAAGTATAAATCAACTCCACATGCTGTATTTGCACTTAATTGGACCAAAGATGGTAAACAAGTAATACTTCCTACTAACAGAGAAACTGATTATGAAACTGCATGGTCTGTAAATCCTGTAACTCCTAATGCTGATAATACTCACTTCTTTTGGAATCCATCAGCTAAGAGAATTACAGATACTACTTCTACCATAAAGGATGATGTGTATCAGGATGTTATTAGTAATTACACAAGTAACTTCTATGACAATAACTATAGTTATCTATTCCTTGCTGAGTTATATAATGACAATGTTCAGAATAGATTTGGTGGTCAGACAGAAGAAGCCTTTGAGAATAATCAATGGTTGCCAGCAAGTGAGCCTTATAGCTTATTAAAGGATGATGGAACTCCTGTAAACTATCTTAATATCAGTTATACAGAAGGAGACACTTTCTTCCAAAGGTATGATTGTATGAAGGTTTATCCTTCAACTCTTGAAGACCAGAATAGTGTGAATGAGATTGTATCTTTCATGTGTGAGACAAGGGTTAATATAGAAGGTAGGTATGACAGGAATAGAGGTCAGATTAGTAATTTAGCTATGACTCCTACTAACTTTAATATGATGAACCCTGTATATAATCAAGCTAACAACTTCTTTAATTATAGGGCAATCAACCATAGTAAGTTCAATCTTAATTATTTCCCTAATACTATAACATGGACTAAGGAGAAACAATTAGGAAGTATTATTGATACTTGGACTAATATTACTATGGCATCTACCTTAGACCTTGATGGTGATAAGGGGGAAGTAGTTTCATTGAATACCTTTAAGAATGAAATCTTTGCTTTCCAAAGAATGGGATTAAGTAATATCCTATTCAACAGTAGAGTACAGATACCAACTTCTGATGGTATGCCAATTGAGATTACTAATGGATTGAAGGTAAGTGGTAAGAGGTACATAAGCAATACTATAGGCTGTGCTAATAAATGGTCTATTGCAGAATCTCCTTCTGGACTATACTTTATAGATAATGAGACTAATTCATTATATCTATTTAATGGAGAAATAGTTAGTCTATCTGATAAGTTAGGGTTTAGACAGTGGATTAGTGCTCATAATGTTCATGTGAACTGGGAACCAGTTGGTTATAATAACTATAGGTCATTCTATGACAAGAATAATAATGATGTGTACTTTACTTATAAAGACCATTGTCTGTGTTATTCAGAGTTGATTAACCAGTTTACATCCTTTATGAGCTATGAAGGAGTTCCTGCTATGTTCAATGTAAGTAGTGAGTTCTATGCCTTCAAGAATGGTAAGATGTGGGAACAGTTTGCTGGAGACTATAATATGTTCTTTGGTGAATATAAACCATTCAGTATTACCTTTGTGGCTAATGCTGAGGAACCAAATGATAAGATATTCAATACAGTAGAGTTTAGAGCTGATAGTTGGGATGGTGATAACCTAATGAGTAATAAAACCTTTGATACTCTTGATGTATGGAATGAATATCAGCATGGTACTACTCCTCTCACTAATCTACTTGGACATCCTTCTCCATTAAAGAAGAAATTCAGGATATGGAGAGCTAATATACCAAGAGCAATAGTAAATAACAGGGATAGGATAAGGAATACTTGGGCTTATATTAAGTTAGGAATGAACACTCCTAATACATATAGAACAGAGTTCCATGATGCTATTATTCACTATTTTGCATAATTAATAGGAGTCCATAAACATTTTAGTTTGTGGACTCTTTCTTTTTTAATTAATAACTTGTGTATAAATTAGATTTTTCATATATTTGTGCCAAATAATATTTATAGGAGGACAAAAATATGTTATACTTAATCAAAAGTGGGGAATATTTTAAAATAGGTTTCTCATCATCTTCCAATTTAAAGAACAGAATAGATGCTTATCTAACTTGTAATCCAGATTTTGAACTGGTGGGAATAAGGGAAGGCACAAGAAGTGAAGAATCTAAATATCATAAATGCTTGAAATTTTTAGGTCTGCAACATCCTGAAAGGATGGAGTGGTTTAGAGAGAAAGAAGGTATATTAGATATACTTAAAGAGCAGTTTATTTTAGACTATAAGACTCTTTATCCAGAACTTAGAGTAAGTTTGAAACCTTATGAAGGAAGACTTACAACTAAAAAAGAGATTAATGATTCTATTAAAGAAATAGTAAAGAATAAACTAAATCTTGATAATGGGTTCTATCCAAGAGCAGTTCTAAAAACTTTGTTAATTCAGGTATATAAAGATGTTGGATTAAAATCCACCCCAAAAGCAACTGATATACAACTATACTATAATGCAAGACCAACTCAAAGGATAGTAAATAATAAATCTACTATGGGGTTTGTAATAGAATGAATTAGTATATTGTTATACTCAAAAAGTTTATATACATTTGCAACAAAATTAATTATACTATGGCTAAGAAAAAAATTAAGAGAAGAGGCAAGATGCCTCCTAATATATTTGATACTGGAGGTCAAAGCTGGGGACAGCAATCCTCAGAACAATTCTCAAATGCCTTTAAAGGGGAGAATCTTGGCAATTCAATAGGAAGTATTGGAGGTGCTGTTGGTGGGGTAGTCCAAGCAGGAGTATCTAATGCACAGATAGCAGACACCAGTGGAATTGAGGCTCAGAATAAAGCTCAAAAGAATATGGTAGTAGGTGCTTCATCCAATGATGATTTGATGAGTGAATGGGGTTCATGGAATAAAGTGAAAGATGATTATTCATGGAAAGATGTCAGAGGTGGAAGTACTGGTCAAAGAGTTACTAATACTATTGGAGCTGCTGGTCAAGGGGCTGCTGCTGGAGCATCTGTAGGTGGTCCTATTGGAGCTATTGTAGGTGGTGTAGTAGGTCTTGGTAGTGCTATTGGTGGATGGCTTGGTGGTAATAGAAAAGCCAAGAGAAAAGCTAAAAGACTTAATAAAGCTGCTAAAGAAGCTAATGAGAGAGCACTAACTTCTTTTGAAACAAGAGCTGAGAACATAGATACACAAAATGACTTTAATATGTTAGCAAACTTCTCTGCTTATGGTGGTCCACTTGAATTTGGTAGTGGTGCAATAGGCTATGAGTTTGATAATAGATACTTAAATAATCAAGAGATGAGTGCAATTGCTAAACAGAGATTGACCTCTCTTCCTAACTCATTCCAAGCATTACCTGAGATGAATACATATAATGCTTTTGCAGAAGGTGGGGGCTTATCCAGAGAGAAAAACTATGGCTCTAAGAAAAAGCCTTATCCATCTGTTTCTTCTGGAGACTTTGCAGGACCTCACAGAAGTTACCCAATACCAACTAAAGCTGATGCAAGAGATGCACTCAGATTAGCTGGATTACATGGTAATGAGAGTGTAAGAAGAAAGGTTCTTGCTAAATATCCATCATTAAAGGCTTTTGGTGGAAGTCTGTTTGACAGTGTGGTAGGTAACAATTTCAATCAATCCTTTACACAAGGAATACAGGGAATGTTCCAACAAGAACCTGAACAAACTGTTCAAGCAGCTAATATAGCTAAAGATGGTGGTGGTATTCATATCAAGAAGAAAAACAGAGGCAAGTTTACTGAATACTGTGGAGGTAAAGTAACAGAAGCATGTATTAGAAGAGGAAAGAATAGCTCTAATCCTACTACAAGAAAGAGAGCTACTTTTGCACAGAATGCAAGGAATTGGAATGCTTTTGGAGGATGGTTGAATACACAAGGTGGAGACTTTACTAATGGAGTTACATTTATTGATGAAGGAGGTTCTCATGAAGAAAATCCTTATCAAGGAATCCAAATAGGAGTTGACCCAGAAGGTGCTCCTAACTTAGTTGAGCAAGGTGAGGTAGTTTATGATGATTATGTATTTTCTGATAGAATGGAGATACCTGATGATATAAGAAAGGAATACAAGTTAAGAGGTAAGACCTTTGCTAAGGCTGCTAAATCTGCACAAAGAGAGAGTGAAGAAAGACCTAATGACCCTCTAAGTACTAAGGGATTACAAGCTGCTATGGAAAGAATAGCTGCTGCACAAGAGGAAGCAAGGGAAAGAAAGGAAGCCCATAGAGAAAGAAATGAATACCCAAGTATGTTTGCTTATGGTGGTGATACAAACCCTACTTATGGACTGGCTTTACAAGACCCAATGAGTGCTGAGGAACTTGAAGCTCTTATGGCACAATATAATGAGGTTCCTGAAACAGCTCCAGAAGGTAATAATGATAAGAGGCAGACTTGGACAAGATATGCACCAATTATAGGCTCTGGTTTAGCAAGTCTATCAGATTTATTCAGTAAACCAGACTATGGTAGTGCTGATATGATAGGTGGAGTAGACTTAGGTGCTGAGGCAGCAGGATATGCTCCTATTGGAAACTATCTATCTTACAGACCTTTAGACAGGGACTTCTATATCAACAAGATGAATCAACAGGCTGCTGCTACAAGAAGAGGGCTGATGAATACCTCAGGTGGTAACAGACTTAATGCACAGGCTGGAATACTTGCTGCTGACTATAACTATGGTCAGAACATGGGTAATTTAGCAAGGCAAGCAGAAGAATATAATCAACAGTTGAGAGAAAGGGTTGAGGCATTCAATAGAGGTACTAACATGTTTAATACTGAGACTGGACTTAAGGCTTCAATGTTTAATGCAGAGTCAAGAAATGCAGCTAAGAGAGCAAGATTAGGGCAGGCTACAACTGCTGCTCAGATGAGACAGGCTATTAAAGACCAAGATGCTGCAAGAAGAAGTGCTAATATAACTAATTTCTTACAAGGATTAGGTGATATGGGATGGGAAAATGAACAAGCTAACTGGCTTGATACATTAGCTAAATCAGGTGTTCTTAAGATGAATACCAGAGGAGAATACACTGGAGGAACTAAGAAAGCTAAAGGTGGTAAAGTAAGAACTAAAAAGAAGAAAGGATTGACTTATGGCTAATTTCAGTTTTGTAAGTGGTGCTAAGTTCAGACCATTCTCTTATCAGGAAATGCTTCAACCACTTCAAGCATATACTCAAGAATACAATACTATTCAAGAGGGTATGGGTGAATTAGGGACTAAAGCAGATGTCTTTGAGAGAATGGCTAATGAACAGACAGACCCACAGGCTTATGCAATATACAAACAATATTCTAATGACTTGGCTGCACAAGCTGAGTCATTAGCTAAACAAGGTCTTACTCCTGCAAGTAGGCAAGGATTGATTGATATGAAAAGAAGATACTCTTCTGAGATTGTTCCTATAGAACAGGCTTATAAGAGAAGACAGGAGTTGATAGATGAACAAAGGAAATTACAGGCTCAGGATAGTACACTATTATTTGATAGACCTGCTTCTACACTTTCCTTAGATGAACTTATAGCTAATCCAGCCTTATCACCACAATCCTATTCTGGAGCACTATTATCCAAACAGGTAGGTACTGCTGCACAGAATTTAGCTAAGGAAGTAAGAGAAAACCCAAGAAAGTGGAGAACAATCTTAGGTAATCAATATTATGAAACCATCATGCAGAAGGGATTCAGACCTGAGGAAATTATGCAGGCTGTACAGAATAATCCTGAGGCTTCTCCTATACTTCAAGGTATTGTGGAAGATGCAGTAGGAAGTTCTGGTATCAGAAGCTGGGGTGATGAGAATATTCTCAATAGAGCTTATGATTATGCAAGACAAGGTTTGTGGAATGCAGTAGGTGAAACTCAATATCAAACCCTTTCTAATAAGGCTTATGATTATGCAATGCAGGAAAGGTTAGCTGCTGCAAGGAAAGGTAAGACAGAAGGAACTCCCTCTGCTGTATTTAGGTCAGTACCTAAAACTAAAGTAGATGGGGACAAGAAGACTACTGAACTTAATAATGACCTACAGTTCATACAACAGTTAAGAGCTAATCCTTCTATGATTAATGAAGAAGTTGAGAGATTTAATCCGGGTTATCCAACTCAGTATGGTGTGAATGTTGGTAGTGGAATATATAAGGTTAAACCTCATGCAGAAAGACTTCAACAGATAATCAAGAAGTATGATATGAAGGATGGTAATATGGACCAACTTGAACAGAAGTTACAAGCTGATATTAGAAGCAGTGCTGTAAGAGACTTTATATATAAACCTAATATAACTCAGAGTGACTTAATTTCTCAAGTTATAAAGGAGAATGCAAGAACCTTAGGTGCAGCTACAGAATCAACTGGTCTTTATGAACTTGATGATAATAGGAAGGGAGACCCTATTAAGTTAAAGAATATCTCAGATTACTTCACTGGTGACAATGATATAAGTTATGACCCAGAGGTAGGACTTATAATCAATGCTACTAAGGATGGTAAGACTAAATCAGCAGTTATTGACCCTGAGTTAATTGATGATGCAGACAGGAATGTTGCTAATATCATGCACAACATTAATACATATCTTGAATATGGTTATGACCAACAAGCTCAAGCAGAAATCAATAATATGATGAATTATATCTATGGTAAGTTTAATACACTTGCCAAGAGGCAAAGTAATACAGATTCTAAATTAGAGTAGAAGAATATGGCAAATAATCAACAAATCCAAGACCCATCTACACAAGGAGTAGGTGGGTTAAAGGGAATTAAAAGTATAGATGCACTAAAGCAAGAAGGACTTATAAGAAGTACTCCACAAATTAATAGTGTGGAGGACTTCAAACAAGTCTCTAATAGTGCCCTACAAAGAGCTGTACCTCAAGAGGTAGGCTTTGTTGGAGTAGGTGATAGTATGTATGATGAAGGTATTACATCTATGACTCAACTGGACAACTTGGCTAATACAAGAGGTGAGTTGCAGCCTTGGTATGCTCAGATAGGTGCTGGGTTAGCTAAGGGAGCTGTTCTTGCAGGTACTACCTTTGCTGATGGTATCATTGGTACTATAGTAGGTTTAGGTAATGCAGCAGCTACAGGAACATTCTCAGGCTTTTGGGATAATCCCTTCTCAAATGCAATGCAGCAAGTGAATGAATGGTCAGAATCAGCTCTACCTAATTACTATACTGATGCAGAGCAGAATGACCCTTGGTATGAGAATATATTCTCAGCTAACTTTATTGGAGATAAGTTCCTTAAGAACTTAGGTTTTGCTGTTGGTGCTGCCTACTCTGGTAAGATTAGTGCTGGTGCAACCTCAAGATTACTTGGTCTTAATAAAGCAAGGCAAGCATTCAAAGGTGCAGTTACAGCCTCAGGTGAAGCTCTTAATCCTAATGCAGCTTTACAGGCTTACAGAGAAGGAGATTTATTCCTTGATGGTGTAAGGCTTACTGATGAATTGGCAAGGGATGCTAAGAAACTTAAGATGGCTGAGCCTACTCTTAAACTTACTGGTGCTTTCTCAGGTGCATTAGGTGAAGCAAGAATTGAGGCTATACAGAATAGTAAAGACTGGTTTGAGCTTCATAAACAACAACTTGATGATGCACAAGCTAAAGTAGCAGCACAAGAGCAAGAAGCTATGCTTAGAGAGTTTCCTCAATTTGCACAATATCAGATTTCCCCTGATGGAAATACTTTTGAGCAAGTTCTCACTCCAGAAGGACAAGCTATGTTGCAGGCAAGAGTAGATGCTAAGTTTGATTACAAAGGTGGGCTACAGAAACTATCAGAAGATAGAGCTAAGATGGGTAATATAGACTTTGCTCTAAATATTCCACTGCTTACTGTATCAGATGCTTGGCAGTTTGGTAAGTTCTATGCAGGTGGGTATAATACAGCTAAGAGAGGTAGTCAGATACTAAGGACAGTTGCAGAAGATGGTACTGTAAGTTATAGTGCAGCTAAACCTTCTGTACTTAGAAATGCTTTGAAGATTGCAAGTAAGGGTGTTGCAGAAGGTCCTTATGAAGAAATGGGACAGGCTGTTGCAGGTAAAGTTGCAGGATATAAATATGCTTCTGAACTTAATGACTTCTATGGAGCCAAGATAGACCCAGATGCAGAAAGTGAAACTATTGACTGGCTACAAGCTACTGCAAAAGCTATTCAACAAACTTATGGCACTGTTGAAGGATGGGAAGAAGGCTTCATTGGTGGTTTAACTGGTTTAGTTGGTATTCCGGGCTTTAGAAGTGCAAAGAATAGTGAAGGTGGTTTCCAATCTCCAGTATATCTTCAAGGAGGTATTAAGGAAGATATACAAGAGATAAGAGAAAGAAGTGAGAAAGATGATGCTATTGTAACCCAACTAAATAATAGAGTACAGTCACCTGAGTTCCTTAATTACTATCAATCAGCTATCAGACATAATGCTTACCAAAAACAAATGGATGAAGCTGCTGATAACAATGATAACTTTGAGTTTAAGAATGCTGAACATAACCAGCTTATTAGTGATGTTATCATGTTTGATAAGGCAGGAAGAATCAATGACCTATATGATATAATTGAGGAGGCTGGAAGTATTAAACCAGAAGATGTTGAACAAATAAGACAACTTACTACTAATCAGGAAACTGGTACATCAGTATATGATAATATGACTGATGCAGAAGTAATTGAACAGATTCAAAAGCAAACTCAGGAAACTAAGGAAGCTGTAGATAATTACAGAAAGATTAGTCAGGACTTACAAGTTAAGATTGGTGATTACTTTGATGAAGATGGTCTTGAAGAAATGACTTATTACTTCTCAAACATTGATAACCTTGAAAACAGGTTTAAGTCAGTACATGAAGATATAAAGGACAGACTTCAAGGAGTGCTTGATGCCTCTATGGATAGAGAGTTTATTAGTGACAGTGATGAGAATAAGATTAATAGATTATCAGATTTATTGAACTATTCTCCTGTAAGACTAATTAATGAACTTGCTGATTCAAAGGAAGCTCAATCTTATATCTCTTTATTAGATAAGACATTACAGACTGACCCTAATAAACAGGATATAATTGATGAGGTTAATGACCTTCATAAGATAGCTGAGAGAAGACTTGATTTCATTGACAAGTATGATACTTATCTTAGAAATCCTCAAGCTCTTGCACAAAAACAAGAGAGACAAAGAGAGAATATTATAAAGGAGAATGAAAGACAGGAAATAGCTAAGACTAAGGATGCAGCATTAGCTGCTACTAACCTTAATGAATTTAGAGAAGCATTGAATAATGAGCCTGATTCATCTAAAAGACAACAGATTCTTGATGAACTTGAGAATGAAGGTAATAAGATGGCTAAGGACTATAAGGAAGTTCAAATGTATAATAGTGAAGTAAGCAGGGCAATAGATAGACAACCTATCTCTCCTGAGGCTAAAGCTAATGCACAAGAACTACTTAGGACTCAACATGAAAATGCTAATAATCTTGAGGAAATGGCTAATCCTAACTCAGTATTCATTAATAATCCAGAAAGTCTGTATGATGAAAATCTACCAGATGATTTGAATATGATGAATTTTGCTGAGGCTCAGTATGGACTTCTATCTGCAATGAGTGAGGTTAATAATGACCAGAGATTCAAAGCAAGATTCCCTGTTGAATACCTAAAGCCAGTTGAGAAAACAGATGGTACAAGAGGTACTACATCAAAAGACACAACTGGAGATAGTGGTACACCCACAGTTCCACCAGTTAATGCTGGACCAGTTGATACTTATGAACCTCCTGTAGGTAACATTACTCCTCAAATGGTAGCTGAGGAAAATAAGAAAGCCAATGAAAATGCTCCTACTCCTCAATCATTGGATAAGGATGCAAAGGGTAAGAGGCAGTATTATAGACCTACTATCCCTGAATTACATATCAATGCAAGTAAGGATGGAGATTTCAGACCTTTCAATGTAGTAGTTGCTGAGAAAGAGAACTTGAACTTTGATGAACTTTATAACTATCTTAGAGATAATAGAGCTTTCAGTTATGTAAATGAAGGTAATCTAAAGGCAGGTGATGAACTTGGCTTCATGATTGACCCTGAATTTAATGACCATACAATCTTTATTATAGATAAGAGGAATAACCAAATAGTAGGTTCATTAGATGAAAGTCAGTATGTAGTAGATAGATATGAAGGTTTATCAGGTCTTATTGAAAGAGTAAAAGAAGAATTCAATCAGACTGGAAAGGATAAGAAGTTTATAGCTACTCCTACTACAAGAGTATCTCAGATAATGGTTGGTAGAATACCTTATGGTACAGAAGAAAGAAACATGGGAGAAATACCTAATGTAAGTGCAAGTTCTATCTTTGGTATTGTAAAGAATGGTATCCTATCCACTAATGGTAGAATTAGTGATGATTTAATCATCAAGCCAATGGATATGAGCCAAAAGGAAGGTAGGATGTATATCCTTATTCCTAATGCTGCTGGTAAATATAGTCCTGCTGCTGTAAGGGTTAAGCACTTCAATGAAAGTGAGTATAATCCAGAGGATGTTACTATTAACTCAACTCCTTTGTACAAGAATATAAAGAAGAGTATTGATGCTTTAGCTAATGCTTTTACAGAGGAAGATGTTAATAATGCAGTAAAAGACTTGGCAAGAAGTCTATATATTGGTGATGTCCATATTGACTATATACAAGGTAAGAATGGTAATGGTATCAGGTTTACTAAGGTTCAGAGAGATGCTAATAAGAATGAAATCTATGATGAAATAGATGGTAAGAGAGTCAGAAGAGAAGATGCAAGAACTGTATTCTTAACTGAAAGATGGGACCCTAATGTTCTCTATGAATTAGGTGGAGAGGGTGTTAAAACCCAACCTGATACAAGAGATTCACAGGAAGTAGCCAATGAAATACAAAACATTTTAATGGCATTTAATCTTCCATTACAGGTGAATTTAGGTATGCTTAATAAGGGAGGATACAATAACATGTTACTCTCTTCTGGAGTAATGACATCCAATATAACAGATGCCAGTGTAAAAAGTAACTGGTTTACAACAGATTATTTTGATGTACAAGGCAACTTACAGCAAGCTCTAAATCCTGCATCAGTTAAGGCTGAGGAAGGTAGAAAGATACAAACTCCTGTAGGAGGTACAGAGGGAGCTATTGCAGGAACTACAGTTTCATTTGATAATACTACATACCATGTAGATTTGACTTCAAATACTGTAAGGGATAATAATGGTAGAACTCTTAACTCTTTCCCAGAGTCTATTCTTGATATGGCTTATATACAAGAAAACTATGGGGATGCTCAGAATGGTTCTATGATGATGGGGGGTATCACCCTTCTTCCTAATGGTAAGGTTCTGAACAGAAATACAGGTCAGTATGTAACTGGTGCTGCATCAGATAAATTCAAACAGAAATTAGCTGATAGGAAGAAGACTGTAGCTGACTCTAAGAAAGTTATAGACCAGATTGCAGAGAACCAGTCTAAGGTTGATAAGACAAGAACTGATGGTGAGTTCTATTATATCCTTGAGGATGATGGTGAATACCATGAATATAAGAGGGTACATTCAGTATTAGGAAGTAATTGGACCCAGTCTCCTAAGCAGACTAAAGCTCTACAGGATTTAAGAGTTAATCTCTCAAAGAATGCAGATAATATAACACAGTTCAATAACTATCTTAAGAACTTAAGTAACCATTATGGTGTAGACCTTACAGCCTTTGAGGGTAAGATAGATGCAAGAAGTAGAGATACTATTGTGAATATAGTAAGAGATAAGATGTCTGGAACTAATTCACAAAGAGCATTAGATGCAGGTACTTCTGTAGATAGTGTAATCAGAAACTTCTTCACATCAAGTGAGATGCCAGTTAAACCAAGTAATATGTCTGAACAGGCATTTAATGATTTGGTTACTTCTCTTACTGAAATTAAGAGCAATATTGAGGCAAGGGGTGAGACATTCCTTACTAATAATATAGTGCTCTTCAATAAGTATGAGAATGGAAACAGAGTAGCTGGTGAGGTAGATATTCTCTCTGTAGATGCTAATGGAAACTTCAAGATATATGATGTTAAGACAAGTAGATATAGCTTCTATGACTTTGTTGATAGGAATGGTAGAAAGGTTAATTACTTCAAGAATAAATCTAATACCCAAACAATGAGTCAGGAGCAGTATTATACTAAACAATTAAGTGCTTATAAGAACTTATTTGAGTCTCAATATCATACTCCTATCACTACTTTAGCTATATTACCCTTTGTACTTGAGTACACCAAGGATAATGTTAGTAGAGTAAATAAGGAGAAGGGCATTCTTCTTAACTATGATTCATCTGTGAATGTTCCTTTAGTTGGTAGTGTAGCTACTCCAGAAGTGAGTAATACTAATAGTAGCTTACCTATATTCAACAGTACATTTGAAACAAGAGAACCTATAAACAATGTTCTGCCAGACTATAGTATGTCAGATAGTAAAGTAGGTTACTTCTTGAGAGATGGAAAGTTGCATACAGGTTATCTAAGTCCTATTGGAAAGGTGAATGGAGTTGAGGTATATATGACTAAGGTTCCTAATATTACTAAAGGCTTTGGAAATCAACCTGCACATGTTGCATCTAATGATTTCTATGCAGTATTTCCTAATGGTAATACTATTGCTTTAGTAAAGAATGCTGTACTGTCATATAGTGAGGCTGAGGCTAAGAACAATATAAAGAAGATACTGGAAGGTAATCCTCAGAGAGTTGTAGATATGTCTCAGGAAAGTACTATACTTTATACTCCTTCTGCTGAACCAGTTAAGATTGAGAAGCCTATTATTCCTGCTACTATTAATCAGTCAGATGCAAGTGGTGCTCAGGCTACAGTAGCTAAAGAACAGGCTATTAATCAGACTGATGAAGAGTTTGATGTAGAGTTTGAATTAAGACAAGTTGATGATTTATCAAGACCTATATGGGATAAAGATAAGGAGTTAGCTTGGTTAAATAAGGTTCTACCTCAACTAAGTGAGAGTGAGAGAGTAGTAGTTACTAATGGTCTTATTAGAGTAGCCAAGACTGGTGCATTAGCATGGGGTCAGTTTAGTGATGGTATCATTACTTTAAGTGATATAGCTGCTGAGGGAACCACATATCATGAGGCATTTCATGCAGTATTCCACTTACTCACAGAACCTACACTTAGGGATGAATTACTTCAAGAAGCTAAGAGAACTTATGGAGACTTAAGTAACTCACAACTTGAAGAAGCTATGGCAGAAGGTTTCAGGGAATATGTGATGTCTCAAGACACTCAATCTTTAGGTACTAAGATAATCAATTTCTTCAAGGAATTGTTTGCTAAAGTAACTAATTGGAACAGTCTAAGACCTTCTCTTACTGAATATTACAGGAATATTAATGAAGGACATTACTCCAACATAACCTATAAAGTACCATCTCTTCAAGAGATGAGAAATCAGGAGGGGGTACAATCCTCAATGGATTTCAGTAGTATTGAGACTGATACAAGGGAAGCACTTGAAAAGAAAGGGTGGACAGAAGAAATGTGGAACTCTATCTCACAAGAGGAAAGAGAGCAAGCTATCAGATGTTCATAGCTTCAAACATGAGGTTTAAATTTTTTATTAAGGTGTAAATAAAAAGGGGAAGTATTAATTTACTTCCCCTTTATTGTTTACAACCTTTCCAGTCTTTCCTTCAGACATTGATTATAAGTACTCATTGCATTAGCTTGCACTTTTAATAAAGCTCTTTGAGCATCATCAATACTCTCAAACTTGTCACTCTCAATAAAACTTTTCAACTTACTTAATTTATCTTCAAGTTGAACTTGTTCTTCTACTAATCTTGTTTTAAAATCACTCATAACTTTTTTTTTTAATTATTATTGTTTAAAAAATGGTATTTGGTCTTCAATATAAATACCTCTCATAACTGTGTTATACATAGGAGCAAGAGGAGACTTAAGTAAGCTCTGTTGAGCTTTAGATTTATCTTTATAAAGTCCAGACTTAAGTATAGCATCTTCTCCATTGAATGTTTCATAGTTCATTGGATTCATCAGATTGATTAGATTAAGAGTCTTTTCTACTGTATTTACACCAGCAGCAGGAGACTTTAATATTCTCAAACCTTCACCAACCATCTCTGGAGTAGGAGTAAGAGCACCTAATTCAGTGTATAACCTCCTCAATTGATACTCAATCATCTTGACTAACCAAGGTCTGTCCCTATCATCACTCCACTCTATCAATCCAATAGCTGCTGCTACTGCAAGGAAATGGGCTACCTCAGTTAATGCTCTCTTGACATTTGCCTGTTCTGTGGGAGTCATTTCATTCCACTTACTTGCAATATCAAATTGAGCTTTCCTTAGGTCTTGGAATAAGGCATTCATAAACCTGCCAGTAGTAAGATAATAACCTTCTGTCCATGCCTCAAGGTCATAGTTATATGTGGCTGATTTGAATCTCCTATTCAATGATGGTTTAATCCATTTCCTGAACATCATACCCAATCTACCAATAGCCAACCTTTGTACTGCACTTCTATCAGCTTTATTGTAAATACCATGCATTCTTTGATTAATAGCTGCACTCTTTCTACTGAACTTGATTATATCTTCTTGAGTAAAAGCTGAGCCATCAGCCTTAGTATAACCCTGTTTTAACTGTAATTTAGCACCTAACTTCTTATTACTACTATCTAATGGTACAACCTCAAAAGCATCCCATAGACTTACTAACTTACCATTAGGAGCCTTCATTTTATAAGCATCAGCCAAAGCTAATGATGTTCTATTCTGCATCCAGTGTTCACCTGCATTATTCATAAAGAATAGAGCTGATGTACCAAACATTCTACTGAACCAAGTCTTCCTGTCAAAGTTGACTTCTCTTGTATCCTGTTCATATTCCTGCATTACATTGAATAGTTCATCCCATAAAGCTAACTTATTAGTCTTTACCCTATCACCTAATTGAGCTAAGAATGATGGTAATTCCTTACCATAGGTTCTATCAGCTTTTAGAGTATTCTTTTCATTGAAGAACTCTCCTGAGAAAGACTCAATTCTCATCATCACTTTACCAGTAGCTATATTTGAAACACCTGAAAGGACATTCAATGCCAAGTTATTCATAGAAGTCATCCTATTAATAAAGTTAGCTACCTTTCCCTTGTCAATATTAGTCTTACCAAATGTTCCTTCATCTGCCATATACCTTCCATATACCTGCATTTCAAAGAAGTCATTCAGTCTTTCCATAAACCTTGACTTGTCTCCTGTCTTGGTTAATTTACTCTCAACCTTTCTACCTACTGCCTTAAATTTCTCAACCATAGGCTTACCACCTTCTGTTTGAGTAACCTGTCTTTCTCTCAGCATATCTCTACCAACCTCAAGAACATCAATGACCTTATTCATTTCATCAAAGTCATTAGCCATTGCTGCATAGGCAGTCATAGTGCCTACTATATCAGTAGATAAGTCATTAGCACTTTCTCCCTTCTTGAGCTTTGTAAAGTAGATAGGTAACATTTGTACCTCTCTATCCTCAAAGTCTTTTACAGTTGCCTTGTCTCCAAAGTCTGTATCATCAGTTCTCCTAATGAAATTATCCTTGATACTCTCCCAAACCTGTTGAGCACCAGACTTCACACTTTCAGAGCTTTTAACCCTCTCAACCAAGTCTTTCCTAATCTTTACAGCACTATTCAGCTTGGTATATTTATCAGGAAGAAGAGCATCAAGTTTAGCTTTAATATCCATTACAGTAGTATAATAATCCCTCTGAGCTTTATTAAGCCTTCTGAACTC
>ERZ791854.66-NODE-66-length-97402-cov-403.091_pt1 | contig 97402 bp, 92 predicted proteins | sample MGYA00510286_ERZ791854 | MGnify/ENA primary metagenome ERZ791854 (study PRJEB30046, sample SAMN00715267) | human gut metagenome | study: EMG produced TPA metagenomics assembly of the A metagenome-wide association study of gut microbiota in type 2...
TATAGGAGAGAAAGAGAATGAGTTGGAACAATAGGTTTAGATTGATTAGGAATAGGATGTGGAGAAGGATGTGGAAGAGGAAGAGGAATGCCAGCAGGACTAGTCCCTTTAGCATGACCATCTCCACACTCAATTCCACATTAACCACTCCCATAATCATTCTCATCTCCACATTCAACCTCAATTTGACCCTATTTGAACCACATTCAACTCCACCATGTCATTCTCCACAAACTCTACAATGTCCACTTTCATCTCCACTTACTCTTTCTCCACATTCAATACCTCTCGTCACCTTTAATTTTATCTCTATAACTTTTTGTTATGAGAGTAAATCTCCATGACCAATATCAGTATAACAAAATGTTATAGGAGTAAATCATCATTAATTTCATTAGTAGAATTATCATCAGTAACTACATTAAATTCATAATTATCAAGACTATCATTAATAATACGAGCGATACCTTTTAAATTACCAGCAATACTAAGTCTACTCTTATTAACACTATCATATATTTTTGTTATATCTTCAGCATTACCATTAGTAGTAATATCAGTAATAGCAAGAAGAATATCAGCATTAGCAGGATGAAGATTAATAAGTTCAACAGAAGTAATAGAATTATCATTCTCAACTTCAATAGTAATAATAATACGATGTACTTTCATAATGTTTAATATTAGGATTAGTATTATCAGACCTTGCAGCTAGGTCTTGATTAATAAGTCTTATCAGACTGTTAAGTTCGTTTGCTGCAATCTATTTAATGTCGATAATGAGCATTTCCATGTTGAACACTAGCGACAGCATCAACAAAACTATTGTTGATAACACAAACGCTACCAACCCGAAGGTTAGTAGCGTCATGTTCATTAGAATGGTATGTCATCATCATTCATTGCAGTAGCAACAAAACTAGCTGCTTTAGCTTTAGCTTTACGCTTTGCAGCAATGGCAGCACGAGCATCATCCATAATCTGCTTGATAAGTACATTATATGCACCAACAAGAACAGGGTCAGCTGGCTGTTCGATACCTACAATATGATATACATATCTATCATAATCCACAACATTGTAAAGATTGTCTTTACGAGTAAACGGATTACGGTCTTGTACACCAGCAGGTACAAACTGACAAAGAACTTTGACAGCAACACCAGTCAGATACATACTAGCAAAACCAGCTTCAGCAGCTTCACCAACATAGTTGACAAATCTACCGTAGAACTTGTCTTTGCGCATTACAAGCAGTATCTGATTGAATGGCATCTGAACAGCACCAAGCATACCCATTCGATGTGTACCATCAGGCATACTTTGAGCACCTTTGACAGGACTAGCAATAGTAACAAACGCATTGAGATAAGAATTGCCATTACGACCTGTACGTTCTTGACAATCAATATTAGTAATGACAGTAGTCATTACATAACTATGACCATCAGTACAGATGCGTTTAACAACATCATCAATGGTTTCCACTTGCGCAGAATTTTGGTTATCTGTATCAACAGTAGGTTGAACAGGTTGGTTAACACTAGTAGTTGGTTCAACTACATTAACATTCTCGGGAGCAGCAGCACCTTGTACAGCTTGCGCTAAATTTCTAACGTCTGGCATGACTATTAAGAATTTAATTACGCTAATCAGTAGCATTACTGACAGTTGTTTCGATTCAACTGCAAAGTATTTAATGTTGATAATGAGCGGCATCATCTAGTAGAGATTAATCTCTACTAAGATAACTAACAATAGCCGATAGTATTCCAAATACAACAGTAGTAATCTGTTCATCACTAGTTGGCTCTACTTTCAATGCTAGTATGATAGCTGGTATCATCAGTATGATAGCAACTAACAACAATGGTTTGTTTGTTCTCATAATGATTAGTGTTAATAGTTAGTAATGTAATGAGATGAATAATCTCAAAATATTTAATGTTGATAATGAGAGTGAGAACTTTACTTTCTCCTAGAACTTGACGGGGGTGTCCAAGACTAGTTTAATGACCCGGGGTTAATACTCACTAGCCGTATGTTAACACCAATATACACTATTTTCATCTTCATTATTATCTCTTATATTTTCATCTTCATTATTATCTCTTATATATCTCTTTTCATCTTCATTATTATCATTATATTCACATTCATACTTATTATCTCTTTTCATCACATTTTTTATCTTTATCATTACTATCTCTATTATCTTCATTATCTTTATCATCATTATCATTATCTTTATCATGTTCATCTTTATTATTACTAATTCCAATCAATTTCACTAATATCAACTTCTTCTGCTTCAATTATTTCAGTTTCATTATTTTCATTATTTACTTTATCTACATTATTCTCATTATCATCATATAAATAATTAAGTTAATCAATACTATAATCATTATTAATATCTCTATTAATAATATCAATATTAATATGATTAAGTCTAGCTTATCTTCATCCTCTATGGGGAGTATGACTTGCATATTTATAATCATATAATCCTCTATGATGTAAATGTTAAAAATAGTTTTTCTCTTGGTAGATTCATCTAAACTCTTACATTTGCTAAAAACAATTAAGTTATGGGTAAAGATAAAAGTGAAACTAAACCTAAATACACTAGAGAATTTCATAGTGGTGAAAGGAATAAAAAAGAGATTAAAGTTCCAAGTAAACTTAAACTTGGAAATATAGGTATTGATAGTATTATTAAAACTAAATAAATTAGTATTATGATTAAAATTGAAAGTAAACTTAAAGATTTTGGTATTCAAATACCTACTAATATTAGCGAAATAACAAGTGAAGCACTTGACGCTATTCTTACTAATGTAGTTGTTGCTAAACATTATTGTGTTGTTGCTCTTTGCCAAAATGAAAGTTTGTTCGGTGTTATTAATAGTAAAGTAAATACAGTTGAGGTTATGCCAATTATTGCTAAGATTAGTAAAGAAGATGCTGAACTTATTGGTATGAATCAAATGGATAGGATTATTATTGACCGTTCTACTCTTGAACGTGGATATCATCTTTATCTTAAACATAATGTTCTTAGTCCTCAATTTGTTAATAAGTATATTACTAATGATACTGAACTAACTCGTTCTATTACTGTTGGTACTTTTGGACAAAATCAAGGATATACGAAAGGACAAAAAGTTTGGTTTGTTGAATTTAAAGTTATAGCTATTAATGATTTAAGAGCTGCTATTACTGACAAACATAATGCTATTAATCCTTTTGTTTATCATTCTGCTAAACAAGCTAATTAGCCATTTCGTCTAAATAATCGAACTCTTCTTAGAACTACTTATGTATAATTTAAAATTATAGGTACTTGTGTTCTTGTTTATAGTAGTAATCTAAGAAGAGTTCTTAAACTTTCAATTATGGATTTTAAGACTAATACTAGTTTTAATATAACTAATACTAGTTCTCAAGAAGATTTTGACGATGATTATATTCTTATTTATAAAGATATAAATAATATATTAGATGATATTGGATTTCAAGGTGATGATAGAATACTTTGTAAATCTATTATTGAAAGTCTTGAAAAAGAAGCTAGTATTAATATACGAAAAGATAAATGTGTTGCTATTCCTCATATTGGTACTATTCAAAAGAATTGGTATCGTTCTAAACTTATTAGTCATTATAAAGACTTTAAAGAAGCTAGAAAAACTATGACTAAAGAAGAGTATAAAGAATATACTATTAAAGTTATGGAAGAGGAAAAGCAAAAACATTATGAAGAAGAAGAAAATATTAAGAATGAACGTAAGTTTAAAAAGAAACTTCTTCCTACTTGGGTTAAACTAAGTAAAAAGCATAGTATTACTTATGCCAATCTTTGGCTATATGCTATGAGTCAACTTGAAATTATTGAATTTGATGAAGAAGTAGAAGAAATATATGAACGGTTTGGAATTGGATTGGATGCTGACCATAGATGAAACTGGTATGCCAAAAGCTCCTACACTTAAACAACTTCTTGATAGAGATGTTAGTCTTCTTTATACTAGAGATAAATCTCCTAATAAAGAGATGTATATTAAAGAAGTTGGTATTATTTATTATCTAGGTGACCCTAAAGGTCCTTGTTTACAAGAAGGTCTTAGTGAAAAAGAAGCTCTTAAAAAAGCTATTGAAAATTTTGATTTACCTAAAAATTATCAACCTGATATTCTTGTTTGGAAACTTATTAAACGATATTATAACCAAAAAGCTGGAGCTGGTATGGAAGCTGTTCTTAACATTAAACGTGGTATTCATAATGTTGCTCTAGCTGCTAGCAAACTAAATGAGTTGTTGAATGACAAATTATCTGATGGTGCTAGTCTTGAAGATGTTCCAACTGTTATTGGTTATATGAAACAAATTAATGATTTAGCTAATCAGTTTCCAAATACAATTAAAGCTCTTAATGTAGCTGAAGAAAATCTTCTGTATGAACAAGAGAATGTTGCTGGTAGAGGTGGAGTTGAAATTACTAGTAGTATGATTGAAGAATAAGCTGATGCTAATCTACTCCATCCTCTACGGGGAGTCTAGCGTAGGCACGTAGTGCCGAAGCGGGTCCAAGCTAGTGTTGAACTTAATAATATTAATATGGAACTTAAAGATAAAAGATATAATGATATTAGACTTATTTTTCATGAAGAAGAACATAAATATAATGATAGTCTTGGTAATGATTATATTTCTACTACTACTATTCTTCATGGATATCAGCCGAAGTTCGATAAGAACTATTGGTTGAGAAAGAAGTCTAAAGAACTAGGAATAAGTGAGAAGAAACTAGAAGAACAATGGTCAACTATTACTAAAGAAGCTTGTGAACGTGGAACTAATACTCATAACGGTCTTGAAGATGGTGTTAAAGGAGCATCTATGTTTCAACAAGCTATTAATTATCTTGATAAACGTGAAGATGGTGTAATGGTTACTATTGCTGATATTCCAAATTTTGGTGCTAATTATAAACTTCTTAATCTTAAAGATTTTATTGAACTTACTAATAATCGTTATCCTCTTATTTATGATGCGTTTAAAATGTACACTGAAAAAGGATATAAGATTTATAGTGAGATTGGTATGTTTCTTATAGATTGGTTAATTAGTGGAACTATTGATATTCTTCTAGTTAATGAAGATACTAATTGTGCTGTTGTAGGTGATTGGAAAACTAATCGTGGTGGATTAAAATTTAGTAGTGGTTATTATAAGAAAGATAAAACAGTTAGACCTGCACAACAAACTAATGTTTGGGTTGATAAAGATGAACGACTTTTAGCTCCTCTTAATCATCTTCCTAATTGTAATGGTGCTATATATAATCTTCAACTTAGTATGTATGCTTTTGCTGTTGAATATATACTTGGTTTAACCATTAAAGGTATTTGGCTATGTCATATTGATAGTGATTTTGAACTTAATGAATATGGTATGCCAAAAAGGTTTTCTGATGGTCTTTATCATATTAAAGAGAATCCTGTTGAAACTACTAAGTTCTTTACTATGAATTATCTACGTGATGATATTAATAAAGTTCTTAAAGATAGAGAATTACAAATTAAAGCTAGTGGTATTCAAACTCAATTTAAACTTGCTATATGAAATTAAATAAAGATAATTTAATTGGAGTAATTATTGGTTTTATTGTTTTAGTTATATTTGCTATTTGTTTATCTAGTGGATGCACTAAACGTATTACTCCAGTTCCTGAAATTCGTTATGTTCCTGTTACTGATTCTACTGCTATTAATGAATTAGTTTTAACTAAAGAATTACTTCGTAGAACTCAAGATTCTCTTAATGCTTATAAATCTGATACTACAATTAATGCTGATTACTTTGTAGCTAAGTATAAACTTGAACGTATTAGATATTATAATGATATTGCTGGTAAAGGAAATAATATCAAATTTCTTAGAGGTTGGATTCGTAGAACTCTTGATGAATAAGTTATGTATATTATTAATCGTAGAAAAAATATTAGACTAATTGGTTGTGAGCATTTTATTAGTGATGATTTTACATTTATAATTTATAAAGTTCAAATTAAAGTTCTTTGGTTTTGGATTACAATTAAAGAATTTGATGGAGACGATTATTATGACGCTATTGACTGTTTTAGATATTGTACTAATCCTTATATAAATTAAATTATGGCTTACTTTGGAGATGCTTTTAAAAAACTATCTATTAAAGAAGGTGGTTATGTAAACGATAAAGATGATGCTGGTGGAGAAACTTATAGAGGTATCAGTCGTAAATATAATCCTACTTGGCAAGGTTGGACTATGATTGATTCTTATAAGAAACATTATACTGTTGGTAGTAAAGAGTTTAAGTCTAAACTTGATAATGATGTTCAACTTCAAAAACTTGTTTGGGAAAAGTATAAAATAGGTTATTGGGATGTATTTGAACTTGATGATTTTAATAGTCAGAGAGTTGCTGAACAACTATTTGATACTAACGTGAATTGTGGTCAAGTTGCCGCTATTAAGATGGCTCAAAGAGTTCTTGGTCTTAAAGAAACTGGTAGATGGAATCTTGATTTACTTAATAAACTTATCGAAATAAAAGATTAACTTAATACTGTATAGAATTATGAAGAAGATGTTAATAGCAATATTTATAATAGCGATTATTAATTTATGTGTTACTCTGTATTTATCAATAAGTCGTTTTAGTGTAGAAGTCAATTCATATAATAAAAGTGACACCGCTATTAATCATGTTCGGATTGATTCTATACAGTTAGTTATAACTGAAAGAGAAAGTATAGTTTATAAACTTAAAGAACATGAAAAAGATATTGAAAATAAAGTTATTAGTCTTAATGATAGTGCTACTTGGGAGTTATTCAAGAAGTTGGTGTCAGAGTGAGATTGATAACATAGTGCATCCTCCACGGGGAGTCAACACTACTGATACAACTGTTCTTGTTCCTATTAATATGATTAAGGTTGCTAATACTAAAATTATTAAAGCTAAACTTTATAAAGATATTATTAATGAACAAGACAGTATAATTAATCTTCATAAGATTAAATATAATGCTCTTCATAAAGAAGTTGAAACTTTACAATATAATCTTAATAATAGTAATAAAACAAATGATAATTTAAATAAATCTATTGAACGTATTAAACGTAATAATAGATATTTGGTAAGCGGTGGTGCTGTTTGCGCTATCGCTTTTATTGTTTGTTTACTAGTTAAATAAAATATTATGGCTGATGGTAAATATCCTTTTCTAGAATACATTGAAGAACCTGATAAAGAGAAAAAGTATAAGAAAGCTAGTGATTGTGGATGGTATGACCCTCATAATAACTTTTTAATTGGAGATAGTGGTGGTTTTCTTTTAAATATTAGACCTGGCAAATTTGTTAATACTGAACTTTTTAATGAAGCTGCTAGAACATATCAAGCCACAGGTAGATATACACAATTTAAAGTTGATAGTATTCCTCATAGACAATTTAGACGTAGAGAATGTGATAGACGACGTAATGGTTTTTCTGCTCCTTGTTGGCAAAATCCAGATGGAAGTATAGAAGATGTTTGGATAACAGGTGGTCATTATAATTTTCTTAATTATACTCGTATGGAACGTACAGATGAATTATCTGTTATTGTTACTGAACATGGAGCTACTGCTAAAAAGATTTATAGTTTTCCTAGTTTTATTGATGCCCAATTTTGGACTTGGCAAATTATAGAATTTTGTAGACGTAATGGTTTACATCTTATTATTGATAAGACTAGACGTGGAGGTTTTTCTTATATTATGGCTGCTGATAGTTCTAATGAAGTTAACTTATCTAAACATAAAGTTGTTATTCATGTTGCAGCTGATAATAAATATTTAATTAAACAAGGAGGTTTAAGTGACTTTGCTGTTAATAACTTAAAGTTCTTTGAAGAGAAAACTCCATTTAAAAGAGGAATATTTAGTCCTACTACTGATAGTTTTAAACTTGGTTATCGTATGAAAAATGGAGTTGAAGCTGATGATAGTTGGTCTAGTTCTCTTTTAAGTGTTAGTGCTAATAATAATCCAGACTGTGCTATTGGTAAAGATGCTGTTACTATTAAAGTTGAAGAGTTGTCTACAATGCAAAACTTTGATGAGTTCATGAATGTGACTGAACCTACAATGACTGTTGGTACTCGTACTACTGGTACTCTTATGGCTTGGGGAACTGCTACTGCTGCTAATATGCAAATATTTGAACAAAACTTTTATAATCCTAGAGCATTTAGATTTATGGCTTTTGAAAATGTTTTTGATAATGATGCTCGTAATGAAGTTTGTGGATTTTTTAAATCTTATGCTTGGGGTCTTGAAGGAGAAATAGATGGAGTTAAAGGTTTTGATGAAAATGGAAATAGTAATTTACGAATAGGTCTTCAACTTGCTGCACGAGAAAGAATTGAAAAGAAAAAAACTGCTAAGACTTTTGCAGAATATCTTAACTATCTTGGTCAACGTGCTTTATTTCCTGCTGAATCTTTTAGTAGTGCCAGTGAAAATATATTTAGTAGTGAAGCTCTTAATAAGTTTGAAGATAAACTTCGAGTTGATAATAGTTATAAGTTTTATACTGATGGTGAGTTATTTGAAGATGGAAGTAAAAAGATTTATTTTAAATCTAATGCTCGTATAAGAATTGAAAATCCTGATATGAAAACTTATGATTATATTCAAGGAGTTCCTAGACGTGGTAATGAAGACCCTCATGGTTGTATAAGAGTTTGGTTTGCTCCTGAATATGAAGAAACATATATTAATGATAGACTTATAAGAAGTATTCTTCCTGGTACTTATGTTGCAGTTTATGACCCTGTTGGTATTGATAAAGATAAAAAAGAAATTACTGATAGACATTCTCATAATAGTATATTTGTTGTTGAGATGCCTAGAGAACGTAATGGATTTAAACCTAAATTATGTGCTGCATATTATGGACGTACTGAAAGACTAGAAGAAGCCGATGAAAAGTTTTATCGTTTATGTAAATGGTATAATTGTATTGGTACTGGACTTGTGGAAATAAATCGTGGTGAAACTGTTTCTAACTTTCGTAAATGGAAAGCTACTAAATATTTAGGTTATGAACCTTTATATGTTTGGGATTCTGCTGTTAAAGAAAAAGTTAGTACTAGTTATGGTTATAATATTGGTAGTGGTCCTAAGAAACTAGATGGTCTTCGTCTACTTAAAGAGTTCTTATATGAAGTTATTGGTAAAAATGAATTTGGAGAAGATATTTATGTTTTTGAAAGATTTCTTGATTATCAAACAATTCTTGAACTTAAAAAGTTTAATGCTGAAGGTAACTTTGACCGTATATCTAGTCTTATACTTTTAGGTATATATTGGAAGTCTATTGATATTAAAGGTAAGCGAGAACTTGCTAGTCGTAAGAAAGTTACAGAAGAGAATGATAAAACAGATATTTTTAATAGACAATGGTTTTAAGATTAAACAAATAAAGATATGTATAATTTTGGTAGACTTGATTTCCCTAATCAGCATGTTAGTTATGCTGAAAAACAAGAAGTTGATTGGTATGCTAAGTGCTGTGATTATGTTATAGAAGCTGGTATTGCTTGTAAAGCTGATTTTAATGTAGAAGAAAAGTTTAATATTCTTCTTGGTAATATTCCTAGAGAATATTATAGAAAAACTCTTAATCCTTATAATGAAAAAGATGAAAATCTTACTCGTTTTCCAGCTACTATGCGTAACTATGATATGATGAAAGGTATTATTAGAAGATATATTGGTGAATATATTAAGAATCCACACGATTTTATTGTTGGAGCTAATAATCCTGAAGTTGTATTTGCTAGAGATGCTGAACTTGGTAAACAAATTATGATGCTTGCAGAACAAGCTGTTGCTAAGAAGATACAAGAAAGTTATATGCAGTTTGTTAATGAAGGTAATAATCCAGAGCAATTTAATCCTGAACAAGCTGTTGATATTGAAGCTTTTATTAAAGAATTTAATGAAAATTTTATTGATGATATTAGTGCTCAAGGTCAAGACTTAATTAATGTTATTGATGATTTAACTGATGCTTTTACTATATATGCTAGAGCTTATTTTGAATTTGTTGCTTTTGGAGCTTGTTATACATATAGAGATGTTGTAGGTAGTCAATTAATTAAACGTGTTGTTAGTGTTAGAGATGCTTTTCCTGTTCCTAACGATAGTATGTTTGCAGAAGATTATGATATGTTTGCTGAACGTCGTATGCTAACTAAACAGCAAATTATAGATGAATTTTATGAATATCTTTCTGAGAAAGAACGTGAAGCTCTTGATATTTATTATCAATATGGTGCTACTACTTCTAGTGATAGAGCACTTTTAAATTGGGATAAATATATGCACTATTTTGGTGATATATGTGCTAAATTTAATAAAGATGATTTACAACATATTAAGAACGCTAATATAATGGCTCGTGATGCTAATAATGGTTTATTTGAAGTTTGGCATACTGTTTGGAGAGGTGAAATAAAAGAAGGTATTCTTACATATAGTAATGGAGCATTTGTTACAACAAGAATTGTTGATGAAACTTATCAGCTTAACCCTGCTAATGGTGATATTAGTATTGAATGGGTGTGGCGTCCACAAGTTTATGAGAGCGTTAGAATTGGTTCTCGTGCTACAAGCATATATCCTTATAAGGCTCGTCCTATTGCTTACAATAGAAATGGCAAACTTCCTTATAATGGTATTGCAGAACTTCTTCCAGGTTTTGGAAGATTTAGTATTATAGATACAGTTATTCCTTATCAAGTATTTCGTAATATAGTTTATTATCATAGAGAAATGGCTATTGCTAAAAATAAGATGAATGTTCTTATGATTGCTAAATCTCTTCTTGGTAAAAAACCTGCTGAAACTATATATCGTATGGCTGCTGATGGTGTGCTTTATATTGATGATGAAGATGATGCTAATCTTGTTAAAGCACAAAATGTTCGTTATCTTGAAAGTCGTATGAATAATTATATTACTGAACTTGGACAACTTATTCAAGAGATTGAGCAGACTGCTAAAATGGAATGTGATATGACTCCACAACGTTATGGTGAGATTGCTAATAGTGCTGGTAAAGGGGTTACTGATGAAGCAGTTATTCGTGGAAGTATGGGTTCTGTTATTATTGAATTTATATTTGATAAAATGAGAGAACGAGATTATCAAGCTGAAATGGATTATACTAAACTTGCTTGGATTGATGGTCTTAATACTTCTTATAAAACTAAAGATGGCGATATTAGATATTTAAGTCTTGATGTTAATAGTCATATATTTGCTAACTATATTGTTACTTGTAAAACTTCTGTTAAAGAACGTGAGAAACTTGAACAATATAAACAGCTTGCATTTAGTGCTGCTCAAAATGGTAATATGGATATGGCTAATGCTGCTATTCGTGGAGATAATGTTGCTCAAATTAGTAAACTTATTGATAAATATCAAAATATTCAACGTGAGCATGAACTTGATGTTGAACGTGTTTCTCAACAAACAGAACAACTTCGTCAAGAATTTGAACTTGCTAAGATTGATAGAAAAGCAGAACAAGATAGAGAAACTATTAGAGTTGAAAAATATCTTGATGGTCAAATTGAGGCTATGAAAGCAAATGCTAATATTATGAGTTTTGATAATGGTCTTAGCGATGCTGAAAAGAGTCAAGCTGAAGAACGTATGGAAAATGCTAGACTTAATATTGAACGTAGTAAACTTAGTTTAGATGCTCAAAAGACTTCAGTTGAAGCACAACTTAAAGAAAAAGAATTAGCTGTTAAACTTAAAGAAAGTGAAGATAAAGTTAAGATTGCAAAAACGAATAAAAATCGCTATGATAGTAAAAGTAAATAATCGACTGTACTTCTAAATTTTGTTCATAATAGGGCTGGACTTGCTTGTGAAAGTAGGTTCAGCCCATTTTCATTTTTCTTTACATCAAATAAGCCATTTTTAGCTTATTCTGAACATTTTATCTATTTCGTGATAGATTAATCATTTCGATAAATTTTGATTAATGCAGAGTACGTATGAGAGCGACAGGCTAGGTTATCAGACTTAAATATACTAGTTAGCAATAGTAAATTAGTCGGTGATTCAGCTTAAAGGTGAACATATTTTAACGATATAAGTAAAACTCATGTTATTATTATAGTTTATATTTGTGATATAGTAATTAATTAAAAACAAAGAGTTATGCCTAGTTTTGATAGTTTTGGTTTTAATGGTGAAACATCTAATAGAGATGGAAAACCTACTGAGGACATTACAGACCTTGATACAGGTAAAACAGGACAGTTAGATGCTGATGGTAATCCTATTGATGATATTACTAGTGGTAGTAATGGAAATGGGGATAGTAAGACTAATGCTAATAAAGATGACCAATCTTCATCCTCCACGGGGGGTCAGTCTACGGGTAAAGCAAATGATGCTGATGCTGAACATGGTTTAGAAGAAGGTACTATTATCGAAAATGGAGATAATAAATATACTGTTGATAAAGACGGTAATCTTATTGACGATAAAGGTAATATCTTTAAAGCTAAAAATGAAGTTGCTACTTATCTTAAAGAATTTGAAGTAGAAGATACTAAAGAAGATAATACTATTGATGTTAAATCAATTCAAGAACTTGTTGGTGTTTCTGTTACTTCAGAAGATGGTAAAGCAGTTACTTTTGAAAATACTCCTCAAGGAGTTGCAAGTTATATTCAATCCGTTATTGATTTAAAACGTGATGAATTTGCTCAAGCTGGTGTTAATAAATTATTTGAAGATTATCCTATTGTTGGTGATTTTCTTAATTATTATGTTGCAAATGGTAATTCATTTGAAGGCTTTGGTGAACTTCGCGATAGAAATGGTATTGAAGTAGATGAAAATAATGTAAGCCAACAAGAAGCTATTGTTCGTGAGGCGTTCAAGGAATTTAATCGTCGTGGTAATGTTGATAAGTATATTCAATATCTTAAAGATAGTAATGAGCTTTTCAATGTTGCTAAAGAAGAACTTGAAGCTCTTCAGAAAGCTGATAACGAAATGCGTGAAGCTAATGCTAAAGAAGCTATGCGAGTTAAAGCAGAAGAAGAGAAACAACTTGTGGAATTTTGGAATGGAGTTAAAGAATGTATTGATAAACGACAAATTGCTGGTTATCGTATTCCTGAAACTGTTATTATTGAACGTAATGGAAAACAAATTTCTACTACTCCAGAAGATTTCTTCAATTATGTTTATCAAGTTGATGATAAAGGACTTTCTCGTTATGAAAATGATTTAATGAAGTTATCTCCTGCTGAAAGACGCGATGAAGAACTGCTTAAAGCTTGGCTTAAATATACAGGTAAAGGTTATGATAGTTTGATAGAAATGGCTGTTTCTGATAAAGAAGCTAAAAAGTTGAAACTTACTGCTAGTCAACGTAAATCTACAAAAGGAGCTATTAAAATAACTAAACCTGATAGTAAAAAAGATGCTCTGAAAGATGAGCGTTTTGGTTATTAACATAATAGTAAATTTGTAGATGAAAACATTACGTGTTATTGGACAAACTCGTTATGAAGATAGAGGTTATTCTAATGAAGAATCAATCGCTTATCTTCAGCTTCAAAAGCCAGAAGAAATTAATAGTTTTCTGACTTATAATTATGGTATGGATGATGACCGTTTTCCTTTAAGTTTTATTACTGAAGGTCAAGGTAGTCGTGGTATTAAAGAAGTTGCTACTGTACAGTGGACTTGGAAGACTATGGGTCGTATGAAGTTTACAGATTTTGTAACTTACTTTAATCCTGCTGTTACTAAACCAGGTCAAAATGGTAGTGAATTTGAAGTTCATTTTTCTACTCATTGGTTTATTGAACAACATGGTCTTACTGCTCCTGATGGTGTTACTCAAGTTCGTATTCAGAAAGACTTAGGTGAATCTGCTTATGGTTATGCTTATCTTTTGAAACTTACTTCTCCTAATCCTGATGCTTATGTTGACCCTCAATGGTTGGCCAAAGGTATGTATTGGGCAATAAGTGCTCCTACTGTTTCTGAATCTTATTCTAAAGGTAACAGAAGCAATACTATGGGTCCTGCTGGAATGACTTCTCAACTTGAATTTTATCGTTATTCTAAAGAAATAGCTGGTAATCTTGCTAATGTTGTTACTCAATATCAATTCCAAAATGATAATGGTGGTACTTCTAATCTTTGGATTAACGAAGAGATGCGACAGTTCAACTTGCACATGAGAGTAATGAACGAAGAACGTTTGTGGAAGTCTGAATATAACCGTTTACCTGATGGTACTATTCCTTTGAAAGACCATGATAATGGTAACCCTATTCCTCGTACTGCTGGTATGTTAGAAATTTGTCGTGAATCTAACTACGATACTTATGGTGAAGTTCTGACTGTTAATAAACTTGAACGTACAATCGGTGATGTTCTTGACCGTGATACTCAGGATGGTGATAAGAATGTAGCTCTTATGGGAGGTAAAGGATTTATTCGTGACTTTGAAATGTCTATCAGAGCTGATGCTAAAGAAAACGGATTTATTACACCTCTTGGTGAAAAGATGATTCAAGATAATGGTGATGGTCTTTCTTATGGACGTTACTTTAATAAGTATAAAACTCCAGATGGATATACTATTACTGTTATTCATAATGCTTATTTCGATAAGGGTACTGATGCTGAAGCTGCTAAGCAAAATGGTATGATTCATCCTACTACTGGCTTGCCTATTACTTCTCATCAAGCTGCTTTGATTGATATGAGTAATTATAAAGGTAATCAGAATGTTCGTATAGTACGTCAGAAAGGACAAGCTTATAAAGCTAAAGTTATCGAAGGTATGACTGATATTCCTGCTTGCTGGGGATTGCCTAATACTAATCATGCAGCTACTGAAATTGATATGGCTCGTTATGAAGTTAAAGGCTCTATTGGTTTGCAGGTAGATAATACCACTAAGATGTTCTTATTGAAATGTGTATTATAATCATTTAAAAGAAGCTATTTAAGATATGGATTTTAATAACGTAAGTGAAGCTAATAAAGCAGGAGGAAATGCTCCTGCTGCTTCTAGTGTAAATACAGATAAACAGGTTATACCCCCCGTAGAGGATGGAGTAAATAAGCAACCTGCTAATACAGTAGGATTTAGAGATGAAAGTCTTGATGAACCTTATACTGAAAAACGAACTATTACTATTAATTTAGTTACTAATTATTCATTATATCGTAAAGTTAATGATAAAACATTACCTAAACGAATGGATAAAATTGGTAGTTGTGTTCGTAGTTCTCGTACTCTTTCTTCTAATAAAAGTGAGATTGAATCTTATTTTCCTGCTTTAATTGGTCTTGCTCCTAATAATGAAAACTTTATTTCACGGGTTAAGGCTTATCTTAATAATATTAGTGTTTCAGTTGATGAACTAGGTAAGACTTTTGATATTTCTTTCTTTTGGAATCGTAAACGAGATTATCTTCGTTTTAGAGCTGAAGAAGAAGCTATCGAAACTGCTTATATGAATAGTGACCGTAAAGGAGTTAAAGAACTTAGAGAAGCTCTTGAAGCTAAGATTACTAAGTTAAATCTTCTTGAAAGTGAAAAGTATAAATATGGTTATCCTATTGTTCTTGATGATTACTTAATTTATCGTCATTGTTTATTATATAAAGATGTAGCTAAAGATATTGCTCTTATTAATTCTGACCCATCTATTAGATTCTATTTTAAAGATGACCAAAGAGAAGCTGAGCGTCTTGCTAAACATCGTCAGGAAATTAATTCTGCTAAAGGCAATTATGTTAAACTTCTCACGAATAGTGATTTGTTTGATGCTGTATTTATTCAATACTGTGTTGCCAATAATATTAATATTCCTAACGGTATGGCTATGGATATTGTTGATAAACAATCACATCTTGATAAATTTAGTACAAATGAACCTGCTAAGTTTAATAAACTTTGCAATGATAAAGATATTACTATTAAATCTTTAATTGAGGTTCTTATTTCTCGTGGAGAATTTATCAGAGCAATTCATAATCAGAATATTACTACTCCTGATGGCGAGTTCATTGGTGCTAATGTTAAGGAAGCTGTTATGTGGTTTAAAAATCCTACTAATAGTGCTCTTGTTAGTGCTTATAAAAATAAACTTAAAAACATTTGATTATGAACATTGGGGAGATGCACGTGACGTTCAGAGAACTAGCACAACAGATGGGCATGCAGACCGTCCGTGCTATTCTCATGGAAGATATAGATATTTGTCTTAATGCTGCTATAATTGAAAAAGCTAGAAATGTAATAGTAGAAAACGTTGGACCAGTTCCTTATAATGATAAGGTTGCTCGACAAAATGCTTCTATTAGTCCTGTTAATGCTCTTAGAACTTTATACACAGCGGGTACTGTTAACGGCGAAGATATTACAGGTAATGGAACAGAAGTTGACCCTTATAAAATTAATATTGATAGCGACGGAATAATGCTATATACAGGCTTTCAAGTTAGTTATAATGGTAAGACAATTTATGATTGCAGAATTATTGAAGCTGAAGATTTAGGTCAAACGCTAAGAGATTTTTGTAATCGTGCTGCGAAAGATGCTCCGATAGTTACTATATTTGGAGATGAATCTGGTATCAATGTTGATATATATACTGGACGTAATAATACAGTTAAACCTCAATTAGTTAAATATCTTTATGTCAAAGAACCTGCTAAAGTTAAGTTTGATGAAGATAGAGAAGAAGATTGGGTTAATTGTGATTTACCTCCTTATTTACATATGGAAATAGTTATGCGTGCAGTACAGATTTATCTTGCTAGTATTGGTGCTACTTCTAATGGAGCTGATAAACAAAGTTAAACTCTAAATTAAATTAAAAATGAGACAGTTTTTGTTGGCGGGCAAAGTCGCTTATGGAGCAGACTTACCTCTTGCTGCTGGAGCGGTTGCTTTTACTTATCTTGCTAATGGCGAGGAAACTATTGACGCTGACGGTACTAAGATTACCGATAAGTTTTACATTAATCTTGGTCGTGAAGCAAATGGTCCAGTAGTTCTTCCAGCTTATAAGAAACATCTTACTTTTGTTAAAGGTGTTTATCAAGCTGCTACTACTTTCTCTGCTAATCTTACTATCGGAGATGTAAATGCTTATTCTGATTATTCTATCATGGTTGTGAAAAAAGGATTAAAGTTCAATGAACGTAATCGTTGGACTGCTACCATTCATACTGGTCTTAATCCTACTGCTAATGATGTAGCAAAGAAATTAGCTAACCAAATTAATAATAATACTATTGGACATGGTATTAAAGCAACTGTTGATGATGCTAAAATTACTTTAACTGCTGAGTCTAAAGGTATTGATTATGAAATTCTTGGTGCTGATGAATTAGTTGATATTGCAGTCACAGTTGCAACTCACGGTTTACCTGCTTATGGTGACGCTGCTTATATTATTGATTTAGCTAATAAAGCTGCTGCTGATGCAGGTATTGAATATACTTACCGTGATACTTATACTGAACTGTATCCTGCATATCCTATTAATCCTTTAAAACAACCTGACAGTGCAGATGCTGGATATACTATCTTTACTCTTCGTTTTGCTGTTCCACGCGAAATGAAAACTAGAGATGAAGTTGTTCATCAGATTGTACAAATAGCATTTCCTACTGGAGCTACTGCTATTACAACTGTTGAAACTATCCTTAAAGCTATTGCTACTGAAGAAAAAGCATAACCTACTACCCGACTTGATTAGGTAAATATTAGGTAATATTAATCAAATAGGGGCTATTGGTATTAGCATTAGTGTTGATACTGATAGTCCCTATTCTTGTATATAAGAAAATGGAATTAATAGAAAATGCCTTTGAACAAGGTCTTATTCCAGGAATTGTTATTGTTGTTTATCTTATAATTAATAAGATACTTGATAACAATAAAAGAAATCCTTTAGATGATATTGCCAAACTTCTTAATATAGTTACTAAAGATATTATTGAAAAAGATAGAGAAAAATCTAAAGCTGTTGTTTCTATTGCTATGATTAATGCAGCTTCAGAATGCGCAAAGTTTGTTGCTTCAACTATTATTACTAATAATATTGATAAAAATCGTGACCAAATTGAATATAATGCTAGACATTTAGTTAATAGTGTTTATTATGATGCTTATTCTAAATTAAATATGTATCGTGGTGATGAAGATTATCTTAGTCATTATATGAAAGAAGAATGGAAAGAAGATATTTATGGTGATATTATAAATATTGTCTATAATAAAAATCTTGATTCTAATCAACGTATTCTTGCGTTTAATAAACGTGTTGATATTAGAGTTAATGATTATACTGCTTATATTATTAATAAGGCTTTTAAATAAGATGATATTATGATAAGAGGTTATATTAATAATCCAAAACAGCTATCTAAAGAGATGCAATTACGCATTGCACGTATGGCTGAAAAACAGGTGAGAATAGCAGAATTAGGCTTTCCATTGAATGAAAAAAATTGGTGCAAGCTAACACAAGGACAAATTTTAATTCAAGCACTAGAAGCCTTAGAATTGCTTTCTGATGAGCAACAAAAATCAATTATTAATTCATACAATAACTTAATGTTAGAATGAGTGAACAAATAGATGATAATTATGTTAATGGTGTCTATGTAAAAGCTGATGGAACTGAACAAGTTGAGATTAATCCTCAATATGTTTATATGACTGTTCCTAGTAAATATGTTTGTGTTTATCACAAACTATTAGTTCTTATGGCACAATATGGACTTGATATGCTTAATGATTGTTCTGCTACTTGTAAAGGTAATAATAAGAATATTGTTACTTGTTGGAATATGTTTCAATCTGCTATGGCAGCATATCAACTTGATCAAGATAAACTTGCTGAAACTCTTCTTAAATATATTAAAGGTCAACTTAATATCATTTATGAAGGTAGTGAACAAGTTCAGTATAGTGGTTCTATTACACTTCCTATTGATGAAGAGGGTAAAATTCATGCAATAGTTAGTTGTGGAGATGCTCCTAAGTTTTATGTTGACCCTGAAACTGGTAAACTTTGGGAGAAACGAGAAGAAGGTAAAGAATATAATGAAACTTATAGTCTTAGTGATGTTGATTATGATAATGAATAATGCGAATGTATTCCATCCTCTACGGGGGGTCTACATTATGAATTTAGTAAACCTAGAGAATATATGAAAACAATAGAAGAAGAACTTGGTAAGGTTAGTCTTACTTGTAATGGTCAATGGAATGACAGACCTTATGAAAGACTATGTATAGTTCATGACGGTTTCTATGCTAGCTATATATCTCGTAAAGCTGTTCCTGCTGGTATTCCTTTATCTAATGAAGAATATTGGCAACCTATTGCTAAACTTCGAGAAGATTTAGTTATTGATTATGAGACTTTCAAGAAAGAAATACTTGAACTTATTGCTGTTATTCAAAGAGGACTTAAAGCTGCTCGAATTGTAGTATCTACAATGGAAGATAGAGATGCTCTTACTTGGGAACAGATTGGAGTAGGTTGTGAAGTTTATGTTATTGAAACTAAAAAGAGTTATATTCTTGATGAAATAACTCCTGTTACTAATGCAAAGAAATGGCATCTTGAAGCTGATTCTGAAATTGGTTCTAAATTTGTAGAATCATTTAGTGGTATGTTTCCAAGAGCCATTGCTGAACGTGCGGTTGCTGATGAATTTGGTATTAATATTCAAGATAATTATCTTCGTCGTAATGTTGTAGCCAATTATATGGCTCATGTACTTAAACAGTATTTTGAAGATAATGCTGTTCAAATACTTAAAGGTCAGATTACTCCTGAAATGCTTAGTGAATCTGTTAAACAAATGTTTACTGCTTCACAGATTACTAATGCTGCTGATGAAGAAGATTTAACTGTTGTTGATAATCTTCTTAAATTTGCAGATAAAGACTATAATACAAATGATTATAGTGGAAAGGCTCGTAAATATCTTCGTAAGAATATGATTAGTGGTGTTAATACTCTTACTCAAGATATGATTAACGAGCCTAATACTATTTATATACTTCAATATGATTATTGTTTAGCTGGACAAACTATTGAACTTCCAAATAATAGTATTATTCTTTGGAGAGGCGGTAGATTGTATGATGGTGCTGTTAAATTGAATCAATGTAGACTTCTTAGTAATTATCGTCAAGAAGATATGTTTGATAAAGAAAGTATATCTCTTGATGGAAATTGGGCTACTGGTCAAATACTTTATCATCCTCTTGATTTAGGTGAAGATAATAAACAAGTTGAAATTGTTGGTTGGGGTGGTACTTATACTAATGATTTTTATTGGTTTTGGGATGGTGAAAAATGGGTAAGTATGGGTTTTGATTTATCTGTATATCTTACTCGTGCTGAATTTGAAGCTTTCTTAGAGAAGTTAAGAGAAGAGATGGAAAAGTTCTATGCTTGGCTTCTTAAAGAACTTAAAAAGATTAATGACCATCTTGAAATTCATGATAACCAAATATCTCAATTACAACAAAATATTGTTGATATTAATAATAGAATTAATAATCTTATTATTGAATATAATACTAAATTTGAAGATATTTATAATAAGATTGGAGATTTAAATAGTAATATTGAAAATAGTATTACCAATCTTGAACAATATATTAATAATAAGATTGAAGAAATTCTTAATAGGATAGAACAAGATGGTGGTAATATAAGTAATGCGTATAAACAGTATTTTGAAAGTAATTATGTATCAATGTTTAAAAATAAGATTAAAGCTGGTACTAATATTACTTTTGTAGAAAATATTGATGGTACTATTACTATTAATGCTGCTGGTGGAGGTTCTGGCGGAGGTGGACTAACCGAAGAAGAAGTACGTAATATTATTAATTCTATACTTAATAATTATTATACTAAGAAAGAAATTAATGATATTATTGCTGGTCTTGAAGGAGGTGGTGGTTCTGGTGGAGATGGCACCCATAATGTTATGTCTGTTACTCAACTTGGTGAAGCTAGAACAGGTAAGTATCTTGTTATGAATAAATTTGCAGATAGTGAAACTAAACCTAGTAGACTTGATGTAGATTTTAATTCTCTCTATACTGATATTAAAAATAAATTAGTTGGAGAAGGATTTGGACCAGGTGGTGGAAGTGGAGAAGGTGGTGGAGTTGCTGCTAGTCAAATTCAAGCTTGGATTGCTGCTGTTGTTCCTATTGGTTCTATTATGCTTTGGGATACTTCAACTCCTCCTAATGGTTGGGAAGTTTATACTGCTGCACAAGGGCGTTTTGTTATGGGTTATATACCTAATGGTATTAATATTTATAATAATCCTAAACAAGGAAATCTTGATTGGAAAACAGTTCTTGAAAATATTAAAGATACATATGACCCTGCTGCTCCTGGTCGTAATATAAGTGCATATACATTTTATATTGGTGGTACAGATTTACCTCTTCATCAACATGCTGTTGCTGTTGGTAAAGGAAAATGTGGTGATGGTAATCATCATGTTGTATCACCAGGTAACTGGCGTTTTGTATCTGGTGACTTAGATAGGGATGTTCGTAATACTTGGCCTTATAGTACTGATAGAAATAGACTTGATAATCTTGGCATTAGTCGTTCTACTAATTGGTATATGACTGGACCTAATATTAGCAATAATGGTGAAATGACTTGGAGCCAAATAAGTGGTAATAAATGGACAGGTAATTATCTTGCTATTAATAAACTTATGCCTACTATTGCTTTACATTATATTAAACGTGTTTCTAATCCGTGGTAATTATGGCTGAAGAAGAAAATGTTTTTGTTGGTACTAATTGTCAATCTTTTGACCCTAGTAAAGTTCAATGTGATAAAGAGGGCAATATGCCAATTCATATACTAGATAAGTATTGTGAAGAAAATGATACTAGATATAATATATATCCTTTAACTGTTATTCAAGCTATATTTGATGGTAAAACTGGTACTAGACTAGATAGAATATTAGCTTCTTGTAATAGTGTTTATTTAACTTGGGAAGGTACTTTTGCTGATACTGTTAATAAACTTGATAAAATTTATCGTCGTAAAGGATATATTATTACTTATCGTGATGCAACTAATATTAATTGGACACAACGATATAATAGTGATGATATTAGTGATGCTGCTTGGACTAATCCAGATAATTGGGAGGGATGGTCTTTTGATACTGTTATTAAAGATTTAGCAAAAGCTCTTGAAGAAATATTTAGTAATATAGGAGATTATAAAGATTTTCTTGATATTATTACTGGTTTTATTAATGAGTTTGTTATTAATGTATTTAATAATATTAATAATTATCCTCAACTAGTTGAAATTATTAAGAATAGTACAGTTGAAAGTTTACCTATTATTATTAGAGATATATTTAATAATATTAATGAATATCCTGAACTTAAAGAAATATTTAATCAATATATTAAACAATGGACTGAATCTATCTTTAATAATATTTCTTCTTATCCTGCTCTTAATCAGTTTATAACTAATGTTATTAATACTCATGTAGAAACTACTATTGATAATATATTTAATAATATTGATAATTATCCTGCGATTAAGAATCTTATTATTACTAATACTGTTAATAAAGTAGTTGATATATTTAAGAATATTAGTCAATATCCAGAATTACAAGAAGCTATACAGAATAACATTAATGAACGTGTTGATTATATATTTAATAATATTAATAATTATCCTGAACTTATTGGTATTCTTTCTGATTTAGTTTGTAATTGTGTTAAGAATATATTTGCTAATATTAATAATTATCCCGGTCTTGTTACTTGTATTAATAATGCTGTAAATAGTAGAGTTGATTATATTTTCAATAATATTGATAGATTTCCTATTCTTAAGAATCTTATTGAGAATAAAGTAGAAGCTAGAGTTACTTATATATTTGAACATATTAATAACTTTACTGAATTACTTAATGTTATTAAAGGTAATATAGAAAATATCTTTGATAATATTGATAATCATCCTAATCTTAAAGTTGTTATTGAGAATAAGGTTGAATCTACAGTTGAACATATCCTTAGTAATATAGATAATTATCCTATTATTAAAGAGAAGATTATTCAATTCTGTAATGAAGCTATTGAAGCTAAACGTGGTGTAGCAAATGGTATTGCTAGTCTTGATGGAGATGGTAAAGTCCCAGCAAGTCAATTACCTAGTTATGTTGATGATGTTCTTGAAGGATATTATGTTGATGAAACTCATTTTGCTGAAAAGTATATAGAAGATGCTCCTGTGTATTATACTCCTGAAAAAGGTAAGATTTATGTTGATATAAGTGAAGGTACTAATCATAGTGGTAAAACTTATCGTTGGTCTGGAACTAAATATGCAGTTATATCTGAAACTTTAGCTTTAGGCGAAGTTACAGGTACTGCTTATGATGGTGGTAAAGGTAAGAAAACTACTGATATCGTTAATAGTTTACCTAAATATATTCCTAGTACACAAATTAAATTATCTAGGTCATCTGCTGGAAATATCATAATTGGTTCACATCATTATGAATTTAATAATACAACAAATGTTTATGAAAGTAAACCTCTTAATGATGGTATAACATTTCCTATTGTTAGTAAAACTGAATCTGGAGTTATGTCTGCTGCTGATAAAGTTAAACTTGATGAAACTTTACCTAATCAAATTACTGAACTTAGTAATAATGTTTATACTAAAGAAGAAATTAATAATAAGTTTAATGATGTTCCAACAGTAGAAAATACTTATACTAAAGCTGAAGTTGATAAAGCTATTGCTGATGCTATTAAAGCTTTAATTCCTGCTGGTTATGAACTTGTTATTAAAAAGAAAACAACTTAATATTAATCATGGTGGTACTGAATAAGTGCCACCATTTAAAGTTTATAAAGTTATGCAAGATATTAATCAACAATTATATGAAAGAAAAGATACTCCTGAAGGATTTATTCCTGTTTATGGTGTAGTTATTACTGTTCCTACTGGAATATATACTAATGGGCAAAAAGAATTTACTTGTGATAAAACTTTTGATGAAGTAAAAGAAATACTATTAAAAGGCGGAAGTATTATTGCTATTGATAATAACAATAGTAGAATTAATTTTGATAGAATTGTTATAGGCGATCGTGATATTAGTGCTACGATTACTTATTTTTCTAATGATGGAATTAATAAAATTGATTTAAGTTGGGATAAAGGTTTAGCTAGAGTTGGAGGTGAAGAAACTAAAAGTATTAATACTTTTGTAGCTATAAATAGTAATTCAATTATTAAATCTTATGATATTGGTAATATTACTATATTATTAACAAATGATGGTAGTAAAGAAGAAGTATTAGCTGCTATTAATTCTATTTTTACTAATTTTGCTGGATTTGTTACAGCTATTGGTAAACCTAATTCTGTATTTCATAATGGTAAATATGGTACATTTAATGTTAGATATACAGATAATATTATAATTATTCAATGGAGTAATGCTAATGCAATTCATCATGTTGCTTTATCAGAAGATGGTTCGTATGTTTATAATACTATTCAAATAGTTGACCAAACTCTTTATAGATTATCTAAACTTACTATTGACCCAATAGTTAATCCTAAAATATGGGTTGGTACTGCTATTCAATATGCAGCTATTGCACAAAAAGATAATAATACTACTTATATAGTTAAATCAGATGTTTAAATTATGGCTATATATCAAGGAGATGTTGGAATACATGATATTAAAGTTGGTAATATAGATGTATTTGAAATATATCAAGGTAATAAACTTGTTTATCCTGAAAATAAAGATGTTACTATTACATTTAAATTAAATGTTTCCGGAACTGTTACTATTAATGGTTATACTCCTGTTATAAGTGAAAATAATACTAAATTTGTATTTACTATTCCTATTAAGACTAATTATACTGCTATTATTAGTGCTGAACATTATAAATCTCAAACTATAAATGGTAATAGTGGTTATTTACCTATAACTCATAATGTAGAATTAGAATGGAAACAAGAATTTATATCTTATACTGTTACTTTTCCTACTGATGGAGTTAAGGTTTTATTTGATGGAATAGAAAAAGGAGTTATAACTAATGGTAAATTAGTTGTATTAATTGATGATACAGAAGCTAAAGATAGTTATATTGTTACATTTGAAGGTAGTAAAGCTAGTACATATGATACTAGTACATTGACAGTAGTTAATAGTAGTATAGCTAATACTGGTGGTGTTTATGATTTAAAACTTCCGACTAGTTCTGTTAAGAGTGGATATAAGAGAACTGACTATGCATCCTCCACGGGGAGTATAACCAAAGGTTCTACTTATGCTGGAACTTGGATTGAAACTGTTGTTAATCTTACTGCTAGTTTTACTAGTTCTACTACTTTAGGCAGTATAAGTAATAATGTATTAACTATACCTAATAATGAATCTACTAATACTAAAAGTGGAACTTTAACTGTTATATTTACTTTAGAAAATAAACAAACTAAAGAAGTTAGTGCAGCTTTAAATCAAGCTGCTGGTGCTAAAGTTTATACTGATTGGGTATTAGATTTACAAACTGATGGAACTAGTGTTGAAGCTAAAGGCGGTACTAGAACTATTACTGCTAATGTTGCCCGTAGAACTTATAAATGGAATAACACTGGTACTGTTTATAGTGAAACTGCTACTCCTACTCTTAGTATTAGTGGTAGTGCTAGTCTTAGTGGAAATCAAATAAAATTTACATCAAACGAGAGCGTTTCAGCCCGTTCAGCGACACTTACAGCTAGTTATGTAGGATTGTCCAAAACGGTTACGATAACGCAACAGGCAGGCGCGAAAGTGTATTCAGCGTGGTCTGCTTGGGCTGTTTCTATCTCGGCAAGTACGCAAACCATAGGCGCAAGCGGTGGGTCTGCTACGATAACTACTAATGCTAGTCGTTCTCGTACTTGGACTTGGAATGGTGTTGGTACTACCCATACTGATACTGAAACTGCTACACCTACACTTAGTGGTAGTGCTAGTGGATTTACTTTAAGTGGTAAAACTGTCACTGCTAGTAATAATACTACAACAAATAGTCGTAGTATAACTATAACTGCTACTAGCAATAGTGTTTCTAAGTCGGTTACTATAACACAATCAGCTGGAGCTAAAGTTTATGGTAATTGGTCAGCTTGGATAGTTAATATTAGTGCTGATAAAACTAGTATTGGTGCAACAGGTGGAACAGCTACTATATCAACTAGTGCTAGTAGAACTAGAAGTTATACATGGAATGGCGTTGCCGGTTCTGGTGGTACAGAAACTGGAAACGGTTCTCCAACATTAAGTAAAGTTAGCGGAAGTGGTAGTTGGACTAGTCCTAAAGTTACTTATGGAAATAATACTAGTACTAGTAGTAAATCAACTGTTATTCGTGCTACTATTGATTCTACTACTAAAGATATAACTATTAGTCAATCTGCTGGAGCTAAACAATATAGTGCTTGGTCTGCATGGACAGTTAATATTTCTAATAGTGGAAATGTTGCTGCTAGTGGTGGTAGCTCAAATATAACTACTTCTGCAAGTAGGACAAGAACTTGGACGTGGAACGGAGTTAGTGGAAATGGTGGAACTGAAACAGGAACTGGAACACCTACTCTCAGTAAAGTTAGTGGAGCTGGTTCTTTTGCTAGTAATAAAGTAAGTTATGATAATAATACTTCTACAAGTGCTAGAAGTACAGTTATTAGAGCTACAATAGATTCTGTAACTAAAGATACTACTGTAACTCAAAATGCAGGTTCTAAAACTTATAGTAGTTGGGGAGCATGGTCTATTAGTTTAAGTGCTAATGTAACAACTATTGCTGCTGCTGGTGGAAATGCTACATTATCTACTTCTGCTACTAGAAGTCGTACTTGGCAATGGAATGGTACAGGAATAACTTATACTGAAAATGATAGTGGTTCTCCAACATTAAGTAAAGTTAATGGTGCTGCTTCTTTAAGTGGTTCTACTGTTAGTTATGGAAATAACACTTCTACTAGTTCTCGTAGTTCTGTATTTAGAGCAACAATAGATAGTATAACTAAAGATATTACTATTAGTCAATCAGCTGGTAGTAAATCATATGGCAGTTGGTCTAGTTGGTCTGTATATTGTAATGCTAATAGTTATACTGTTCCAGCAACAGGAGGATCTGTTACTATTAATTATGGCGCTTCTCGTTCTCGTAGTTGGACTTGGAACGGAGTTGCAGGCTCAGGTGGAACTGAAACAGAAAATGGTACTCCAAATCTTAGTGTAGGAAGTGGTGGCGGAACTTTAAGTGGTAATACTTTAAGTTATAGTAATAATACTAGTACAAGTGTTAGAAGAACTAGAGTTACTGCAAATTATAATGGTGCTATTGACTTTTGTGATATTGAACAAAGAGCTGGAACTAAAGTTTATGGTAATTGGTCTGGATGGTCAGTTAATATTTCTGCTAGTCCTACTAATATTGCTGCTGCTGGCGGTAGTTCTACTATTACTTGTAGTGCTGTTCGTAGTAGACAATATACTTGGAATGGTATTGGACAGAATTTTCCCGAAACTGAAAATGGTAGTCCTACATTAAGTAAATCTGGAGATGGTACATTAAATGGTACTACTAGCGGTAGTAAACTTACTTATGGTAATAGAACTGCTACAACAAGTAGAAGTACAACTGTTACTGCTACTTATAGTGGAGTTAGTAAATCTATTAATATTACACAATCTGCTGGTGCTAAGTCTTATGGTGCTAAAGTATATCATACTAAATATTATGGTACTAATCCTGATGGAAGTGGATTAGATTTTACAGGTTATCCTTATACTAATGAAATTGATACAGTTGCTGATGCTAATACTATATCTATAAGTGTTTATTATAGGTTATATACAACTCAACTTTGGACTTGGAATGGTGTTGCTGGTTCAGGCGGAACTGAAATTGTATATTATAATCCGGATGATGTAAATGTAACAAATAAAGTTAATTGTGATGTATCTGTTGCAAATGCCTTTAATTATGCTAGCATGATTATAATAACATTTAAACTTTCTGCAAATAATTTTGATACAGCAAGAGAATATAAAATTGAATGGAATTGGTTAAATCATAATGTTATTACAAAAGGAACACAAAGAGCAAATCCCATGCGTGGTAGACTTGTTATTAAAAATGATTATTTTACTAGTCAAAATATTGCATTACCTATTTATTTAGATAGTGAAAATGTAGATTCAATATATAAAGGAGAAGCAAGTTATAATGATATTAAGAAAACTCCTATTGGTGTTTATGTATATATTCCTACTAATATTTCTATAATGAACGCTGGTAAATTGCAATTTTGGTTTGAAAATAAAGATGGTGGTGGCAGTAAATATACTTGTACTTTAAGTAGTGTTAGTACACCTTCAAATAATGTTTCTGTATCTAATAATAATAATATTATTAGTGTTACTGCTAATACAACTACTTCTTCATTTACTATATTATGCCAATTTACTATGACTTCTAATAGTACAGTATTTAATGTAAGAATTTTAATTGAACCATGATGAAATACTATTTAATATAACAATATTACTAATGCTTATATTGTTTATTTACTTATTAAAGTTATTTAAATTAATCACATAATTATGAACAATAAACAACTATATGAAAAACTAGGTCAGAATAGTTATGATAAAGTATTTCCTATTACTTATCTTCAAAATATTCTTGACAAAGATACAAATAATGATTTAACTGTTGTTCTTTCTAGGTTTAATCATTTATGGATTCCATATCAAGGAACTAGAGTTAATACTCGTAAAGCTGTTCCTGCTATTTTTAGACGTAATAGTCTTACTATTAGTTATTATGATGCTGAACATAATCTTTCTGTAACTGAAAGTTATATAGGTAGTAATCTACAAGCTGGTGTTGAAACTAGTTGGGTTTCTGATGATAATTGGACAAAAATTCTTAGTGAAAAGTATCTTGAAGAGAATGGTGCTAAGATTCCAATTGCTAATGGAACTATTGATTGGGATATGCTTAATGAAGCTCTTAAACAAATGATTGCAGGAGATGGTAAAGTTAATATTATTAATTATCCTGATGAAGAAGATATTACTATTAGATTAAGTCCAGGTTGTTGTAGTGTTAATCGTCTTAGTCTTAAAGATAGACCTTATGAACCTGAATATAAAAGTGGTAAAGGATATAAAATAATTCGCAAGGTCTTACTCCCCGTGGAGGATGATGCAAGTAATGCAGAACAGCTTTTATTTGATGGTTTTCTTGATGATACTTATTGTGAACAATATGGTCAAATAATTCTTAATACTGATAAATATGAAGTTATTAGAACAGATTTAGGTAATACTGCTGGTATTTATTATGATACTTATCATAAATTATTTGTTCTTAGAGTTAAGACTATTAATGATGGAGTTGGATTTTATAATTATTATACTAGATGGACTATTGTAGAACCTACTGATAGAGTTCATCCTCTACGGGGGGTCAACACTGCTGTCTATGGAAATAGTGAAGATTATAATATTTATAATACTTGTCTTTCTGATGAACGTCCAAGACTTGGTATTATATATGTTAATTCAGTAGATAATATTAAATATTATTTTAATGAAGAAAATCTAGTTCAAGTTAAGAATAATATTTATCTTAATTATAAAGCTGTTCTTACTCAAGATATGGTTAACGAAGAAAATACTCGTTATATTATTCGTTATGCTTTTGATTTAAGTGGTAAAACGATTACAATGCCTGCCGGATGTGAATTTGTATTTGAAGGTGGTATTATTGAAAATGGTACTATTGATTTAAATAAATGTAAACTTACAGGTATGGTTGGTGAAGAATCTGAATATCTTCCTAATGTAACTTGTAGTAATTGGGCTAAAGGACAGATTGAATATCGTAATGGAAAGATTTGTTATTGGAATGGTACTGAATGGAGAGTAATGGGTGATACTTTTTCTATGGAAAGTTATACTAAAGAAGAAATTAATAATATGTTTAAAAATTATTATACTAAATCTGAAACTTATAATAAAGAAGAAGTTAATAATTTACTTAATGGATATGTTACTAATAATACATTTAATAACTTTAAAGAAGAAATAAATCAAACTATTACTAATAGTGTTAATCTTGATAAGATTCAAAAAGCTATTAATGATGGCTGCGGAGTTAATATGACTATGCCTAGTGCAAATAGTAATAAACTTAGTCTTCCAATTTGGACAGGTACTGCTACCCAATATGCAACTATTACCCAAGTTGCTGGAATGACTTATAATATTGTTGATGAGTAATGAGTTTAACTCTTGGACGTCAAGGAGGAATTGCTCAACCTCTTAAGAAGCGTACAGTAGGTCAAACTAATATTGCTCATGTTTATGATGGTGCTAATCATATTTGGCCTACTTCTGTTATTCATTTTAGTGATTTTACTAGTGTCCAACTTAGATACATTTGGGGTAGTTATGATGGTCGAGATTTGGACACTAAATCATATTATGTTAATTCTCCTATTAATAATTTAAACTATGTAGCTGTTGGTTGGTCTTGGAATTTAAGTCAAATTCCTTATCTATATTGGGGTGGTGATAATACTAACTCAGGTGCTGAATGTGTTATGTTTAATATTGAATCTATGATTGACCTTGAAGATAAAATGCCTGATATAATGAAAATGAATCTTTGTGCTAATTGGTTTGGAAGTTTAAGTAGAGGTCGTGTTACTGTTGAATGTACTGCTTATAAAGGTGGAGTTATTGTTCATGCTTGGCAATTAGAGAATCATGAAATTGATGTTGATAATAGAGGAATGTTTATTTTTCCTTTGGCTGATGGAACTATTAATATGCCTGATGGATATGGTGGCTATAAAGAATGTTGGTATGGTGAAGTTATTAAAAGAGTTGCTAAATCTAATAATGAAGTAAAATATTTTAGAATTAATCCTGTTAATGATAAAATTATTGGTTTAGATAATATTAAAATAATTCGTCACGGTGGTGGTTATATTCATAATGATGGTTATTGTTGGTATGAAAATAAACCTAATGATAAATATAAAGTTTGGAATAATCAAGTTAATACAACTGGTACTCCTTTAACTCTTGATAAGCCAACTCTTAATATAACTAGTGATGATAATTATAGTTATGAATATCATACAGTTTTGTTAAATGAAGATAACACTGTTTATAATGATAATTATACTGATAACTATGAATTTAGATTTGGTTTTGTTGCAGGTAATTCTGAATTTAGAGGACAACAAACTATTCAATGTTATGTAGATACACAAGGCGGTAAAGCTGATGATGGTAAGACTTCAATAGGTGAAATAAAATATACTAAACTTAACAAAATTGGTGAATTGACAATATATAGTCCTATTGAAAGTTAAAATAATGTTAATTACCAAACAAAGATAACGGTTTAAGCGGTATAGATTATGTAGTTCAAACTACAAGTATTAATCTATTTTTTTAACTTAAACCTTAATTTATTATGCAAGTAATTGAAAAAGTGAAAGTTGTTCCAGAGGGTTATAATGGTGCTGGAATGAATTATGACGGTGGTAATCGTCGTGATGTAAACGGTAAAGCTAATGCAGGTTTAACCCTTGGTATTATCGGTACTGCACTTGGCGGTTTGGCTTTGTTTGGTAACAGACGTTCTACTCCTGCTAGTATTTTAGGTGGTGCTGGTGGTGGAATGTTAGGTGATGGTTCTACCAATATTAATGTACTTGGTGCTACTGCTGGTGGCGGAAACGGTGCCCCTACTGCTTTTCAAGCATGGGAAAAATCTTGTGAAGATACTTTAGCTCTTCAAGGTGGTCTTTATCAATGGGCTTTGACTCAACAAAATCAACGTTTTGAAGATAGAGAACGTCTTAATAGTGAATTATTTGGTGTTTATATTGATGGACGTAATCGTACTGATGCTCTTGTTGCGAAAAATAACACTGACTATTTTAATCTTTACAAATATACTCGTGACGCTGATGATGATATCCGTAAAGAGTTATCTGATTTGAAAGCTGAATTGGCTGTTACTAAAGCTATTCGTCCTTATCAAGATAAACTTATCCAATGCGAAATGGAAAAGATGTTTACGGCTGGTATCAACTATACTGATAGAAAAACTTGTAATGTTATCTATGGTGTAGTAACTCTTCCGAATGAACCTACTGTTACAGGTCTAGTTGGACGTAATGCTTATGGATGCTTACCATGTGGTTTTACTCAACCTGCTAGTGGAACTCCTGCTCAGTAATATTACTAAGTTTGATTAAGAACATTAAATTCAAAGAGATATGATACCTGTTAATCAATTCATACTAGGTGGTAGTGACCCTTTGCTATATCCTAGTGAAAAAATGACTAATAGCATTGATGAACAAATTGCTTTTCTTCAAAGTCAAAAACAAGCAATTAATGAAGCTTATCGTCGTAATGCTATTCCTAATGCAAATAATGGTGTAACACAAAATCAACAGGTAACTCAACAACCCACTACACAAGGAATTTGGGATGCTATTGATGCTGAAATTGCACCACTTACACAAGAACAACAAAATATGCTTCTTAATAATCAAGACTATGTAAATAACTATAATGCTTTACAAAGTATGGTTCAAGCAGAAGTTCTTAATTTAGTTAGAGGAAAAATCGAAGCTAGTGAAGATGGTAAACATTTACTTGAAGAACAACTTAAACTTGTTAAGTTGCTTAAGAGTAAAATTGTTGAAGTTACTAACAAAGAAATGGAATTGTTTAAAGCTTTTAAAGAAGCTAGTAAAACTAATCCTAATTTAACTTATGAAGAATTTTTAAAGAAGTAATATTATGGTTGAAATTAATAGTGTAAAAGAGGTTATTAAAGATTATATTGTTAAGCAATTAATATCTATGGGTGAAAGTTCTCCAGCTATAAGACTTTTAACTCCTTTAGCTAAAAGAGCTATTATGAATAATATTGATAGTTTTGACAAATTCTTAAAGCCTATTGCAGATAAAGATGGTATGATTGATATTGAAGGTATATTTGATGAAGAAATGGAAATTATTAATAATATTGATAATTTTGATTTTGATATACCTTTCATTGGTGGCGGTAATATTTCTAAAGGTATTATATCTCTTGAAATTCCTTATGTGAATAAGATTGTTGCTCTTAATCAAACTGATTTAGAAGTTTTAAAAGAATCATTAATCAGTTTAAAAACAAAGTAATATTATGAGAGAAATGCCTTATATTGAACCTTACCATATTGGTAATCGTCGTGGCGGTAATCAAAATATTCTCGATGAATTTCGTGAATTTCTTGATGCACGAGGAGGACGAGGCGGTCGTGGCGGTAGAGGTGGTATGAGAAATCGTATTGGTTATGATACTTACGATACTTATGGTCGCTCTATTAATAAAAATGACCGAGAAGAAAAGATTTTGACTATGCTTATGAGCGGTGGATATAATGACGATGGCTATCATTTTAATGAACATGAAGCTAGAGAAGTTGTAGAACAAATGTATCATGTTAAAGACAACAAGAAATATGTTGGTGAAAAATATGATATGAATAAAGCTCATGAGATTTGTGAACGCTATAAAGAAGTATTACCTAACGATGTTGAACCTTGCGATGTTTATGTTGCAATTAATGCTCAATATCATGATTATGCTAAATTGTTTGAAGAATGGTTTGGTGGTAATATAGATAATAAAGTGTTTGAAAGTGCTATTACATTTTGGTTTAAAGATGTAGATTTTGATGGTGATAAAGTGTGGGAATATTTTCACATGAATAACTAATCATTATTGTAAAACTATAAAAGGGAATTATCTTCGGATAGTTCCCTTTTTTATTTATCTAAATTTTAGTATGGACAAATTTATTGATGTAATTGTAGATGGAATCCTTAGTAATTTTGATTTTGGATTTATGTTTATTGTTAATGTTCTAACTTATATTATTATTAAAACTATTGATTATTTTAATGGTGATAATAAAGTTCCTACTTGGCAAAAAAGATGTGTATTAGTTATAAGTATTGCTGCTATGATTGGTATTTATATTGCAGCTGGTTATGATAATACTATTATGCTTGTTAATAGTGCTATTCTTGCTCCTGTGTTTTGGAGTTGGGCTGTTAGTCCTATTCTAAAGAAACTTGGAGTTGGTTATAAAGATATTGATAATACTATTGGTTAAGATTGTATGATGATTATTAGCTAGGCTCGACTAACTGATTCAGACCTGCTATATCCTCTACGGGGAGTATAGCTTGCCGAATTTGGCTAGTTTTAAGCCTAGCTGATTGGTTATACACGATTGAATAAAAGTCTTACTATAAGCCTAAAAAGCGGCTCTATGGATGTACATAAATATTTACAATATTAAAATTTAAAATAGTAAAGTTATGAGAGTTATTAAGACTAAACATTTTCCTTTTGGTGGTTATAAAGCTATTAATCTTTTTGGTATTGTATTTACTAAAGGAGAATTAAGTAATAGAGAACTTAATCATGAAGCTATTCATACAGAACAAATGAAAGAAATGTTATATATCTTTTTCTATATATGGTATGGTATTGAATATCTTATTATAAGACTATTTCATATTAAGCAACATGATGCTTATAAAGATATAAGTTTTGAAGAAGAAGCTAATGCTTTTGATAATTATGCTAATTATATTAGTGAACGTAAACATTATACTTGGACTAAATATCTAGGTATTAATAGTTCTAAGACTGCTTAATTAAAAAAAATGTTAATAATATAGTTAAACTACTTGTTATTAACAATATAATTTATATTTGTAACAAACTAAATTCTAAAGATATGGAAGATGATAAAAGAGTTAATTATAAGTTAGAAGCTATTAGTAAACTTATTAATAATCTTAAACTTAGTATTTCTGGTAATAAAGAACATGATGAACTTGGAGAAAATAATATTATAGTTAATCTTGATGAAATTAGTCAAAAGATTACTGAATTACATGACATGGTTAAAGCTGAATTTGATGAGTTTGAAAATCAACATAAAAGTGAATCAGATGAAACTCAAACTCTTCTTAATAATCGTTTTGACAAAATTGATGCTAAATTAGATAGTATTAAATCTGCTATTGATAGTATGAAAACTACTATTGGTGCTAAACTTGATACTGTTAATTCTACTATTAATAAAGCGAATACGGATATAGTTGCTGCAATTAATGCTATGAAAACTAGTAATGATACTAAAAACGATACTATAATTACTGCTCTTCAAGGACTTGTAACTAAAGTTAATCAAAATACTAATAATATTAATTCTCTTGATAGTCGAGTTGATGCTCTAGAACAAGCTTAATATGAATTTTAATTTAGTAGAAATGTATAATGGCTTGTTAAGATTTAACAAGCATATACTAAATGAACTTGCAGAAGGACTTAAACATCTACCTAATTTAGATGGAGTATCTAAAGGAGATAGTTTAATTATTAATGAACAAGGAAATCCTGCTTGGGGTTCTACTGCATTTATTCCTACTTTTGAAAATGCTGCTTATGGTATTGAATGGACTAAAGATGATAATGATATAATCAGAATTGGTAATGCTAAATTTCATAGAGAACTTCCTATTCAAAATAGACTTAAAGGTTGTGTCTATAATGAAAAGAAAATCAGTTATTTCCTTAATCCTACGGGCTGGGCTAAACCTCTTGAAAATGGTTTTATTCCTCCTCTTGATGGAAGTGATGGCGATGTTGGGGTAAGAGTTCCAGAGTTTTATATGTGTGTTAAAGATACTGGTACTAAGTATCAACTTTGGATAAGTGATTTTAACATTGATGGAACATTTACTAGAGTTCATCCTTTTATTATAAGTCATACCAAAACTATGACTAGAACTAGAGAAGATGGTAAAGAAGAAGTATTTAGTGCTTGTATTAAACCTGATGATACTAGATATTTAGGAGGAAATAAAAGTTCTTCTGTTAACGCTATTAAATTACAAGGTAGACCTAGAACTGGTATTAATTACGATAAAGCCAATGAATTTTGTGCTAATCGTGGAGATTGGGTTACTATGATTGATTATCTTGAATATTACGCTATACAAGCTCTTTGTTATATAGAGTATGCTAGTTTTGATAATCAAGCTGCATTAAATACTAATTTAACTAGTGACGGATTTAAACAAGGAGGACTTGGTGCTGGTGTTACAAATTTAAATTGGAATAGATGGACAGCTTTTAATGACAATAATCCTATTGTACAAACTTATTGGACTGCTGAACATAATATTGGTAATGGCAGTACAAATGGTGACCATTATGAACTAGGAAATTATAATACAGATGGAAGTAATTTAAGTACTTATCCTGCTGTTTATCGTGGTATTCTAAACTTTTTTGGTGATATATGGACATTTATTAGAGATATAGTTGTTATTAATAAAGATAAAGATTATAATGCAGTATATCTTCTTAAAAAAGGAATTAATCATTCTGATGTTACAAAAGATAATGTTAATGAAAAATGTTATTTAATTGGGCATCAAGCTAATACTAATAATTTTATTACTGAATTTGATTTTCAAAGAGGAGTTTATTTTATTCCTAATAAAGTTGGAAGTAATAAAAAAGCTGATTATAATTGGATAAGAGGTAGTAATGGACAAGATACAGATAAAGCTGTTCGTGTGCTTCTGCTTGGCGGTGCCGCTGTTCACGGTTCTCGGGCTGGCTCTGGTTGCTTTCATTCTGATTGGGTTCTGTCGGATTCCGATGCTCATGTCGGCTTCTTTACTACTGTTAAACTTGATTAAATAAGTCCACGTGGAACTGTTGCTAGGAGTAGTTGGTTAATTAATTTGTTTTCTGTTTTTGTATTTCTCGATACTACTCCTACAACAGTTTATTATGATATTATTTAAGGTTATATTTCTTAGAATGATTGACATTTAGATACAGTGCTTCTGCTTAGCAGTAACGCTAATAACAGTTCTAAAGCTAGCTCTAGTAACTTTAATTCTAATTGAGTTCAGTCAGATTCTAATGCTAATGTCGGCTTCTTTTATATAATTCCTGAAACTAATAAGTATAAAACTAATATAAATATTATTTTGGGAAGTATAACCTTACCTCTTGGTAAAAGATAACGTTATTTAGAAACTAAAAGTGTTGGTAGTGATATTCACGAAGGCTCTTATATAAATTATATAAATATGAAAAGATATAATGGTTTTGTGCAAGTAATCTTAAAAGAGATTTAAGAAAATATCCTAATGAAACTACATATTGTCTTAAATTAGATATTAAAAAATTCTATCCTAGTATTCCTCATAATGGTCTTAAAGAATGTATTAGAAAAAAGATTAAAGATAAAGATTTTCTAATTATTCTTGATGAAATTATTGATTCTACTGATAGTGTTCGTAATACTTCTTCTAAATTAACTGGAAAAGAAGGTGTTGGAGTTCCTATTGGTAATTATCTATCTCAATACTTTGCTAATCTTTATCTTAGCGAACTTGACCATTTATGTAAAGAAGAACTTAAATGTAAATTTTATTATCGCTATGCTGATGATATAGTTATTTTAAGTAATGATAAAGATTTTCTTCATAAAGTTCTTATTTATATTAAATTATATATTCATACTATTGGATTGAAAGTTAAAGATAATTATCAAATATATCCTGTTGATAGTAGAGGAATTAATTTTGTTGGTTATGTATTTTATCATACTCATGCTCTTATTAGAAAATCTATTAAATACAAAATTATAAGACTAGTAAATAGTTATTTAAATAGAGAAATTGATAGAAAAGAATTTAAAATTAGAATGTGTGCTTATTATGGATGGCTTAAACACGCTAATACTAAAAATCTTCTTTATAAAATTCAAAGTCTTACAGGTGTTAGATATTCTAATTGGGATGGTAAAAGAACTAATATTACTAAATATTATGGTAAATATGTTAGAATAATTCAAGTTATTAATTATGCTAAATATTTTAGAATTAATTTTATTAGAAATGGTAAAGCTTATTATGCTGATAGTAGAGATAAAACTCTATTTTATTCTATACATAGACTTAATCATTTTCCTATTAATTTTAAAATTACTAAATATGATTGGCGTATTTATACTAAAAGTAAAAAAGAAAAAGTTAAACCTCAAACATAATATATTATGACTAAAGATAAACTTAAAGATGATATTATTAGAACTATATGCTGTTTAAATAGTGATATATCTGCTAAAGATAGAGAATTACTAATTAAACTATTAAATTCTATTGTTGATTATACTAATAATACTGAACTTGAACAAGAACTTGCTCAACTTCAACAAAAATATAATGAATTAGTTACAAATATTAATGAAGTAGAAAAATTAGCTAATGATACAAAAACAAAATATAATTCTTTATATTCTGATATTAGTAATAATCTTAAGCCTAAAGTAAATAATATTGATGAAAGAGTAACTGCATTAGAAAATTCAAGTCAATCTTAATATGGCTAGTCTTAATCAATTAGTTAGTGAATTTGCTCATGCTGTTGGCAATCCTAATAGTATTCCTCTTAGACGTAATCTTCGATATGCTATTCTTCATGGTCGTAATGAACTAATTCGTAAAAGTTATGAAAATCATAAATATGTTGATAAAGGTATTCAGCAACGTATTCGTGTTTCTATTATTAATATTCCTGATGGTGATTTATATAATAGTCAAACTCTTGGACTTCCTGCAATTAAACGTACTAAACAAGAAGTTCCAAAACCAGTTAGACTTATTAATAACTTACCTTTCCAATCAATTAGAACTACCGGACATACTGGGATAGAAATACCATTTGCAAAAGAAGCTAGTGCTAAGTTTTATCATTATCTTGCAGGTATGTGTAATCTTCCTGTTTATGATTATATTAATGGTTATATTTATTTCTTTAGTAATAATAAAGATTGGTTTCAAAATATAGGTTCTATTATTATTGAATCTCCTTTTGAAATTCCTTATCTTGTTCCTACTGAAACTGTTGAAAAAGCTAAAGATGTAAATTATGATCCTATTGACGATGAGGCTAAATACGATGATGACGAATTTCTTATTCCTGAAGATATGATTGGAGCTCTTAAAGAGATTGTATTTAAACGTAACCTTATTGAAGTTCCTCGTCAAACAAATGAAACTCCTATTGATAATCTTGTAACTAGATAAATTATGATTAAAGATATAGATATTAGTCATTACTATAAAAAGTTTATTGAAACTTCTAATGACGATATGGCAAAATATAATAAAGAACTTGAACTTATAAATAAGATGAAGGCTGATTGCCGTTCTTATATTAAAAGTAAAAATCAAGTTATTAAAGATGATTTAAAAATTAATCTTAATGAATATGGGTTTCAATTTCTTAATGATGATATAGAACTAATTAATAAACTAGAGCAATTAATTAATAATAGGCTTAGTTATACAGTTGGAGAAAGACGTATTGTTCTTCTCCAACTTTTGCGTTATTGCAACTTAGCTAAAAAAGCAAATGATTATATTATTGCTCTTAAACTTGCTACAAGACGTTCTGAATTAAGTCTTACTGATTATAAGAAATATATTCATAGATATTATAGTTATGGTGTTCATAAATGTGTTCTTGAAGGTTATGCTTATCATTTTAAACATGAGATTGGTGACTTAGTTATTAATTTCTGGAGATATAGAGATAAACCTAGAGATACTTATGTTGATTGGAACGCTACTAGACTTAAGAAACAAGAAATTATTGATGCTGGTCTTAAACCTTATGATAAAGAAGAAGCTGAAATATATAAAATTCGTGGACTTAAATATGATGGTATTCCTTATGTAGTTTATAAAACTAATAAAGAGTTTTATGAAATACAACTTATTAATAATGGAACTCATAGTTATAGTGCTATTAAATTTAAGTATGCTAATTATATTAATAGAGAGCTTCGTAGTAAAGATGCTAAACAACTTAATTCTGAATGTAAAACTGTTGATGATATTTTTAATCTTAAATTAGGATTAAGAAGTAAACTTCTTGTTTATCTTGAACGAGAACCTAATGCTCCATTTAAATATATTAGAAATGTTAATCAACAAAAGTATGAACGTGGGGCACATAATAATGGTAATAAAACTAGATATAAAAACTAATATTATGGCAAATAATAAAACGATTACGATAGAACATATTATTGGTAAACTTGATAATGATTTCAATCCAGATAATAGTGATTGGATTCCTAGAGTTCCTGCTTGGTGTGTTGATGCTATGAATGAACTTAAAGTTCTTCGTAAAGTTGATAAGAAAATGAAACTAACCGTCATTAATAAGATAGCTAAAAGTAAATGTTGTCTTATTGATGACGGTCTTAAAGTATATGATAGTAATGGTTGTGAAGTACCTAGAGCTGATAGTAGTAAGTATAGATGTAATGATACTGAATCTACTCCATCCTCTACGGGGGGTCAAGCGGAGGACGAAAGTCCGGAGCGTGCTACTAATAAAGATTATCTTGGTATGCCTGATGATTGTTGTCCTAATGGTTCTAGAACTAGAGAGGTTATTGATACTGGTAAAGTAGGATGTAATCCTGTTGTTTATACACTTCATAACAATACTGAATGTCCAAGATGTCAGCATGAAGTTCATTCTCATTGTCAGACCCCCCGTGGAGGATATGATAAGTCAAATCATAACTATATTCTTATTGGAGGTAATACTATTGAACTTAATTTTAATGATACTTGTATAACAGTTGTTTATAAAGATATTGAAACTCAATATAGTGATAATTATCATTGTGAAGTTCCTGTTATACCTGCTAATGGTAAATTAATTCAAGGTCTTGCTTATTATTGTATGGCTCGTATGCTTATGAGAGGATATAAACATCCTGTATTTAATCTTTCTGCTAGTCAATATGGAACTAATCCTTTCTATCTATGGGAAAGTATGAAGAAAGATATTAAGACTAGTATTTTATTAGATGAACAAAGTGATGATGATAGTGGTTGGAATGAGTTCTTTTATAACTTTACTTTTCCTAAATAATTATGAATATACAAAAGAAACTTAGTCTTAATAAACATCCTGGCGATTGCGTTCCTTATTCATTAGTTGCTGCTAAAAATGTTAAAGTAAGTAATGATGGAAGGATGATTGTTAATGAAGAAGGACTTGAAGATTGTAAAGTAATTGCTAACGCTATTCATGAAGATGGTATTAATAATTTTAAAATAGTTGGTGTTATTCCTACTAGTACTGAACTTATTTTATTTATTGTTAATACTGATTCTAATAGTTCTTATATTTATAGATATAATGAACAAGCTGATAATTGTTATAGAGTAAATAGTAATTGGAAATATAATGGTGGAAAGATTAAAGGAACATATACTTATAATGTTAAAAACCATCTTATAATAGCTATTGCTGAAAGTAATGCTTCTGTTGATGTTCCTCTTAAAACTATTAATATTGATTTAGATTCTGACCGTCCTGATTCTGAAATGTCTATTATTCCTCAAATAACACTACCTACTATTAGTAATCTAAACTATGTTAGTGGTGGTGCTTATAAAGGATTTTATTTTCTATTTATTCGTTATAAAATTGATAAAACTAATTATACTAAATGGTATAGTATTGGATTTCCTATTTTTAATGATGTTATAATACCACAAGTTATTAATAAAGTTTGTTTTAGAAAAACTCATGTTTATGAACCAAAAGATGAGCCAAATGGTTATTGTTATGGTAATACTGATTCATTTAGTGATTCTAAAGATATATGTAATCAAACTTTTGAAATAAGTATTAGTGGAGGTCGTTCAGGGCTTTATCAACTTGGTTTTATTGTATGTAAAAAGGATGGTACTCAAGCATTTAGAACTGATGATTTAAGTAATAATATTTTTAAATTTAGTAGAGATATTCTTGTTGAATATAGTGTTTCTGATTTAACTACTGATTATTATAATTATTATAATGTTGGTAATATTATTAATTATAAAAATAGAGTATATATTGCTAATTATAATGAACATACTGATAATGATAATAGGACTTTAAGTAATGGTAAAACATTAGAAGAAGCTGTTAAAGATATTACTATAAAACTTCGTAATAAAGCTGTTAATGCTTATTATAATGATTATACTACTGTCAATGCAGTTAGTGAAAAAGGTCCTTATTTTAAAATGGCTAGCCTTCAAATTACTGGTACTGCTGATTGGCAAATTAAAGATATTGATAAAGTATTTAATAATAATCAATATCCTTTTCGTACTTTTAAAACATTATTTAATGATACTGTTATTCAAGGTATTGCAGCTCATGAATATTTAAAAATTAATTATAATACTAAAATAAAAGTAGGTAGTAGAGGTAGCCATAATCTTAAAGAATATCTTGCTTGTCATTGTTTTATTATTCCTACAAGTTATAAATATGAAAATAACCAATCTGTTTATACTTTACCTAGTACAGTTAAAATAGCTTGTTATGTTTATAACGGTATTGGATTTACAGAAGATGCTGTATTTACTAGTGGGCAAGTATTATTTGAAGATACTATATTTGATATTGATAATTGTAAAATGAGAATTACTCATTCTATTATTGAACCTAGTTATGATTTTAATGAACGTAAAAAGAACGATACTCTTATTCCGGGAGAAGTATATAATTTCTTTATTCATTTTGTTGATAAATATGGTGATGCTAGTAGAGGATATAAATTGTCAAATAAAGATAAGTATATAAATAATATTGTTAATGATAGTTCTCATTGTACTATAATTACTTTTAATTGGAATAATCAAGGTAATGGTAATATTCCATATTGGGCTGTTATTAGTGGGGATATTCCAATATCTAGTATTAGTACTAATGTTAAAAGATATATTGCTAATCATAAAATTGTAGTTTATACTGCTGAACCTATTAATAATCCTACCACTAATATATTACTTAATAGTTCTGGAGAACTTGAAGCTAGTAATAAAGATGAACTATATACTCTTATATCTAATTATTTTATTGATTATAAAGATAAAGATAAATACAATGATTTATATGTTTATCAAGTTATAAATAGTGGTAGTTATACTCCTTGTAGCAATCAAGTAATAGGTGCTATTGGTGTTGATCATGAAGCTAAATTTGGTTATTATGAAAATATTAATGGCGATGAATTATTTAGAATACCTGATTTAATATTTGATTCTGAAGTTGTTGGTGGAGAACATATTAGAAATTTTGTATATAATATGAATAATACTTTTAATAAGTTTTATATTCGTGCTAATATTGATACTACTTTATGGAATAAAATTAAAGAACTAGGTTATGTTGGATGGTTTATTAGTTATGAGAAAGTTGAACCTATTACTAGATATACCGGATTATTAACTAGAAAAGATTATTGTAATATAGCTAGTAATGTTACTTGGCAAAATGGTAGTTGGGGTACTAAACCTGGTTTTGTAGCTAATAATTTTACTAGTGATAAATGTTATTTATATAGTGGTCGATTTGATATTGATGATAGTATTAAATATGATTTTAATATTATTCGTATTGATGGTAAATGTAAATTTAAACCTTATAAAGAGAAACATGATGTAGTTGATATGGTAGTTAATACTACTTATCCTTATAATTATAATATGCCAGTTATAGGTGTAATTAGCAGAAATGAATATAAACCTATTAATAATTATAAATTAGTAGTTGCTGATAGTATTGTTGATAGTAGAGCTGGAAAAGGAACTGCTCTTGAAATGGATGATTATAAGGAATTGCTACTTGATGCTGAAACTATGTTTCTCGCAACAGTTCTTAATTGTACTAGAAATATTTATATTAGTAAAGAAAAAGAACTTATAAGACTTAATGATGTTTGTTATAATGGTGGAACTTATTCTATTGAACATGGATATAATGGTAGAATGACTTACGATGGTGTTCTTATTTATAATGATAATGGAGTTATAATGAATGAAGGTAATTATAAATTATATACTCCTACTAATAATCAATATTATTATAGTGGTGATGAACCATGTTGGCTTGATATTCCATTTAATGTTTATGTTCAATTTCCTTTATATAATGATAAATTCTTTGAAAGTAAATGTTTTAATAATGAACCCAGTAAGATAGCTTTTAGTATTAAAGAAGAAACTGATAAAAAAAGTGTTGCTTTTGGTACATTTGTAGAACCTAAGAATAGTGTTGATTTATTTAAAGACCCTATTGGAAATGTTGACCAATATGTTCCTAAACTATTAACTCAATATCGTAATGATATTATTAATATTACTCGTTTTGATAAAACTATAAGACGCAGTAATGTTATTCAAGATGAGAGTGAAGTTAACGCTTGGAGAATATTTCCTATTGAAGGTTATAAAAATATTACTGAAAATAAAGGTAGTATAACTAATTTAGTTGGTATTGGATATTATCTTTTAGTTCATACTCAACATAGTATGTTCATGTTTGATATAAGTGCAGCTCTTAAAACTAGAGATGAAAATGTTCAATTATATCAACCAGATGCTTTTGAAGTTAATTATAAAGAAGTATTTACTAGCGATAAAGGTTATGGTGGACTGCAAGATGATTTAGCATATATAGTTGGAGAATTTGGTTATATCTTTTATAATGATGATTTTAATAGATTTTATCAATTTGATGATGGTCAACTTAAAATAATGGATGAAGATATTAAATTATGGTTAGATAAATATCATCCTAATAAAGTTAGATTTGCTCATGATAAATTTAATAATCGTATTCTAATTAAGTTTGATTATACTTATAATAATGTTAATCCTAATACAAAAGAATCTATTATTGAAAGTCATAATGAAGTTATTAGTTTTAATTATAAAATAGGTAGTTTTATTAGTCTGCATGATTATTATTTTAATAATGCTTGGTCTACTAAAACTAAATGTTATTTTCAAACTAAGCATAATGATGATAGACTTAATTGTCCTCTTCATGTATTTACTAATGAATATAATTATGGTAGATTTAATACTCATATGGGTGATGATAGTAGAAGTCTATATCTAGTATCTAAACAAGAAGTTGGTGATGAACCTATATTAGTTCATAATAGTTATATTGATATTATAGTTAATGAATCTTATGAACTTATTAAATTTCTTGAATTTATTAAATATAAAGTACGTAAAATATATGTTCCTATTTATAGTAATAATATTAATAATCCTGTTGATTTAAGAGAACATCCTTATGCTGGTGATATACTTCGTATATTTAATGAAGATAATGATACTAATGATATAGATATTAATATTGATAAACTTAATGAATTTAATAAGTATAAAAAACCTTGGTATGAACTAACTCAATATAATTTTAATTATTTTCGTAATGCAATTAAAGAACATCCTAATACAGTAAGTGATAAACTTCGTAGAGTATATGGTAATTATTTTGTAGTTCGTTTCATATTTAATAATTCAGATAATAAGCGCATTGAATTTGAAAGTCTTGAATGTGCTCAAACTCAATTTAGAAAATTATGATACAGTATAGAGATAGACAAAGACAAAAAGCTTTTATTGGTGCTATTATTGGTGCAGCCGCTAGTATTGCTGGTGGTATAATTAAAGGTAATAAACAAAAGAAAGCTCAAGAAAAAGCTCAAGCTGAAGCTCAAGCTGCACAAGACCATAAAGATGCTTTACAAAATGCTCAAGCTTTAACTAGTGCTTATGCTAATCAAGATTATGTTGACCAATATAATGATAAGCTTACTCTTAAATGTGGCGGTAGAGTTCGACATAAAGCTGGTTTCGGTACTGAATTTGCTGATGCTCTTCCCGGTTTAGGTAATCTTGCTAGTTCTATTACAGGAGTTCAAGGACTTGGTGAATTAGGTACTGCAATAGGTCAAGGTATTTCTGCTAATCAACAAATTAATGAAAATAAACGTATTGCTCAAGAAGCTGAGCAACGTAAACAACTTCAAGCTGGTCAACAGCAACTTAATATTACTTCTGATAAAATGACTAATCCAATGACTATGTATCAGCGTTCTAGTTTTATTAATAAATATAAATGTGGTGGACGTAGAAAAGCATGGATTGGTGCTGCTATTGGTGCTGCCGGAAGTTTAATTGGTGGTATGTTTGGTAGTAAAGGACAACAACCTATTAAAGTTGAACAAGCTGACCAAGCTAGTTATAGTGCTCCTAAAACTGGTATTGAGCGTCCTGAATGGATTACTAATGGTAATGTTCAGCCATCTGTTATGCCTCAATCAATATATCGAGATAGGCTTAAAACATATCGCTGTGGCGGTCGTAGACGTTAATCTTTTGCTCTCTGTTGAATTATTATATATAGGTATGAACTATTAATCAGCTAATAACCTATCGTTCGACAGAGAGCCTTAAAATCAATCAAATTATAATTTCTCATTATATTATATAAAATGCCTAGAAAAGATAAAGTTATTCATATAAGTAATTTGCCTAGTACATTTAGAGGTAATGTTACTCGTAATGGAAAATTTATTCAGAATGGTATTCCTCCACTTGGCGGAGTTTATGATAAAGTTGTTAAATCTACTGGTTTAATAAGACTTGGTAATGAATTTCTCTATAATGGTATAAACAATTTAGTATCTAAAGATAATAGAGAAAAATTAATGAATAATACTGCCGGTAGACTTATTAATTATGTTAAAGATTTTAATAAAGAATCTTTTCCTAGTGATGATGAACTTGGACCAACATTTCCATTTAATATTATTCAAACTCCTAGAAGTAATGGAAAAAATCTTCCTCAAAAACAATATGCTGTTGGTGGTAAAATACCAAATGTAGTTGCTGGTGGTATTGCTCAACCTCTTGGTAATAATTTCTTTTATATGAATGGAAGAAAACATAGTCAAGGTGGTATTGATATTGGTCCTAGTGATAAAACTGGTATTGAAGTAGAAGATGGTGAAGTTGTTGAAACTAATGGAAATGAACTTAAAGTTTATTCTGCACAACCTATTATTAATGGTGTTAGTCCTGCTAAATTAATTATGGGTGGAGCTAATCCTAATAAAGTATTTAAAGCTCAAGAAGATTTTAAAGATAGAAATGGGATTAACGATGATGGTACTAAAGCTAAATATGGTAAAGAAAAATATGTAGCTAAAAGTGATAATACTAGAGTAACTCCTATAATGGAATCTCCTAGAAATAGTGGTATTAAACAAGGAGATTTTATTTATTATCCAGAAACTTATAGAATAGCAAATAATACTTTTAATAAATGGAATGCTCGTTATGGTTATGACCCTATTCCTTTATCTGCTGCAAAAAATCCTAAACAAGCAGATAAACTTATTAAAGATAGATTGTTAGAACATAATACATTTGTTAGAGGTGTACATGAAACAGGTAATGAAGAAAATATAAATAATATACTTAGAAGAAACGGTATTGAACCTACTGCTGAAAATAGAGCTAAATATTATGCTTCAACTTATGCTCCAGATACAGGAGCTGGTAGAGCTGGATTTAATTCTTCATATAATGGAGAAGGCACTATTTATTCTTCCAATAGTTTAAGTACAGCTATTGGATATGCAAAAGCTAAACACCGTAATGAAAAAGATGGATTTGTAGTATCCGTTAGACGTCCTATTAAATTAGTATCTAATAATTATAGAAAATATGTTGAAAAACAATTTGATAAACTTTATAATAAAGATATTAATATAGAACTTAGAAAAAGTAAACGTATTAGTAATAATGAATTAAAAGAATATATTAAATCTAAAGGTATCCATCCAGAAAATAAAAAATATAATGTTATAACTAGTGAAAGGCTTCGTAAAACGAGTAGAAATAAAGGTAATCCTTATCAACATTTTATTTTTACAGGTGATGTTGGTAAACAAGGTCTTGATGTAGTTGATATTAAAGATGTTAATTCAGAAGAGTTTAAACATATATTTAATACTCGACAACATTTAGGACAATATAGTAAAGGTTATAGTCGTAAATCTAGAAAACTTGGAGGAAAAAATATGATTGTAAGTATTAGTGGTAATGTTAAGAATGGATTAATTCATTCTCCATCCTCTACGGGGGGTCTACGCGATAAATTTGCTGTTGGTGGAAAACGGATTAATCGTCATGGAAGAACTTGGGAATATGATGAACAAATTGGAGCTTATGTTCCTATAACTAATAGAACTATTAATAGAACTTCTGCTTATCCTATTAATAAATCTGCTAGAGGAGAAACTATTATTGGAAGTGATTATACTTTTAGAAATGGAAGATGGTCTAAAAATAATAATGTAAATACTAATACTAATAAACCTAATGTTGATAATGGAAATCGTCGTCCTCAATATTATGCAGAACGTAGACTTCCTTTATTTGAAGATGGTGCTGGTATTACTAGCGGTTTAGTTAGAGCTGGTTGGAGTCATGGAAATAACAAAGGTGTTAGTATAAATAATACTAATATTCCAAGTTTATCTGTAACTAAATCTAGCGGGAAGACCCCCCGTGGAGGACGAAGTAAATCAAGTCAATCAACTCAATCTATCTCTACTAAAACTCCTCCTACTGCTGTTTATAATCGTAATCTACCTAAAGTCGAAGCTAGTATTCCTACTACTTTACCTGTTTCTACTAATACTCCTGCTCAAGGAACTACATCTTCGGATGGTAAAGGACAAGGTAAATTTAAAAATCTTACTACTGCCGATTGGATTGGTTTAGGTAGTAATGTTGCTGGCAGTTTAGCTAGTTATTTTGCTAGTAAAAGAGCTATCAATAAAATGAGAGGTCCGGGTCAACCTACTCTTATTAGCGCTAATAAACTTAAAACTAAATACAATATTAATCCTCAACTTGATAGAATTAGAGAAGATAAATTTGAAGCTTATCGTGATATTGATTCTAATACTGCTAGTAGTCGTGTTAGTTTAGCTCGTAAACAACGAGTTCGTAATGCTGCTGGTCAAGCTGTTAATGAACTTTATGGTAATAAAGAAAATATAGAAACTAATCTTATTAATCAAGACAGACGTAATCAGCAAAGTGTTCGTCAATTTAATGCTCAACAATATAATCAATATATAGATAGAAAAACAGCATTTGATAATGGTATTAGAGAAGCTAAAGTAACTAATATTAATAATTTATTTAGTGGTATTAATGCTGGTATTCAAGATATGATTAGTAGATATGAAAATCGTAAAGCTTTAAATAATACTATTGGTGCGATGAGAGCATCTGCTCCTAATGTAGATGATAGAATTATGAGAGATGCTGGAGTTGATTATGATGAATTTATTATTCGCAAACGTAGAAAACTTGGAGGAAAACAATCATGCCGATAAACTTTTATACTCCTACTTTTAGACAACAAGTTAATCCTATTGACTTAAATGTCTTAGCTAGAACTTATAATACTCTTGAACAAGGACATCAACAAGCTATTCAAACTAAATCTCAGATTGATGCTCAACTTGCTCAATTAGATTTAAATGAAGCTGAAGATGCTTGGCGTCAAGAACAACTTAATAAAGTTCGTAATGCTCTTACTGAAAATATGCAGTATGGTAATGCGTATTCTAGTCTTGATGATATAGTTGGAACTTATGGAGATATAACTTCAAGTCCTGGAATGATTGGTCGTTTACGTGCTCAACAAGATTATAAAGCATATATGGATAATCTTGATAAACGTACTGATTTATCTGAAGATTATAAGAATTATTATCGTGCTGTTAATAAATATAATTATCAAGATATAACTGATAAGAATGGTAATGTTATTGGTGGAAGTAAATGGACTCCTATTGATAAAGAAGTTTCTGAAATTCCTATGAATCAAATACTTAATCAAGCACTTCAATGGGCTGCTAAAGAACAAGGTGGTGGTAGTCAAACAAGATGGCTTGATGCTAACGGTAAAGTTACTGATGATATTACTAAATCTGTTACAGGAGAGATTTATTCTCATACTAAAGGTAATTGGCAAAGATTAAGTAAAGCTAAACTTGCTGAAGCTGTTAAAGCTGTTATTGAAAATACTCCTGGTGCTAAAGCTAGTCTTGAACAAGATTATAAGATTGCTAAATGGAAATATGACCAAAATGGTAGTAATCCTGATATAACAGATAAAAATGGTATTCTACTTACTCCTGAACAGTATCTTGCTAAACGTATTGATCCTTTCTATAACGCTGCAACTTTTTATAATCAAGATAGTAATACTACTTATGGAGAAGCATGGAAAGCTCAATTAGCTTTAGCTAAACAAGCTGGATTAGGAAGTGCAAATCAAAGAAAACAAGCTATTGATAATTTAACTTATAAAGGTACTCCTGTTCGTATTGATAATTTTATGCCTGCTCAAGCTCAAGCCGAAATTACTAGTAATAGACAATCAATAGCTGGATTACTCAACAAATATAATCCTGATATTAATATTGATTTAGCAACTGCTAACCCTAATGATATTAGAACTAGTATCATGACTAATATTACTAGCCCATCTGATAGAGCATATGCTCTAAGTTATCTTAATGATATTATTGATAATCAAGAATATATTAATAGTCTTAAAGTTGGTAAATCGCAAGATAGCATTGACGGATTTGATACATATAATTCTATTATTAGTTTAAGTGATTTACCTAATAATAAATATTCTGATACATATAGTAAATATGTTAATCAGATATTTGGAGATAGTAGTTCTATTAGACAATACTTTAACAATGATGATGTTTATAACTCATTTATTAATGCTCTTGGTGGAGAGAAAAAAGCAATTAGTCTTGGAATAAGATTTGGTTCTGATGGTAATGGTTATAGATATGCTGAATTACCTAAAGATTATCATAAATCTATTTATAGTTTTGGTAAAGCTGTTAAAGAAGCTGAAGATACTAGAAATCCTTTAAATGCTTTTCTTAATTCTGCTAAAACTAGATTCTTTGGTTATGGTGATAAATTTGTTAGAGTTGATTCTAATGGTGAAGAACATCATGCTGGATTACCAACAGGTAATAAAGAACCTTATATTGGTTTAGTTAATTATGTTGATTCTCTTAAATCTAAAAATGATGCTGTTCTTGACGGTGGACAAATAAATGCTTCTACTATTGGCATATCTGCAATGACTCCTGAACTTGCTGAACTTAATTTTGTTATGAGTTCTAATCCAGAAGCTGCTAGTAAATATGCTGCTCAAAAGAAACAATTAGAAGAACAAGCAATGAGCGCAATTAAAGCTGGAATTGATTTAACTCAAGGAGAAGCTTATATTACTAGTGAAAATGGAGTATTTGAACCTATGACTTCTGAAGATAGAAAAGCTTATACAGCTTATCTTAGAAGTGCTAAAGAAAATGAAATTACTCCTACTATTGTTCGTGACCCAAAAACTGGTGATGTTGGAGTTCAAATTAATATTGCTGGTTATTACGATACAGAAGGTAAACTTAAAAGAGAACCTATTACTTTACTTGTAGGTAGTGGTGCCATTGATAGTTCTATTATTCAATCTTGGAATCAAGATACTAGTTGGAAAGCTGCTGGTAAAGTAGAAAATTATTATAATGCTAATAGACCTATTTCTCTTACTAATAATACTGCATTTACTGGAATTGATAAATTTAAATTAGTACCTAATGGTGGAGGTTTTAATTTAATTAATTCTACTAATAATCAAACTATTGGTTTAGTAAGTAAAGAAAATGCTGTTGATATTGTAGATAATTTATCTCAATGGGAACAAACTGTAACTGCTGTTAAAGCTGGTATGGCAGTAGATGAAAATGCTGTTAAAGCTATTCAACAAAATGTTGCTACTAAACTTGCTCAACTTAGTGGCAGTACAGATCCTTATGTTATTCAATATTACTATGATGAATTAACTAATAATCTATATTAATATGGATGTATTAAAGTTTCTACAAGGTGGTAACAAAACACCTAATCCTGAATATAATCCTAAAACTAAAAAGGGGGCTATACAGCCTCCTACTTTAGTTGATTACAACCCTGGCACTTCTATTAGTGACCAGGGTCGTGGTCATTTATTTAGTCGTATTGCTGGGCAATCATATAATCTTAACCAATATGATATAGATAAATATGCTACTTATGATGTTTATGTTAATCCTGTTGATGACCCTGAAAAACTTGATAAAGAACGTGCTGTTAATCAAAGTAATTGGGAACAAGGATTAAGAATGATTGGACAAATTGGTAATGAAATTACTGTTGGTACTGCAATAGGTTTTGCTGATTTAGCTGATGCTTTCTATAATATGATTAGTGATAGTCCTAATGATTATCAATCTGAAATAAGTTCTGGACTTGAATCTTTAAAAGAATCTATTAATGAACGTTTAGCTATATACAGAGAAAATCCTAATGCTGCATTTGACATTGGAGATTTTGCTTGGTGGGCTAGTAATGCTCCTAGTATAGCTAGTTCTTTAACTCTTATGGTTCCTAGTACTGGTCTTGCTAAAGGTGTTTCTTTATTAGGTAAAGGATTAAGATTTAATAAACTAGCTAATAAGATGGCTAATGCTATTAATATGACACAAAAGAGTAGAGCAATTACTAGTAGAATAGCAGAAGCTACTGCTATTGGAGTTCCTTCTCGTTATCTTGAAAATTATCAAGAAGCTAGACAAACTTATAACGATATTAAAGATTATTCTAAAACTCAACTTGCTAATATGAATGATAAACAAAGAGAAGAGTTTTATAATAATAATCCTAAATATAAAGATATGTCTGATGAAGAAGTAGCTAAAGATATTGCTAAAAATAGTGCTGATATTACTTTTGCAGAAGATTGGGCTAATGTTCTTTTTGATATATGGCAAGTTTATAGTTTAAAAAACTTATGGAAAAATGCTTTAAGTGGTAATACAACTAGTTCTAGACTTAGAAATTTAAATACTGCATTTAATAGTAATATTGATGATGCTGCCGCAATTACTAATGCTTTAAGTAATAAAACTACTAAACAAGCTATTACTAGTACTTTGAAAGATGTAGGCGATGATATTCTTCATGGTGTTAGAGCTGAATGGACAGAAGGAATTGAAGAAGCTATTAATTATATAGCTAGTCAAGATGGTTTATATAATGGTAAAAAAGTATTTGATAAAGATATTCCTCAACAAACTATTAAAGATTATCTTCAAGACCCAATGTTATGGGAACAAGCATTTTGGGGTGCTCTTGGTGGTATCACTTTTAGTAGTGTTATGAATAAAGCTGGAGAATTTATTAATAAACGTCTTGATAAAGATTGGACTTCGGCTGAAAAACAAAGAGAAAATGAAATTCTTGGTCGTACTGCTACTTTTCAAGCATATCAAGAAAGGCTTAATAGTATAGCTAATGGTAAAAATCCATTTATAACTATTACTGATGAAAATGGTAAACAAGTTAATCCAGATATTATTACTGGTACTGAAGAAGAACTTCGTAATATAGCTGAAAAAGAATATATGGATAATATTATTATTAATTCTATGAATGCTGGTAATTTAGGACTTCTTGAAAGTTCTATTAATAGTAAAGAATTTAATGATAGTATTACTAATAAACTTGGATTACAACAACAAGAAAGTAATGAACTTATTAATAGATTTAAAACTGAAATTAATAATCTTAAAAATGAATATAATACTACTTTAAATAAAGTTAATAGACTTGGTGGTGGATTTGAAGTTGGTCGTATTATAGCTACTCAAATGGTTCATGCTCGTAATCGTCAAGAAAATTATAATAATCTTCTTAATTGGGCTAATAATGTTTTAAATCAAGATATTACAAATAATCATATTGAAGATGTTGATATTACTTCTGCAAAGAATGGTATTTATCAACATATTATTGATAGTATTCAAAGAGATATTAAAACTATACAAGATAATGCTGCAATTAATGATTCAGTTAAACAAGAACGTATTGCTCAATTAAATGAACGTTTAGATGCTATTAATAAACTTTATATCCCTATTGATATTGAAAATAAAAATGATATTCAATCAGCTATTCAACTTCAAAAACAATATAATGAAGTATTTAAAGATTTAGCAGAAGTTGTTAATGCTGAAATTAATGTTGAAGTTAATAAAAATCAACTTAATTTATCTGATGATAATATTAAATCTCGTATAACTTATCTTAATAATTTCTTTGATAGTAGTCGTAAAAAGATTGTTAATAAAGCTATGGACGATTTACGTAATGCTTATAAACAATATGGAAAAGATTATGTTGACTCTGTTATTAAAGATGCTAATAATGGTAATAAACCTAATATAGATAAAGTTATTAGAAATGCTTATACTGCACTTGATTTAAATTCTAAAGGTAATGAACATCTTAAAAATACAATAGAACAATTAGCTGAGATTGCTGAGATTGAAAATGATGTTAATAATACTCCTAAAGAGGAAGAAATAGTTCCTGTTAATCCTGATACTAATGAAGTTAATGAAACTGATCCAGATGATACTAGTTCATCTCCATCCTCTACGGGGAGTATAGCGGAGCGAAGCGGAGCGGTTCCTAGTGAACCTACTAATACTGAACAACCTCAATCTCAAACTGGGCAACCAGTTTCTCAAGAGCCTATTAGCACTCCTAAACCTGAAGTTACTAATGTTCTTCCAGATGATGAATTTGAACGCGGTCAAATAGGTACTTATTTAGTTTATGAAAGTATTGCTGATTTAGAAGATTCTCTTGGGCATGAATCAACTAGTAGTGATTTACTTAATGCAAGACAATCTTTTATTGATAAACTTAGTCAAGCTGGATTTGAACAAACAGAAGCTACTGATATAGTTAATAATATTATTGATGGTCTTACAGGTGGTAGTTTATATAGTTCTGTTCAAGATGATAGTACAAGACGTTTATTACTTAATGCTACTTATGCTACAATTACAGGTAATGAACGTAATATAGAAGCCATTATGGATGATTTTGCTAATAGTGTTGATAGTGAAGGTAATACTAGAGGTAAAATTGTTAATGGTAAAGTATATCTTAGTATTGGTCAATTAGTTGAATATATAGATAGTATTACAGGAAATAAAATTATTAAAAATTATTTGTTTAATCAAATAAAAAACTATCTTTACGCCAGTACGAATAATCAAGGTAAATATCGTGCTACTGATGAATCAACTATTAAAAAACTTAATGCTAGACAATTTGTTCAATATGTAGATGGTATTGCTAAAGAACGTCTTGAAAGACTTCAAGTTGAACATACTAATAATGTTAATCTTAAGTATATAGTAGAGAATGAAAATGTTAAAGCGTTTACTTCTATTAAACAAGGTGATTATCTAGAAACTGAATATGATAGTAAGCTTAGACGTATTAATATACTTACTAATGGTACAATTATTGGTTATATAGGAGTTCCAAATATTGATAAGTTTGGTAATTATGATATGGTTAATCAAGGTTGGAAATATAATATTCATGCTGAAAATGGTCAAGTTATTTCTCCACTTAAAGACGCTTTAATTAGTATTCTTGATGGTGATAGATTTGACGAAGAATTTATTGGTCATTTATATGAACTTGCTGTTAAAGAAGAAGTTACACAAGAAGAACTTGTTAATCTATTTAAAGAATTTGAAACTAAATATCCTGATATAGTTAGAGATTTTACTACTCCTGTTGCAAGTTTTGATTTAGCTGGACATCTTGTTAATCTTACTAAATACATATTTAATCAGCCTTATGAAAATAGTCATGAAGCTAGTATTAATCGTTGGTTTAATAATCTTCTTAATAGTTATGACCAAGCTATTACAATAGTTAAAGGTGATTTTAAAGGTAAGATTAAAGCTGTTAATATTAAATATGGAGTTCTTAATACTATTGATGATACTAATGGTGAATGGAATGATGTACAAGAAACAGTAGTTGGTTATGATGAAAATATTAACAAACTTGGTGTAGTTGTACAAGGTCAATTATATCTTAATGGAGAAAGTAAATCTACTATTATTGAAAATCTTACTACTAATGGCATGCCTGTTATTAGTATTCCAAGTAGTGATGGTACTTATCTATATGCTTTTTGTAAACAAGTTCCATTAAATAGTAATCTACTTAAAGGTGATGCTCGACGTATTATTAATTCTATTAAGAATGAAGTTAATAATCTTTGTAGAGATTATATTAGTGGAAAAATAAGTTTTGGTGAACTTAAACAAAGTCTTGGAGATATATTTGGAAATAATAAACTTGTTAATGGTGATAGAAATACTGGACTTCAAATTAGTATTAATCCTACTAATATAGGTTTCTATGTTAAAGGTGCACATTTTAATGGTAAAGATTATGCTTTTACTATTAATTCTGATGCTGGTAATTATAAACGTAATATTATTATTAATTCTCCTCATATTGTTAATAATACTTTTAAAATAGGTAAAAGCTATGGAATTAATGCTAATACTATTGGAGAATTAGATAATGCTCTTCGTCCTGTTATTGATGAAATGTTTAACTATGCTCAATTTGCTATTAGTAAAGATTTTATTAATGATAGTACAAAAACTGATAATAAAACCAATAAATATATTTATCGTGAAAATGGTAAAACTATTATAAATATTGATGATAAAACTTATAGTTATAATAGTTATCAAGATTTTATTATTAGTAATGGTTTAGTTCGAACTAAACTAGCTAATACGAATACTGACGAAACTGCTGGTAATTGGCAAATAGATATTCATTCTAAACTTGATATTACATACGAGCTTGAGGGTAGACCCCCCGTGGAGGATGGAGCAATATCTGAACAGCTATCAGAGTTCATGTTAGATGATACTCTTAATGCTATTAATTTTAATGCTTTTGAGTCTGCTATAACAGCTAAGAATTTAACTTGTGGACTTAAAAAGTATTTTGCTAATGACCAAACTGCTATTGATTATATTAATGCTCTTCAAAAGATTGGTATATTGCCTAAGAATATTCAAGTTGTAGATAGTATTACTGATAATAATGGTAATCAAGTTAATGCTGTTTATCATCGTGATACAGATACTATTGAACTTAATAGTTCTGCTATTGCTGGTCAAAGAGTTTATCGAGTTGTTAATATTATACTTCATGAAAGTTTACATAGACAACTTTATACTAAATATAATACTGAACAAGCTCTTGCTTTAGTTAAACCTATATATGATAAATTTAAATTTTGGCTTGATACTCAAGATAATTCTACTAAAGAAAGACTTAAACCTTATTTATTTGAGAACTTTAATACAAGTGAAGCTCTTGAAGAATTTCTAGTTGAAAGTATTACTAGTAATGCTCTTATGTCAGCTCTTAATGAAATAAAAGATGATAATAGAAAAACTAATAAACGTAAGACTTTATTTAGTAGACTTCTTGAAGTTATTGCTGATATGTTAGGTATTAAAATTAATGAAGATAGTTTATTAGCTGCTGCTAGAGATGCTTATAAAGCTATTAAGAAAATGCCTAAACAAACAGAACAAAGTGTTATTCAAGGAACTTTTCAATTTGACGAAGAAACTATTAGTACAGAACAAATTGAAAATCCTAATGAAGATAATAGTCAAGATTATAATTATAATAATGATAATCTTAATGATGGACTTAATATGTTTAGTAGTGTTGATGATAATGTGGTGAATATGGCAGAATTAACTAGCCGTTTACCAATAGACCAACAGTCCGAATTTGCCACTTTGCTTGACACAGGACGTATCAGTTTTAGCTGTATGTAGAATTAATCAAGCAGAGATAAAAGTCGCTTAAAACAAAAGAAAACAGCCTCTATGACGATGTAATTAAATTTTACTTTACATTAGTCATAGAGGTATTACTATTAATGAATTTAAACTTAAATATAAACTTATGAGTTGTGGAAATATTAAACTTGTAGGATATAATAATCTTAATAATGTTATTATTAAAGAACATGGTTCTAATAATACTGATTATTATAGTCTTATAGCTATGGTTGAAGACCCAATCTTTAAGAAAATTATAGCTGATAAAGGTATTAATGTTAAAACTTCTGGAAGACAAGCTTATAATGCTCTTCTTGAAGCTAGAGCTATTAAACTTCGTAATATGGATGATATAGCTTCTGTTGCTGAAAAAGAAGAACGTGGTTTGTTTAGTACAATTAAAGCTAGAGATACAGCTATTACTTATATGGCTGATATTATGAATAAACTTAGTTTTAATTTTCTATATAATGGTGCTCCATTAAATTTTAATGAAATTAAAAAACGTACCAATGAAACTGTTATTAATGCTGGACTTAAACGTGCTAAGAAATTAGCTGGAAGTGATGAAACTAGAAATAATGAACTTAATAGTTTTATTAATAATCCAAATCCTGCTATTAAAATTAACGGTCTTGGAGCATTTCTTCGTAAATACGGTAATGCCCAAGATTTTAATTATGGGGCATTACTGCGTTCTCTAACTAATACTGAATTTAATGAAGCTCTTTTTAATAATAAAAATGTTGCTAAACTTATTAAAAGAGATGAATTATATCAAACTACTGATTATAAAGAATTAGGCGGATATCTTGATGAAACTTCTACTGAAGGTGATGAAAATAGTATAGATGATGGTATTGATTTAATGACCCAACTTTGGAATTTAAGTATTGGTGAAGTTAAAGATTTTAATAAGCACGTAGAAGAAATTATTAAATATCATCTTGCAAGTCTACCGAAACTTACTGCTGCTTCTCAACTTGATAATGGAAATTATCCTTTTGATACTAATAATGAATTAGGTGTTGTTACTTTTGCCGATGCTAATTATTTATCTAAAATATTATATGCTAGTGCTGATACTAGTAATGTAGATAATTTTATAGCTAGTCTTAAACGTATATCTGAAACTATTCCAAATTGCGAATGTTTGATTCAATTACATGATTTACTTAGCAAAAATAAAGTATTTGCTAATAAATATATGATGGTTTTTAATAAACCTATTATATCTAAAATTGAAACTTATATTCAAACTGATTCTGCTGGTAATAGTTATGTTCGTGCTCGTGTAACTAATCCTAATACTGATTCTCGTACTATTTTACAGAATACTTTTTATAATAATGTTAAGAATAATATTATTACTAATCGTGTTCCTGCTGCTCGTGAAAAGTTTCGTATATATGATAGATATAAAAATACTCCTCATGCTAATCTTTATTTATATGATGCTTTTAAAGAAATATTTCCAGATATTAATCAAGCTAGTTTTAATTTAGCTATTGCTAAAATTGGACGTATTGCTATGGCTAATAATCTTATTAACTTTGCTAATGTTATTAATCGTACAGTTGATAATTATAATAAATATGTAGAAGATCTTAAAAAAGATAAGAAAACTAAAATGCCTGATAGTTTTATTAATAGAGGTGATACTTCTATTATATATCAAATGGCTGATGTTTTTAAAGATATTATTTATATTCCTGTTGAACTCAATTCTCGTAATCCCGAAGGTAATTTAAGTTCTGATGTTATTAATAGAAGTTTTATTACTAATATTGCTAAAATAATTAATGATGACAAATCTACTGTTGAAGAACAAAATGCTATGGCTGAAGCTTATGCTAGACAAAAGTTTGCTAGTCATCAATATGATTATAGTAATTTACTTCTTGAACATCGAGATACTAATGGTAATATAATTAATTATGGACTATTTAGAAGAGTTGGAAATGGAACTCCTAAACTTACCGAATATGCTCGTAGTATGTTTAAAACTTCTCTTCTTAATGGTATTAGTGAACTAGATAATAACAGTAATGATTTATATCGTAGTATGAGTGATGGTGATTATTTAATTACTGCTATGGGATTATTTATGACTGATATTAATAATTCTGAAACTCCTACTGCTAATTATTTACTTCCAATACCTAGTGATGCTCCTAAAAACTTTACTATTACTGCTCCTAGATATAGTCTTGCTGGATTACGTAGTCAACTAGAAGATGGAACTAAAATTATAAATAAAGAACATCCATTATTTAAACAGTATTATAATATAGTTATTCAAGAACTTACTAATATGGCTCAAGCTGTTAATGTAATGTTTAAGACTAATGCTAATGGTAATCCTATTTTAACTAATGGAAATTTTGAATTTAGTGATACTTATAATAATAAACCTGAACATTTTTATAATCAATACCATAAAGATGGAAAAGGTAATATATTTACTACTAAAGATGGACATAAAGTTTTAGCTGGTAGAGTATTTAGTTTTAAACGTTTAGTTAGTAAAATTACTCCTAATAGTAATGGAGCATTTAATGAACTAATTGGGTATGGTAAGACTATTGACATCCTCTACGGGGGGTCTACACGTGGGCTTAGCTATGTTAATAATCAAGTAGTTCTTAATGGAGAACAACGTATTGCTCTTGAAGACGCTGTTGCTGATTGGTTAAATGAATATATAACTAATAGTTATAAAGAACTTAAAAATAAATATGGTACATTTATTGATGATAGAATTAATAATGAATCTTTAGCTGAATTTCTAGTTAATGATTATCTTGTTAGAGATAGTATGTACGATATGTATGGTGGTGACCAAAGTTTTTATAAGAATGGTCAAGCTATTCTAAAACGTATTAAAGAAGTACAAGCTAGTGGTAATCCTTTTGGTAATACTGATTTTACTAAAAATGATTTAGATATAGCTACTAATTTATATGATGTAACAATTAATGGTAATGCTGTTACCGTTCCTTATACAGTTAATGGAGTTGTTAAACGTAAAAAAGTAGTTCTACAAGATAAATTTAGAGGTGTTACTATTTATAATACTTTTAAATCTTCTGATAAAGTTGTTATTGATAGACTTGATGACCAACTTAAAAAAGCTGGACTTGATAAAAAAGACAGAGAACGAATACTAGAACCATTTAAAGGAGGAGTTAATGCTAATGATGCTCAATCTTATATTACTCTTGAAGAATGGATTCGTCGTATTACTGCTGCTGGAGAGTTAGATAAATATGCTGGACTTATTAAGAGTCTTACAGATGACACTCCGATTGATAAAATTGATTGGAATAAATTTGCTAATAAAGTTCAAATTCAAAAGAATTTCTATTATGATTTATATTATGATACTACTGTTGGTATTGAAGTTCCTAGACAAGTAAAGAATGCAGAGTTTGTTCTTATTCCTAAACTTATTAAAGGAACAGAACTTGAGAAAGTTTATAATATAATGACTAATAGAGGTATTCATCAGCTTAATACTGTTGAAACTGTTAAAGTTGCACAACATAATAGAATGACACTTTGGAATAACGATGGGGTTCTAACTGATAAAGCTCTTAAAGAATTTGATGATAATGTATTTGATAATTCTGAATTGTTTAGTTATAATTATCTTTATCGTCAACAAGAAGTTCCTCAGCATATGGTTGATGCTAGTAATAAAGCTGCTATTCAGATTATGAAAAAAATGCTTGATAATCTTCCTAATAAACCTGAACTTAATGACCTTAAAAGTAAAGTATTTAATAATTATGTAGCTAATATTAGAAATAGTTTTGAAAAAACTTGTGCTGAACTTGGTATTGGATTGGATGATAATGGTCATATTGATTTAAATTCTAATGGCACTATTAGAAATCTTAATCGTTTTGTATTTTTTGATAGATTTAAAGAAAATGCTCAACAACAAGGAGTTGAAAAAGCTCTTCTTGAATTTTTTGATTTAGATAGTGCTGGATTTAATAATCTTCCTTTATTCTTATCTAATATTAGTAGTAAACTTGAAAGTATTGCTAATAGTTATTTTAATACTAATATTACTAGACAACTTATTAGTGGTTGGCATGCTGCTCAGCTATCTGATTTTGGATTTAAAGTTAATAAACAAACTCAAACAGATAGTAAACTTCAATATAAGAAAATTGGAGAAGTTAATGGTACTCCTGTTTATTATACTGAAATTAAACTTCCTAGATGGAGTAATAAACTTAAAGGAATAGATATTAATAATGTTCCTGATAATTTACGTACTATGATTGGTTATCGTATTCCTACTGAAGGTAAACAATCTATATGTATTATGTATGTTAAAGAGTTTCTTCCAGATGCTTATGGCAGTACTGTTGTTGTTCCTGATGAATGGGTTACTCAAACTGGTTCTGACTTTGACGTAGATAGTGTTTATGGTATGTCTAAAACATTTAATCTTGTTAAAGGTATTCCAACTGAAATTACTCATGCTAGATATACTAAAGATGAAGTAGGATATATTAATTATGTTAAAGATAATGTAGATAAAGCTAGTCGTAAGATTCTTGGTAAAACTTATAATAAACAAGGTAATATTAGAGCTTCTTTAAAAAATAGCGAAGATGCTATTAATGCTACTCTTGAAGGTTATAGTGGTAATCTTAAAGTTGTTGAAAAAATTGCTAATGACGGTGGACTTAAGTCTTACGAATCATACTTAAAACTCCCCGTGGAGGATACAAGTAGTCAAGCTGCTAGAACTAATGCTATTATTCAATCATTTATTGATATACTTAATAATCCTGCTGCATTTGAAGAAAACACTACTACTTCTAACTTTGAAAATGTTAAAGAAGCTAATGAAACTTATGCAGAAATAGTTGGTGCTAATAAAACAACTGTTGCTCCTAGCGATTTCTTTACTCAACTTGATTGGTTTGATGCTGCTACATCTGGTATTAAACTTAAAGGTATCAGTGTTAATCGAGATACTTTTATGAGTATTGGTAATGTTACTAAAGCTAATCATAGTGAAGGTATTAAAGTTATGTACACTACTGATGTGATTAGTGAGCAAGAAGCTGTTAATAGATATGGTAAAGAAAATGTAGAAACTATTGGTAATAAACATATTCGTATTACTCATAAGAATTTTGGTTGGTCTGGAGATGATAAGAATATTGATGGTTATTTGATTAATCCTTATAGTTCTCAAACAACTGCTCATATTCTTGATGTTATGAAAGAGGGAGCTATACATAATGAAAATACTTATACGTTTAATGCTTTTAAAACCATTGTTGACTTTGGAAGTAATTATGATACTGCTATTGGATTTATGTGGCAACCTGCTATTGATATACTAGTTCGTAAATGGAAAGAAACTAATAGTGTTCTTGCAGAAGGTACTAAAAATCCTCTTACTGAAGCTATTAGAGAAGTTGCTCATAATCTTGGTTTTGGTGAAAAAGTTAATTTTGCTGGACGTAAAAAGCTAATTGATATTATTAATGAAAGTTATGGTGAAACTTTCAAGAAATTATTCAATTTAAGCGTTTCTGAGGCATTTTCATCACCTGACCTTATATTTTCATCAGACGCATATAAATCTCGTCTTAGAGGAGAAATGAATGGCGTTCAGCAGGCTTTATTTGACCTTTATGTTCTAGCACAATTCAATCGGTTAAACTCAATCGGACAGGATATAAGTAATAATCTTAATATTCTTAGTGCTGATAAATATGGTGCTAAACAAAGTTTTTATGCTAGTGATAAAGTATTTAGAGATGCTAGAACTGTTATTGAAAATAGTAATATTTATGCTCCATCCTCTACGGGGGGTCAAACCTTGTTGTTAGAGAGTGTCTTTCCTGATATTAGTGGTGGTATAGATGCGTTTATTAAATCAGATATATCTAAAAGTAGTTATCCTAGTTTAGCTGCATTTTTACAAATGAGTACTGCTCTTAGTGTTAAAGCTACTCAACAAGTATTTGAAACTGCTAATCCTATATTTATTGATTATGTATATAAAATAGCAGAATGGACTAAAGGTGGAATAATGACTGAAAAGTTATATAATGACTATAAAGATTATCTTATTAATAAACTAGAAGTAGGTAATAATGGTAGTTCTTATCTTAATTTACCGGTTACTATTGTTAATGGTGATTTTGTTCATCCTAAATTTATTAAAGAATATGGTACTGGTCAATCTAGAGCTTTAGAAATTGGACGAGTTAGTGGTACATTAGTTAATATTAAAACAGATGATGTTGTAGTTAAAAATATATTTGAACCTACACAAACTGAAATTGATGTATTTGCTAGACTTACTCCTGCTCAAAAAGTTGATTGGATTAAACGTAACTTTAGTCAAGATGGAAGTGTATTTGCACATATTGAAATAGTTGCTAATGATGAAAGAAATAATCGTCGTAATGTAAATATTCAATATATTAATTATATACAAGGTGATATTACTAATGATGAAGCTCATAGATTGTTTGATAGAGCTTGGAATCATCCTAATCCTCTTATTAAACTTACTGCTCTTGATTTAGTTAAATATGCTTTTATTGTTGAAGGTCATAAATTTAGAACTAGAAATATTAGTAGACTTATAAGTAATACTCCCCTTAGAGGATTGAGTGAAAATGGAATAGCTATTGGAGATATAGCTATGAAAGGTATTAATAATTATGGTCTTGTTGATAAAGATAACGTTGAAGATATAATTGGTTTTATTCGTAAAAATTATAATAGTTTTAATTGTCCTAGTTATACATTTAAAAGACTTACTAATAATAAAATTAATTATAATTTAAAACATAATAGTATTATTACTTTTAATGGTCAAGAAAATCTTGATAATATAGGAATAATAAGAAATGGAGATGCTGTTAATATTATTAGAATTAATAGAAATTTATATATTAAAGGAACTTATGATGGTACTTTAGCTTATTATCCTATTGATAGACTTGAATCATTTGAAACTTATAATAGTATTGAACCAAGTATTATAGCTAATAATAATATTCATAAACCGTTAGCTGTTCTTCTTTATGAAGGTCTTACTCAACAAGAAAAACGAGATAAATTTATTGATGGTATTAAAGATAATATTAAAGAAGCTGTAAATAAAGAGTATAAAGAAGTTCCTGAACTATATAGTAAGTATATTACTGATGAGTATTTTCAACCTTTTATGAATACTCCTTTTGAGAATAATACTATATATACTATTAATGATAGATTTTATCTTAATATTAATGGAACTACTGCTATTAATTTAAATAATGATTTAAAACAATATAAAGCTAAATATCCTAATATTGAAGATAATAAACTTGGTTTATTTATTGAAATTAATGAAAATGAAATAGATAGAGTTACTAGTAATACTGATAGATATAGTAGTGTTGATGACCAAACTCCTATTGGTAGATTTGCTAAAAATGCTAGTTTAATTATTTCAAGAGCTGTTCGTCATGGACAACCTGCTGCTCAGAATGTTCTTAATGCTCTAAATAATGCTGAAATTAACTATCTCGATAGTAGTAGTCTTTCTGATAATTCTGAATTTTCATTATCAGTTATAGCTAATTATATAGATGTTGAAGCTAATAATATTCTTAACGACATTAATCGTTTTATTAAAATTAATGGTATTGATAAGCCTATTAACGATAAAGATGTTATTGGTAAAGTTCTTAAAGATGAACAACTTCAAAATCGTTTCTTAGATGTTATTCTTAGTGCTAATACATTTAAGAATAAATATAAACTTATTAGCGAAATTGATATTGATAGTACAAATCTTGATGATAAAACTAAAGAGAATATTAGAAAGATTCAAAAACTAGTTAATCAAGTTGATTCTAATACTACTGTACATTCTGCTAGAAAAGATTGGTTTGAAAGATGGATTCAATTACGTACTACTAATCCTAATTATATAAGTGGTCTTATGAAAGAATTTGATGCTTATGGAGATACTGGATTTATGGACTATTGGATACAAGATATTCGTGCTAATCGTAACTTTGTATTGCAGAATATACTTAAAGATGTAATGGGTACTGTTGAAGAAGGTCGTCTTAATGGTATTAAAGAATCTAATGACTTTAGAAATTATCTTAAAGAGCTTAAGACTAGAGCTGCTAAAGCTGGTAAATCTGTTAGTCTTAATAGTATAATTGATGATGACGGTAGATTAATTCAACCTAATAATCCTATTTGGGAAGAAAAGATGAAGAAATATAGAGATGCTGCTATTGAAGCTGAACAAAAATTTGGTATAAATAGTGTTGAACATCTTATTGCTCTATCTAATAAAGCTAAATTTATTGATATGACTACTATTCATCAGCTTAAACCAATTACTGTTCAAGATGAAGATGGTAATAATGTTACTATTGAATATTCTACTTATATTATAAATCTTGAAAGAAGTCTTCTTGGTCTTAAAAAAGGAGATGATGGTATTCCTAAAGAATTTGCTGAATATAAAAGACTTAATAGTAGAATACGAGATATTCTAAGCCAAGCTACTGATAATGTTACTACACAAAGTCAAGATGAAGAACTTGGACGTATATATGCTCAAATGGATAGTCTTACTAGTCTTTACGATGAAGATGGTAATAAAAAGATTGGTCATGATTTAAATGTAGCTGAAAGACTTCGTGCTTATCAAACTAATATTCGTAAAGTTAAAGAAATGTTCTATGATAAGCAAGCTAAAGAAGGATTTGATTCTAAACTTAAAGAACAACTTTCTATTATTAGTAAATATGAAAGTCAACGTGATGCTAATGGTAATCTTCTTATTAGTATGGAAGAACTTATGAAAGTTCCTGAATATAAAGAAGCTAAAGAATGGATTCGTAAGAATACTAGATATATTCTTGATATTAAAGATATAGAAGATTTAAATTGGGCATTTGAAGAACTTAAAGATGCTAATAAAGGTAATAGTGTTCTTAATCTTGCCATCAAAGAATTTCAAGCTAAAGATGAATTTAATGTAGTTGATGGACGTAAAATACCTGAAGAACGTGCAGCTCTTATAAAAGCTGAAACAGTTAGAAAATATAAATATACTAAAGGCAATGGTATGCCTTATGTTGGTATTATTCGTTCTGCTGAAGATGAACTTAGAATTTATCGTGCTGATTTCTATAATTATCTTACAGGTAATAAATCTAAGAGTGAAGAAGAAATTAATGTAGGAGAAGCTATTAATAAAATACTTGAGAAGTATTTTGATAATGCTACTAGAACTCTTAATACTGCTAATATTAGTCAAGAGGATTTAGAACAACTTAAAACTGGTTTTGAGGTATTTAATGAAATTACTAGAGGAGAAAAGAGTATTGATAAAGCTAAAGCAAAACGTGTTGCTGAATTTATTGAAAGTGAATGTGATGTTACTTATAATTGGAAACAATATGAACTTGATAAAAATAGAGCTTTTGCTAAAGGTAAAAAGTATTATGATAAATGGTTAGAAGTATTTAGTGAACAAGTTGAAGAAAATGGAACTATTGCGGAAAGACCTAATCGAACTATTTATGGTATTATTAAACCTAAAGATTTAGATAAATGGACTGACATTGATAAAACTGCTGCAATTAATATTCTTCAAAAAAGAACTAGAGAAACTACTACTCAATATTATTATATGAAAGAAAGAGAAGTTCTTGACAAATATGGTATTGATAGTGTTGAATATAAACAATGGTATAGAGATAATCATTATTTTGACCCTTATACTCGTACTATTAAACCTATTCGTATTTGGACTACTATGCAAATGATTAAAGACGATGGTTCAGCTGTTGTTGGTAATTATGAACCACGTATTAATCAAATGCATATTACTCCTAAAGAAGAACTTATTAATCCAGAATATAGTAGTTTTGTTAATAAGTATAAAGTAGGAACTGGATATGATAATACTGTTTATACTAATCTTAATGAGTATCAACTTGAACTTATGAATAAAGTAAATGAACTTATGAAAAAGTATTGTTTTACTAATAGTAATAAGAGATATGTTGATATGGGTTATCTTCCAGCTTTACCTAAATCTAAAGATATGACTGTTAAAGATTACTTTGAACAAGCTCTTAGTTTTCTTGGTTGGACTGCTAATGTTCCTAATAATACTGGATGGAGAAATAATGAAGATTTAACTTTTGATAAAGATTATGATATTCCTAATCCTAGATTATCTCAATTAGCTAATAAAGATACACAACAACTTCCTATTATACCTAAATTTAAAGAGCCTAATGAAAGTGATGAGGAATTTAGTAAACGTAAAGCTGCTGCTATTAAAGCTAGAGATGAGATTATTGAAAAGAATAATAAAATTCATAATGATATTCTTAATCGTAATTGGGAAGAAGTATTTAATAGTTTCTTAATTGAAAGTAATAGATATAATGCTATTAAAACAGTTAAAAATCTTCTTTATACTGCCGACCAAATTATTACTAGTAATACTGCTTATGATATAAATTATAAAGGTAGTATAACTGAAAATAGAGAAGCTAGTGCTGGTGGAGAAATTGAATATAAACAAGAACAACAAACTAGAACTAGTCAACATCTTAGAAGTTTTATACGTCGTCTTGTATTTGAACAATATAAAGATAATAAAACTCCTAATTTAGTTAAACTTGGTTCTCTTGCTCAAAACATTGCTGGTAGTAAATATATGATGATGAATATTACTGGTGGTATAGCTAACGTTCTTACTGGTTCTAGTAATATATTTATGGAACGAGCTGCTGGTGAATATATCAATCTTAAAGATTGGGAGTCTGGTAAATCTGAATGGATTAAAGGAACTGTTAGTTATATGGCTAATATGTATAGTGAAAATAGTAGTACACTCCAAGATGCTATTATTAAACTTAGTCATGTAGTCGATTTTGATAGAGTAACTGAAGTTAGCACTGCTGAAGGTCTTAAAGAAAATATTCGTAGAGTTCGTGGATTATTATTTAGCCCTCAATCTGTTGGTGAGCATTATATGCAAAATGTTATGTTATTTGCTATGCTTAAATCTCATAGACTTGTTGATAATGGTAGAGGTGGTTATGATATAATGAGTAAAGAAATGTATCATCGTAAAGCTGAACAAGATGCTCTTATGTCAGTAATTAATACTCCCCGTAGAGGAGAGAGCCAATCTCTTCTTGAACAATTCAATAAGTTTATGGATGATGCTAAAGCTGATAATAAAAAACGAGCTAAATATAATTTATTTAAAGCTAATCCTATATTCGATTTTGTTAAGACTTATCTTAATGAAGAACAACAAAGAGAATATATTGCTAAACGTAAAGAACTTATTAAGAATATTGATAAAGAGTTTGCTGAACTTCCAGATATTTATAATCAGTTTGAACTTAAAGATGGTATTGCTCAAATAAAATCTGATAGTAAACTTACTCTTAAAGAATATGCTAAATTTATTGATAAAGTTCGTGAAGTAAATAAGAAAGTTCATGGTGTTTATGATAAACTTGGTTCTGCTAATATAGAACAACATTGGTGGGGTGGTACGGTTATGCAATATCATAAACATCTTTATCCTGGTTTTAAGAAACGTTATCGTTGGAACGGTTATTATAATGAAACTCTAGGTACTATTGAAAAAGGTAGTTATACTAGTCTTTATGATTATTTAACTATTCCATTTAAAGAAACTAACGTAGGAGAAGTTAATAATGTGAGTGATGTTCTTAAAGCATTCCAAACTTATGGTAAGAATTTACTTTCATTTGCTGTTAATTTCAAACTTAATTATGAACTTCTTCCTGAACATGAAAAAGCAAATATTAGACGTAATTTAGGTGATTTACTTTATGTAGGTGCTGCTATTATTGGAGCAATTGCTATAACTGGTATGGGAGGTGATGACGATGAAGGTATTATTTATAATCTTATGCTTTATCATGCAGACCGTCTTGCTTCTGAAGCTGCTTCATTTACTCCATTTGGAGCTTATGCTGAAGGTAAAAAATTATGGTCTAGTCCTGTTGCTATTGGACAAACTATTAATGACTTACTTGGTACTACTGCTATGGCTGCTAGATTCCTTATTGAAGAAGATTTCACAGAGGAATATACTACTGGTAGATATAAAGGTATGAACAAGTTTGAAGTTATGGCTATACGTAATATACCTGTTATTCGTAGTATTAATCGTGTTCTTGATTTACCTAATAATAATAGTTATTATAAACTTGATGAAAATATACTTAGTATTATACCTTATAAAGATATAGCTAAAGATATATTTGAATAAGCTGGACTTGAATCTAGTAAAAAATAAGGGCTTGCCTATGGTATCACTACCTAGACAAGCCCTATTTATTTTATCTTAATTAAAACCATCATCATTATTACCAATAACACACATAAGAATAACAAAAACTATAATACCAATAACAAATAGTTTTCCACTATATTTATCCATAGCTTCGTTATCACTAATATTATTAGCAACAGCTAATAGTTTAACACCACCAAATATAATACCAAGAAGAACAATAAATGCAACCATAATTATAATATGTTTAAGTTTAATAATAAGATAAAAATAAACCTCAGTAGTAAGACTAGCTTATCTACCGAGGTTTCAGTCATGCCAACGACTATAAGTTTAAGGATTAGTAGAACGCTCCGCTTCGCTACGCTCAACTCCCCGTAGAGGATGGAATAGACTAGTATTCATTCAATCAATATAATCATTATCATTAATAACTATATTAATATTACTAGCATAACTACCATTCCATCCTCTACGGGGAGTATAGCGAAGAGTGCGTAGCACTCGTAGCGGTTCCAAGCTAACCATTAAATTAAATAAAGCCAGCTCTATTAGAGCTAGCTTTAAGTATAACATATAAACCATTAGCATTAATAGTATCATCTCTTTAGACCATACTTAGCCCATTGAAGAACAAATCCAAGACCTTCCCAAATTTTATCTTCAGCTTTAATTTGAGCATAATTAGCACCAACATTTAAATCAAAGTTTTCAGGTTTTACACAAGCTGCTTGACCATGAACTTCAAATCCAGTAAGACAAGTAAGAGTAGTATTAGTTGTTTTAGTACCAACTTTTATACTTTCAATATTACTAATAAATCTCTTAATGTCATCTTTTCTAAGAATATCTCCAGCAGGATCTTCAAGTTTATAATAAGCTTTCTCAAACTCTTTAGCAGGACTCCAAGATTTATATCCATCTGGATAAGTTACTTCATAACCAATATCATCTGGATGAGCATTACCAATTTTATAACCTGCACTCAAAGCCATAGAAGCTCTCATAGGAGTAGCTTCAATCATTTTAACTCCAATAAATTTACTCATAGATTTAATTGTTTAATTAGTTTTGTAAAAAATATAATATAGATATTATAGTTATACTAGCAATAATACTAATTATAACTCTAATAACACTTTTATGATATTCCATTTTATTATACTTAATATCATAAAAATTTTTATCAGTATTTTTATAATCAATATACCTACTAAAACAAGTATAAATATTCCAATATATAACAACTATTAGAACAATATTAATAATCATATTAATAATATTCATTATATTTATAAATTTAATTATTTCCATATTATTCAATTTCAATAGATATAATTAGCATTAATATTATTTATTTAACCGTAGTAGTAATTATTATAAATCTATCATCTACCGGTTCAACATCAATAGCCTGAAATTCTTTATATTCAGTATCTTCAACTAAAACAAGTTTATCTTCATCAAATTGTTGAAGTTTATCTATAAGTTCTTTAACTGTCATAGCTTTAAAATTTAATTAATCACTAACTATTATAACTTCTCCACAATTATTACTATAATCACATACTTCATTAATAGAATTAATATCACCATTATAATCAATATATACTATTGATTCTTCATTGCAAGTTTTAAGCATTTCTATAAGTTCTTTAACTGTCATAGTTTATTCTTTTTCAAGTTTATTAATAATATCTTTAATATAATCACTAGGAAAACTACCTTCAAGTCGAGCTAATTCTTTTCTTTTATAATCATTATCGACTTTAGTAATAACAGTAGTAGGAAATTTAGTAATTTCTTTTCTTAGAATATCATCTAGATTTGTATTACGAATATTAAGAGTAATATCACAATTAGATTCATTAATAGCATCAGTTATATTCTTAATTGCTATTTTACAAGCATCACAACCATCTCTAGTAAAACAATCAATACGTATCATAACACAATAGCATTATTTTTAACAGCTTCTTTAATAGTATTAGGAACTCTAAGAAGAGTATTCTTAATCATTTCAGTAGTAAGACTATCAGAATATACATAAGTAGCATAAGTTCTCCAACTATCTTTAATCACAATAGCAAACTTATTCGGATTATCAATATTAGTTTGAATATATTCTACTTTAGTATTCTGATATTTCCACATCCAAGCAATAGCATCAGCGCACTTAGCACGAGTTATACAATCATGTTCATCAATAAACGCTTCAACAAATATATTATTTGTTTGCCTTGTAGGTTCATCTCCAGTAAGATAATTAATATCATTACGAAGTTCTTCCCAAGTAACAGAATTACTATATCGTTTATATTCTGTATCATCTCGATATATAATACAAGTAGGATATTCAGTAATATTCTTACCAGCAACAGCCTTTTCAAGTATCATATCTTCAAGAATAAGATGGCCAGGAAGATTTTTAAAATTACATTGAACATTAGTACCAAATAAAGCTATATCAATAGCTTCTCTCATAGCTTCTGTTTTATCTTTATCAGCACTTTTATAATAAAATTCAATTTTAACCATAGTATTCGTATAATATAATGAGAATTTATAAAATTAGCTATTTTAAAGCCCTACATTGAATGATATTCATATCGTGATAGATTAATCACAATGATAATTAAAATTCAATGTAGGGCAAAAGAACTGTATCTATGACTATCCTAACAGCTTGCGAAGATATTTCCTAATAGTGTAATCGCTTTGCACACCACGTAAAATATCACCATTACAATAAGCAGTAGGAGCATCACTAATACCAACACTACGCGCTTCTTGTCTACCAGTATCAGTATATAGATTATGCCTAATAAGATTAAACCTACCGGCAAACTCAGGTAGAGCAAGAGCTTTATGAAGCCTTTCTTCAAAAAGTTTACTAACATTACAATCAGGTAAATAGAATAAGATTAACTTTTTCATAGATAAACTTCATTACCTTCAACTTTAGCGTCGCTAAAATGACTTTTAAAACTTTCAACACTTCTACACCATAAAGGTTCAAGTCCATCAACTTTATAAATAACAGCAGGAATCCATTCACCTGTATCTGGATGTTTCATTTTAGTAATACTAATAATTATATATTCATTAGACGTTTTATTATGAATATAACGAGCACCAACTTTAAGCTTTAGCTGCTCCTCCTGTTCCTTCTCCAAATCCTTTGTTTCCACGTTCACTTTCTCCTAATTCTTCAATAGATTCAACTTCTTTCCAACTAATTCTTTCAGCACTATTAATAATTAATTGACAACATCTATCTTTACCATCACAATTATATGGTGGAGTAGAAACTTTAGCAAGTATGTTAGTCATTGTAGTTCTAACATTATTAAGTTTAAGTCTAGAATTGCCAACCATACTATCAGGTAAATGCATATGTTTTCTAAGTTTATCAACTACTTCAACAAGAGTAGATACAGCATGAACTAAATCTCTAGAAGTACGATTCTTAAAAATAATAAGAAGTTCTCCACGATAACCCCAATCAAGAGTACCAGGAGCATTAGGCATATAAAAGTCAGATTTAGTAAGATTACTTCTAGGACGTAAAGACATTTCATTAGGCTCACCGTTAGCATCATTTCCAATATTAAATGCTAAACCTGTATGATAAATAAATCTATCTTTTTCTTCATCATATTCACAAAGAATAGGATAAATATCCATACAAGCATCACCTTCTTTACCATAAGCAGGTAAAATAGGTTGAACATTACAATACTGTTCTATATTTATAACATCTCCACTAAGAAGTTTAATCTTTTTCAGTTTAAATACTTTTACTTCCATATATAATTAAATTATTAAATTAAAGAGCTTCTGCAAGTGCAAAAGCATTTTCTATTTTTCTTGATTTATCACCATAACAAATACTATCAAATCGCTTAGTACCTTCAATATTATCTATATTAGAATAATATCCACTAATAGCATTAACTGCACCCCAAGCTGTACCAAGAATATCTCTTTGACCTGGACCATCAAAATAATAACTATAAGTATCAGAAATAACATTCATTTTTCTACTACTTATTTTACTATCAGTTAAAGCTAAACCACTACGATAAGCAATATCTTTAATAGTATGCCCTGTATCTTTTAGACGTTGAATTTCATCTTCAGTAAGAATATTTTCTCCAATAAATTGGATTACATCTTCGTCAGTAACCTTAATACCAGCAAGTAAATTACAATATTGACCAAATTCTTCAGATTTAATTTTACTAATTCCAAGTATTTCTTGTGCAACAGAAATCTTATTATGAACGCTATTGGTATGTCGAAAACTAACATAATTACTACTGGTACGAATAGCAGCATTAAGAGTATTTTGACAAATAACTCTAATAGGAGTAAATAAAATTTTAACTCCACCACTACCATCATGAGTATTAGTAAATACTAGATAATTTTCAACAGGGTCACCTTTAATAAGAAAATTATTAGGAAGTTTAGCACTTACAAATATTCTCTCACCATTTCCCCAAAATCCAGCAGTTTGCCAAATAGCAGAATTTTTACCAATAGCACCATCAAAGAAATTAAAAGCATCATTATTTTGTACAATAGTATATTTGCTTTTAACTACACCTAAAGGAATATTGAAATCAGTACGATAGGTAGCAAAGGCATTATCACACTTACGATAAATGTCAGTACCAAAAACATGAGCGCCTTCTTTTTGTTCTTTAATAATTCGGTCAAGTTCTTCATCAGTTCCAGTAAGTTTAATAGGCATTTTACCAACTAGTTCACATTTAGCTACATTAAAATTAAGTCCAGCTTTAAGCATAACTTCTTTAGCAGTAGCACAATCTGATACATCAATAGCACCAGAATAAGCCCAAGGTTTACCTTTTATTTTATACATATTATTTATGACTTATACGTAACATAACACTTTCAATATCTCTAACAGCTTGAGTTTTATTAACACCATAAGTATCCATATACCATTTTATTAATTCTTTTACTTTTTCTTCTAGTTCCATAATTAGCAAGATTAGCAGTGTTGACTCCCCGTGGAGGATGAACTTAATTCTGTCCTCTACGGGGAGTATAACCAAATTATTTAATAATAAGACTAGTATTTTCAACAAGTTTAGCTATACTAATATCTCTACCATCATTAAGAATATTCTTCATAGTAGTTTTATTAACACTGCTACTTCTAGTCATTTCATGTTGATGATTAAAGAAAGTATTAAGTAAATCAAAATTAATTTTATTAGCTAAATCACCAACAGGTTTTTCAATCTCAAATTTAACTTTAATACAATCTAAATCATCAAGCGTAAAATAACCTCCAGTTTCTTCTCTAAGTCTAGCAGATTGTTCAGGATATCTTTCAGTAAATTTATCATTAATTTGTTCAAGAAGAACATCTCTACTAAATGAGAAATTACTATCAATCATATCATTATTCCAAAGAGATTGTAAATGTTCAAGAACTAAATCAATAAATATTTGATTAAGATTTTCATCAATCTCAACACATTTACTATTCTTAGTATAGAGTTTACTATCAACTAAATTAATAACTTTATTACCAGACTTACCTAAATCTCCATAAGCAATAACAGCATCAAGCATAACTCCTTTAAGTCTTTCAGCATTGTTTTCTTTAGTTTTACGAAGAACAGCTAATCGTTGCTCTTCCTTTTTACAAGATTCAGCTTCAAGATTAAGTACAGTATATGCTTTACGATAACCATCAAGTTTAGATTTAAGATTATCTTGTGTAATAGCAAGACGTTCTTCAAGTTCAGGAGTTAATTCACCTCCATTTTCTTCTAACTCAAGAAATATATCCTCAAGTTCAGCAGTAATATTATAAATATTTGCCATTATTTTCTACGTTTAGGTATATTATAAGCAGAACGATAATAAGGATTTAAATAACCAAATAAATGAGTATAATCACTAGCAGTCATTTTACCTGTATTAGTTCTATATTTATAAATAGCTTCAGTATATTTCTTCCATAGTTTTTTTTACTAAACCAAGATTACCAACAAATCCACCATTTTCAAATACAATAGCTTCTGTATTTTTAGTAGTTCTAAAACGGTTATTAAAACCATAAAATCTTCTTCCCATAACTTTAATATTTAAATAGTTAATAATTTATTTATTATTTCTCATTTCTTCATATGCTTCTTCTTCAAGTTCAACAGTAACATCTTCAAGACGAATACCTTTTAAACAAGAACATTCTTTCCATTGAATACTATAATTACAAGAAAGAAGAAGTAACTCAGTATTATCAGCATCAACACTCATAATCCAATTATCAGGAGATATTTCTACTTCAACACAATCAATAGTTCTTGTAGGTTTAGGCATCCATCCTTTATCAATATCATATTCATATAATAAACAAGTATTAAAATATCTACCAGTAAGAACATTATTTTTATGTTCAAATAGTCCTCCATTCCAACAAATAGGATTTTTAATTTTAGTCCATTCTTTAGTATCAAAACTATATCTATCAGTAGCTCGTTTACTAAAAGCTTCATTATAATGAATACTACCATCTGGCTCTTTGAATACATTTCCTTTACGTCTGTTTTGACAAGTACCATCAGAACTTATTTGACACCATTCGTCATCAGTAAATCGAAGAGGACTAATAATATCCCAATCACATAGTCTTTGAACAAGATTAATTTCCCAAAGAGCAGAACTACCACTATTACCATGAGAAGCAAATACAGCAACAGCTTCAATTACTTGTTGATACATCCAATCATTTGGACCGCCTTCTCCTTTACCATATCCAGCAAGTTTAAGTTCTTTAATAGCATGTTTACAAATATTACTTTCTTTAATAACTTTAGCTAAAACTTTCTTATTAATAAGAGGTTTATTATTTTGCTTTTTAATATAACGCTTACTTTTTCTTCATCTTTAATTACTTTAAGAACAACAATATTACATAAAAGACCATAACAAAGATACTTATTAAATACACAATCAGGACAATTTCCAATATGTTTATTTTTAACATATTTACATAAAAGTGTTACTTCTTTATCATCTTTACACCTAATTGTAGTATAAAGAAATTCTTCACCATCATTTAAGTCATCAGTGAAATTAGTACCACTATAATTTTCAACATGAAAATGTTTAAGTTTATCAATCTCTGAAGTCATATCCAAGTTCCATTAAATTATTTCTAATCATACCAGCTATAATTTTAGCATTAGGATGAGGTTTACCTGTAATACCATAATAACGTAAATCAATAATATGACGCCATTCATTAATAGAATATGTATAGACACAACGTGTAGCAGTATCAAGAGGAAGAACACCACGAGCATCTTGACGATGCATACCAAATTCATCAATAAGAGCTTTATAATTAAAAAAACTATCATTACAAGAATTAATATAATGATATGCTTTTTGATGTTCTATATTATCATCAATCCAATCAGCAAATAAAGGCTCTTCATTAAAATGCGTAGCAATTTCATCACTCATCCAATGAGGTCTACAAATACTTCCATCTTCATAAACATATCTAGTTGATTTTTCAGCAATACTATTAGGACTAACGCGGTTTAATTCACGAGAAGTACTAATTTGTGTATCAACACAAAAAGTATATCTCATCATATGAAATCCTATTTCAGTATTACAAAAATCTTCAATAGGAACAATATATTTAGATAGATGACCAAATGGTGTTTTATGGTCTAAAACCCAATTACCATTAACAGTTATATAATAAACATGTTTTTCATAATGATAACTAAAACCAATAGTATTAGCATAATTAATAACAATAGTTTCTAAAGTTTTATCACTATCATTAGCTATTATATAATAAGTTCCATGACGAAACATACTCCAATGTTCATCATTAATAAGTCGTTTAATAGTAGCTCCATCATTACCACTTGTTCTACCATAACAAACTCTTGCACATCTAGCAACATGAGCTTTAGCATCATCACCTTGTTTCCAAAGCTCAACTTTTGGTTCAATTATTTTCATCTTCTTTATTATTATAAAAATCTTTAACTACATTTCCAAATACACTATAAAAATGTTCTTTAGGTATAATATTAATAGGCTGTATAGAATCAAGCTCTTTAAAAAACTCTTTAAGACCTTTATTTCTAATCCATAAAGTATCATAAGTAGCAGTTATATAATTATCTTTATCCATGTCACAAGCTATAAAGCAAGTTTCACTATCAAGCTTATCTATACATTCTTTACATACAATGGCTTCAGCTATTTGTTTACTCTTACTAGCATCTTCTTCAATAGAATTTCCAAGTGGAGTATAACCAATAACCTTACCACAACATATACAAACTCTAGCAAGAGCATTTATACCAAAAATAGGATGTAATTTCATACCATATAATCAGTTACAAATTTAAGAACTTTATAGAAAAGACCAACAAGAGTACCAGTATTATCAATAACATAATCATCATCACAAATTTTTATTTGTTCACTTTCATGATTATCATTATTAACTCTTCTATCTACTCTTATTATTTTTCCACCACATACTTTAATAACATTACATTCATTATCAAATCTAGCATCAGCAATAATACATTGACCTAGTTTATTTCTAATATCAAATGCTTTATTAATAGTATAATGAACAAAAGCATTGTGCCAAAAATGATTTCTAATAACATTAGTACCATAATATTGGAGAAGAACTCTAATTTTAATAGAAACATTATTATTTAAAAGAAGAAGTGTAGATAAATTATCATATTCTAACACAGTATTAATAACATAATCTGCATCTTTAATATTTGTAGAAATAATACCTGTTTTAAAATTATAATAATTTTCTTCTTTAATATCTTGTCTATCTAGAAGCTTACGATCAATATTACAAAATCCAGCAATATCATCTTTAAGTTTATCTGCAAAATGAATAATTATTTCATCATTTTCGATAAAATCATTTTTATGATAAAGAAGCCAAGTATCATAATTAGCTTTCATAATACCATCATGAAGGATATAACTAATCATAGAAGCAACTGTATCTTTACCGCTTCCTTTAAATCCTTTAATACCAACAATAGAAACTTTATTAATACTCATAGTAATTTGTTTTTGTTTATCAAGACAAATATAAAAATATAATAGGAATTTACTAGTAATAATGATGCTGAATTTAATGTTAAATATCATAGTGAAAATGACGCATTTTAAGGCTCAACATGACACGCAAATCTTATCGTGATAGATTAATCATTCTGATATATAAAATTGAATACAGGCAAAAAGAATCATGTCTACGAACGTGTCATATATAATTTTACACCCATGTAAAACAGAAAAGCCTAGCACATCATATTGTGTACTAGGCTTCACCTTATTCAATATCTATATGATAAATAATACAAAAATCATTACGTTCTTCTACAAACTTAACATTAATATTAAAATCATCTTTAGACATAACAAAAGAATTACGTAGTCTTGTATCGAGAAGTCTAATAACTTTATTAGGAATATATAATTTAAATCCAGTATTAGCATCTCGAACAATAGGAATACCAATATCAACTTTATCATCATTATACAAAATCACATAAAGTTCATTACTTTTAGTTATATCATTATATCTAACAGCAAAATTATAACTTTTAGCATCATAATCAGTAAATAAAACAATAGATTTATAATAACAACTAAAATAAGATTTAGTTCTATCAAAACTATTATTCTTAATTACATTATAATCTAGTATCTCCATTTATAACAACAGTTTTAATATGAAATGGAACTCTACTAACACCACTTCGTTCACCATATTCTATATGAACAGTTTTGCCAATATAAGATTTAGAATCAAATAAAACTTCTTGCTGAACTATATGACTAGTGCTTAAACGAGTTTCAAACTTTTCATTATTAATATCATTTTTACAAAGAAGAATAGGTAAATCACGTTTCTTTTCTTTATAAATATCAAGAATTATAAAATCTCCTTCAGCAGCATCTTTAAACTTCTCCATATAATTAGCTCTACGTCTACCATATTGATAATCAGTTTCACCATTACGAAGTATAAGACCCTCAAATCCTAGATTAATAAAATGATTTCTAGCGTCAATAGCTTCATTATCATTAGTGATATATCCGTTAGGAAGAATAATCAATCGTTCTTTATTATTATAATGTTCTTTAATATTATTAAAAGAAATAGGCTTTTTAATATGATAACGATATGTATTTCTATGAGTTTGATTACCTTCCATCATAATATCATAACACCAAAACTGAAGAAGTTTATTTTCAACACAATTAGCATCTTTAACAAAATGATTAATTTGATTAACAGTATAACCCGGAAGATAAACTTCACCATCAAGTGCTGCAAATCCATTAATCATATCGTCGATAATATTTGTATTGATAGTAGCAAGCAAATAATCTTCAAGATAGCTAAGAGTATGCCAAGTAAGACCTTCACGACTTTGGAAACGAAGCCTAATAGGTTTAAACATATCATTTTGAGTATAAGCAGTAACAATACAACGAAGACCATTAATCTTATACTGACCATACATACAACTGACTTTTTTCCAAACATTACCACTATACGTTTTAGCAAGCATTGGAAGTAAAAGATTACTGTTTCCATTACTAAGGTCTTTAGGTAGATAAGTATTTAGAAAATTAAATAGAGTATCATTATCTCCATCCTCCACGGGGGGTAAACCCTGCATATCACAAAGTTCATTAAGATAAGTATATCCTTGTTTAATTTTATCATTATATCTACTTTCAAGTTCTTTTTGACCATCTTTTTGAGTAACAGCATAAACTTCTTTACGAATATTACCTCGAACAAGACCATAAAAAACAGTGATACTATTAGTACCACTGTCAAGTTCAGCCCACCAAACAGTAGGCGCACCATTATTATTTCTACGATAAAGTTTATTCATTATGTTCACTTATTTTTAAACCATTAAATGCAAAACTAACAGCTTTACCACCTAGAAGTTTAGCTTTACGCTGAGCAATCGTTTCCTTTTTAGGCTTAATAGCCTTTGCAATACCGGTGCTAACATCAATGGGCTTACCTGTAAAGACATCTTTTGATTGATTAACTCTGCTAGCACTTCTAGCGCGTTTCCTTGGTTCTTTACTATAATATCGTACTGGGTTTCTTCTCTCGAAATCAAGATTTTTTTCATGTATATCAATAATTCTTTTAATAATAGTATTACGATAATCAATATAACTTTGAGCTTTTTCTGGATGATGCTCTAGAATAAGATAAGCTTTATCAAGAATATATTCAATACTAGAAAGAGTAATACGATAACCATAATTAATAGTTTGTCTAGGACGAGAACCATCAGGATAAATAGTAGTACAATCTAAATCTTTAATATAAGATTCAATCGCATCAGCCATCGTAGATTTATCAATAACATAATTAATATATCTAATATCTCTATTATCTAGCTTTTCTTCATATCCTTTTATTATCATAGATTTTCTTTCTTACATTTATAAATAATAATACGAGTTGGTTTACCTATAAGACAATGATTATATTTAAACCATTCAATAATATTAAATGTAGGATAAGTTTTAGCTATTCCTTCAATAATAGCATAACCTTTTTGATAATTAAAATTACTATGAATAGTTCCACCATTATCAGTATCAAGTAAGCTAAACTTTTTGATATATTCAACATCATCATTAGAAGATAGATTAATTTCTCCATAACAATAAATATCTTTTTTATCAATACGTTTACCATCTATATTAATATATTCCCATTTATCAAGATCTTGTTCATCTTGTTCAGTAATAGGACGCATAACAGTATATGTAACACCAGCTAAACTTTTAGTATGGTAAAGTATTACTTTCTTCCGTATCCCAAGTAAATTCACTTTCTTCTCCATAATTATCTTCTATATATTTAACAACTTGTTGAGTTAATTCATTAATAACATTTATAGAATAACTACTTCTCAATTCCGCAAAATCTTTAATACCAAGTTCTTTAGGAATAATAATAGGTATAATATCATAATCATTCTTAAGAATCACAGCTTCCATAAGACCAGTTCTATCATTATCCATAAGGCTAATAAGAAAACCATTTCGATTAAGTTTACTACGAAGCCAATCATATTCAATTTGACGAAGTTTATAAGTTTCATGTGGAATATTAACAACACCAATAGTCTTAGATTCAAGGGTAGACCCCCCGTAGAGGATGGAATGATTAATACTCTTTAGATAACATTCAAGACTTAATCTATCTTTAGTAGATTTAGTTATAATAATAACGTCATAATTATCTAATTCAAGATTAATAATTCCTTCAATAGTATTACTATTAGTTATAAACTTAACTTCAGTTTTCTTATTTCTATTAGGAAAATATAATTTAACATTAACTATTCCTCTTTTATCTTGTCCAAGAACGTAACCATAACATAAATCTGTTTTATCTTTATCGTAAAAATATTTAGGAATAGGATTAGTAGAACGATTAATATAAAATTGGTCAACAGGATAAACAAAATGAGTATTAAGAAAATTAAGATTAACACCAAATTGTCCCCAATATTTAGCATCTAAATTATTCCACGGACGAGTAACAAGTTCAATAATAGGTTTATGATTACGTACATTACTAATAGCCCTAGTAATACTATAATCGTTGTTTTCATCTTTATCTTGTCCATAAATAATATTTCTAAAAGTATAAGCAATATGTTTAAGAACAAATAGAAATTGACTTTTAATAGAAATATCAATTTGCTTATGAACAATTTCAGAGAGTACAGTTGCAGCAGCGTCTATACAATCTCCCCACCAATATCCAGCAAAATCTCTTCCTTTAAGTTTATTCCTATTATCGTATCTAAAACCAAAACTAGGATGAGTATCTTCACGAAAAGGACTAGATATAAATTCTCCTGTATCTATACAATGTTGTATATCTTCAACACTAATTCCAGTATAGGTACTAAAAATAGTTACTTGACTAACTTTAGAGAAAATATAATCTTTAGTTAAAATAGTATTATTAATATTTCTTTTCATAATATTTCTAATTTGACCTTTATCGTGAACATATAAAAAAAGAGGATTAGGCACTAAAATAGTACCCAATCCTCTTACATACAACTATTTAACTAACTTTAATTTTTTAAAATGGTAAATCTTCTGTTGGATTAACAAAAGCACCAGCAGCATCATTACCACCGCCAAATGGACTAAAATCTCCACCTCCATTAAATCCACCAACAGGATTCATAGGAGCAGCAGTTTGAACACCAGGCATTACACCTACACCAGGCATAGCAACATTCGGCTGTTTAGCTTGTTCGGCAGATTTTTGATAAACAATACTTTCTTTATAAGGGTCAATATGAAGACTAGGAGCTGATTGTTCTTTATAAAGTTCAATAACTCCATCATTAATAAATGTAGGAAATCCTAAATCACCAAATGAAGATTTACTTCCAACAACAGCACGCCATTTACCATCATTCTTAACAAAACGAAGAAGCTTCATCCAAATAGTAATAGGTTTACCTTTAGCATCTTTATAAACAGGTTTTCCATTATTATTAAGTAGCTTAACATAATTTTCAAACACAGTCTTATAACCAGCTATAACTTCTTCAGCTTCAACAGGTACATACTGCATATTTTCATCAAAATCTTCAAAAGGCAAAGTAAGAGCATCAATTTCTTCTTCTGTTAAATCACGACCTTTAAGAACAAATACATTATATATATGTTTCATAAAGCGGAAAATGTTATCAACTTTCCAAGCACCTTTACCACCAGGAATAGTTTCAACATTACTTTCAGCAGGAAGAAGACGTTGAGTTACATAACGACGTTCATTGATATTTTCATGATTACTAGCAAAAGTAAATGTAAGATAAGGAATACTCATACCAGCAAATGAAGGCATACCTTGAACATCATCTTTCAATGTAGCCCAATCAACTTTAACATCTTCAAGATGACCAATAAACAAGCCATTAGCTTTATTACAATCAGTACGTTCATCAAACTTTTTACGAGTTACATCACGTAAATCATTATTAATACCTCTACCTCTACGTTTTTTAGGAGTTTGTACTTCTGCATTAGCAGTTTGTTCAGCACTTGCTACAACAGTAGCTTCATTCTTAATTTCTTTTTCTGTCGACATAATTAAAGTAATTAAAAGAATTATTAGATAAAATAAGAGCTGCACTATTAGCAATACTAATAATGCAGCTCTATGTTCAAGATACTATATTTCTAGGACGAAGATTTGATTATTCAGCAGTTTCTTCTTTTTCAGCTTTCTTACCTATACGAACAGGTTCTTCATCTTTATATTCGGTAAGCATTGCAATCTTAACAACAATATCTTTATGACCGTTATTAACAACAGCTTCTTGCAAGTTATCAATATCTACTGTATAAACACGATTCTTAGAAGTAGCTTCTTCATCAGTCATATCAGCTTTCAACTGTTTCCAAACATTAGAATCAGTAAAGTTAAGAGTTACACCAATACCAGACAAAGCAGCAGTATTAGCACACTTAGAACCTTTAATCTTAGCAACTTCATCACCTTGAATACAACTAATCAAAAGTTCTTTTTGTTCATCTTCTGTAATACCTTCACGTGTAAGAGCAGCTTTAAGTTCTTCATTAGAAGAAGATAAAGCACCTTCAAGAGTTTCTTGGAAGTAAGTATTAACATACTTAACTTTATCATTCTTAGTCATACGAACACGAGTAGTACAAGGATTACCATTCTTGTCTAATTCAGCAATACCTTTAGCCAAAGCCCAAATATCAAATTCAGCATGAACAGCCATAGCAGCTTCGGGAGAATCAATATCCAAACCTTGTTCTTCACAGAAAGCAACAACTTCGGGTACTTTATTGATAATAGCATTATCAATGTTTGCACAGTTATTAATGAACATTACATATTCACCATGAGCAATGCCGAGAGCTTTAGAAACTTGGGCAGTCATACGGAAACTACCGGGAGTAGAAACAACTACCAATTCAGGTTCTTCACTAACTGCTCTTTGACCAGCATTAACAATACCCATACCAAAACTCAAACCTTTCTTAAAGTCTTTCATAATTTTTGTAATTTAAAAGTGAATAATATCAGTCATACGACTGTTTTGTTTAATAATAATTTCTCTAGTTTGTTTATGTTATTGAATTTCAGTAATATCAATAATATCTTCATTACTTAAATCAATACCTTGCATAGTCTTTAATTCTTCTGTACTTAAACAGCCCATAATTAAATCATTAGCAATTTCACGAGCACCATAAACAAATGCTCTATGACTTATCATTATCTTAGGATATTTCTTATAAGTATCTTTTTCAAAACATCCAGCAACAATAGCATCTTTATAAGTAAACTCACCAGTAGCAACCGTATTACGTTCTCCAATTTTACGATAAAAACGATAACTAGTAATATAATCAATAGGAACAGCAGGTATTCTATAAACAGGAACTTTACCAGTAGAAGCAATTTGTTTAGCTTCATTAGTATTAGTAGCTATTTCAAACTTACCATTAAGTTGATATTCTTTATATACATTACCATTATAATCTTTATAGTATTTAACAGGATAAACATACAGGTGTTCATGGTCTTTATCTTCTGCATTTTTAGTTTGTGCCTCTTTGGGAGTAAGACACTTAATACAGTCAGATGGAAGTTTATCTTCATCATAAGCATTAAAGCCATCTGTATATTCGTACAGAGCGCGATAATTATCTACTTTTTCCCAACTCACGCTGCCTTTGACAAGTAATGCCTTAATAATGTGAACATCAACACCTGTTTTACCTTGAACTACATGAATATGTTCAATGCAAGTAGAAAATGGAAGTCTAAGGTCTTTAGCTCTCATTGCAATAGCAAGACCATCTTCAACAGACTTAATACCACATTTATCACTACGCATAACACGTTTGATAAATACTTCAAGACTTGCAATTTCAGCTTCACTCATATAATTAAGCTGATATGGAGCAACAGAATGTTGAACACCATGTTGTTTTTCAATACCACTATTACTAACAGCAACAGCAGCATCATTAACTTTAACTTCTTTATCTTCGTCCATTCTATCAAAGAGCGATTTTGATTACACAACAAATGTAACTATTATATTTATACTAGCAAATAATATCATCAAAATTTTGAGCACTAATATTAGAATTAACATTCTGTATAACTTCATAGTTAGCCGACAACTTTTCCTTTTTAAGACTTGCTTCTTCGATAGTATCAGCTATATAAAGTTTATGTACTTTAAGTTTTGATTGACTACAATTAACATTATTATAACGATAAATAAGTTCATCTATAGTATCACATAAAGGTGAGGTTAAAATCCATTCGTCTACGCTTGTTTCTAGGCTGTCAGTTGAATTATTTTTTATAGATAATACTCTTAATAAGCCATCATTAAAAGACTTCAAATTCAGCGTGGAAATAGCCTTAGATTTGACGATTCTTGGCTGTCCTTTCTTGCTTCCTGTCTTATACAAAACAGGAACACCATTATCATCAACTAGAACTTTATCTTCAATCTTATCATGATAATCACCACAAATTTCACCTAGTTTATCATTAATATATTTAGTTACAGTAGCAGCATATTCACCTCTCTTACTAATAATAAGAAATCGTTTGTCAGGATTATCTTTAATAATTTCAACTATTCTTTCTAGCTTACAAACGTTATCAGAACATATAAGCATACGTTCACGAACAATATTATAAAAAGTCTTAACTCGTTCAGCAAGAACAAGAGGATTATAACATTCATCAATTTGTTTACTAAAAGGATTAGTCATATCCATATCAGCACTCCATCCATTATATTCAGCTATTTCTGTAATATACTGCATACCACTACGTCCATCTTGTGTACCATTTCGAGCACATTTAATATTATCAAGATTACCAAATACTTGAATAGTCTGAGTAATAAACTCAGTATATTTATCATAATTAGCAATATCATCTTGATTAACAAATGGAATTGGCTCTCTATGTTCCTCTACGGGGAGTATGGCTCGCATACCACTAGAATTTAGAATATTATTAATAGGTGGAATATTATTATAAATCTTAGTTAACTTAGAAGTATCAATAGTTTTTTCAGTTAGAATCATAAGTTTAAATCTAGCATGATTAAAAACTGTATCACAAGATAAATTCCATTCGTTAACTCCAACAACAATAGAAATATCATAACTATAATTATATCTACTATTAACATAAGTATGAGTAAGAATATTAATAGTATCTATATTTATATTATGATTTTTAAGACTATCAACAATTTCAGTTCTTCTTTTCCAATTATCTGTAACAATAAGTATTTTAATATTATCATTCTTATTTCGCATAAGACTAATAATTCTACTTATAATTTCACAATAATCAATAGGAGGAACACAATTAATAGTTCCAATACCTTTATATTCTTTAGAACCCCATTTGTTAATTAGTTTATCATAAGTTTCTTCAACTATATTTCTCATCCAAAATCATCTTCATTAAAAATAGGATTATACATACCGCTATATTTTTTAATTTTACTTTTACCTTTTCCTTTAGGAGAAATCTTAAGTTTAATAGGATTAATAATTTTCATAGCTTCTTGATAATAAAATTTAAAATTAATATCTCTAAGAGAAATATCTTTATCATCAAGACTATTAATAACCGTTACAACAGAACCAGCCGCCATTCTACTACGAGAACCATTATCATTATGAACTTTCTCAATAATATAACCTCTATTAGAAACATAAAATCTAACATATCTTTGACAAACAACATGAGTAACTTGCTCATTTTCAATCTTAGTTTCTTCTACATGAAATTGTCTACCTACATTTTGAGTAAGACAAAAGTCAAGAATATTAGTAGCTTCTTGAAGAGTATCCATCACAGGTTTATTCTTAAGAAAATAGTTTTCAATAGCTTGAGCAACAATAGGCATAGAATAACCTTTAGTTAAATCTAAAGAATACATCATAGGATTAAGAGCACCTTTAGATTCAATTTTAAGTTTACCTTTAGACCTAAATTGAGTAATATAATTATTAACATCACGAGCTATAAGACTATGAACAACATCACTATCTGCTTGCATTCCAGTAATATTTTGCCACCAAGTAGTAATTTCTTTAAATTTATTTTCTTGACTAGCATAAACTTTTACCATAATACCATCAGTATTAGCACTAATAATATGAATATTATCTAGTTCAAGAGCTTCGCATAACATGAGAAGCATAAGTTGTCCATTAACAGTAACTTTAAGAACAGCAAGACGGTCATATAAATCTCCTTTTTCAAATCCAAGTTTACCATAAATACTATTTATGACAATCTTTAGAACTAAAGCAAGAATATCTTTAGCAATTCCATCTATGTATTCTTCTTCGCTATGTTTCACATCAACACGTTTTTGTTTCATCCAACTAATTAAATTACAAAAAGCATTTGTATCAATATGAGCAGGAGCAACTTTATGAACACCTATTATACTAGGATAAAAACTAGCAACATCAAAATGATAAATGGTAAAAGGTTTACCCCCCGTGGGGGATGGAGTTAAGTAATCACCATAAGGAGTAGTTGAATATAACTCCATAGGAACATCTTGACTATGTAAACCTCCAGTTGCAAGAGTATAAGTTATATCTCCAATTTTAACATTCTCACTAAAGGCATCTTTATTAACTCTATAAATTGTAGTTTTATAAAGTTTATCAAGTAAATCTTGAAGTTCTTTAGTTTTAAACTTAATAAAAGGAAAAATAACTTTTTTAAAACTCATAGCAGTTCTTTCAGTTTTCTTACCTTTCCATTGTTCAGGAGCAAGACCACTAAATTTACTATAAAATTTCTCAAAAAGAATATCAGCAGTTTTACTACGACTAGAATTAAGAACATCAACATCGTATGCTTTACTAATAGCATAACGAGATTTAATTTCTTCTGGATAAAGACGAACTATTTCAGCTACAATGAAAACATCATTAAGATTATAATACATCATAGGTTCAATATATTCGTCAAGAATAAATCTATCCCATTTATCAACTAGTTTATTAAGCTGATTAATATTCATTCCTTTAAGATTAGGAATTTCATTATATAATTCAGCTTCTTTTTCATTAATGTCAGGAAGTTCATATTCTAGAAGTTCATACCATTGAAGATTAATAGAAGTTTGCTTTAGACCTTTAGGAACAGGTTTACGTTCACCTGTTTTACTATCTACAACTACACTTGCTTTATTAAGAGCAAATATACGCATTACATCAACACCTGTAAATGGTAGTTTATATTTTCTAAGACTATTAAGATAAAAATCAGTTCTAAATTTATCTTTATCATCTTGACTAGAAATAATAGTTTTACTAGTTTCATATAACTTATTAATAAGTTCTTTCGTACTATTCGTACGCATATAAAAACTAAGTAAAGCAGCAATCATAAGATTATCATAATTAAAATTATTAAATCCATACAAGTCAGTACGAATAATAGTTCCATTAGAATCTTTATAGCATCTAGTCTTATTAATATAACCTATCATAGAAAGTAATTGACTATCGTCTTTATCTGTTATATAAAATTTATATTTTTCAACAGTTTCAAGACGAGCTTTAATTTCTTCAACAGATAGTTTTTGAACTAAAGGAATAGCTTTTCCATTACTATCAACACAATCTTTAAAAACTTTAAGATAGCTATTAATGCTAACAAAAGTAATAGAGAAGAAGTTTCTTAATACTTCGACATCATAAGCTATACAATTAATCATTTATAAAGTTTATACCATAATTATTTCTATTTTCATTAACCCAATTAATATCATCAGCAAAACGCTGTTTAAATATATGATAAAGATTATCATCTTTAAATTTAATAAGAGGAGAATAATTACTAAATACATATTTACCGCCAGTAGCCATAAATCTAGGAATTGGATTATCACTAATACTACGATAAGCATCACCAAATACAAATAGATATTTGTAATTAATTCTAGCTAATTCTTTCCATAGAATATTACGACATTTATCAACAGCAGTAAGATAAGTATTATAATTATTAGAACAAGCACATTTAACACTATAAGTCATATAAACATCTTCGGTATTATTTCGTCCAGAGTATTCATCGTAAAGATTACCAATATCAGTAAATAATTGATAATCATCACAATAAGCTCTATCACCTCTAGGAAATAGGAAAACAATATCTCCATGAATACTTCCTCTACCACCTTGTATATATCTACCTGTATTAAATATACGATTTGGACATCTAGCACAATCAAGATATTCGTCAACAGTTTTATTTACCATAAGATAATACTAATTGATTGCTAGCACGAGAACAAGCAACATATAATCTACGAAGCATTTCATCTCTATTAGTATAAGGATGACCATATTTATCATAAATCATATCATTAATATCTACAAATACATTTCGATAAGTAGAACCTTGCGCTCTATGAGAAGTAATTGCAAAACCATAGTCTAAATCTCTACTAAATAAAATCTTGCCATAACTATTCGTAATATTAGAAGCAAGAAGATATTTACGTTTAAAATCAAAGTATTGTTTCCATTTACTTCCACGTTCAGAATTACTAGCTTTTTTAGCATCATCAATAAGACTAGTCAACTTCTTATAATACATTTGAAACGTATAGTTATCATAATGGTCAATAACAAATAAAGGTTGAGTTACACTTCCACCATGAATAGCTTGAAATTTAATAAGAAATCCTTTAAACTCATAATCATTATCAACTGTATCAACAATATCTTTAACAATATATTCTTCACTATTGTTTATGATAATATCATTAAAAACATTAACAACAGTAGTATAACTCATTATTAAATCGTTACGAGTAATAAGACTTTTATCAGCATCTTTAATAATCATATGTCTAACATGGTTATTCCATTGTGCAACACGATTATTAGTGTAAGCTATAATACGATATAAATCTATATCTTTAGTATATTCTTCATCATTAAAACAAGTATCAATTAAATCAGAAAATTCAGTTTGACCACAAACATAAAATCCTTTAGTTTCTTCATTATAATCTTGTCTGTTCTTAGATATATAATCAAGAAATTTCCATCCATTCTTACTATCTATATCTTCTCGAAGAAGTTTAAGAAGTTTACTAATAGGATTATTATCTCCTTGTCGTACAACTTCTTTAAGATAATAAGTATTACTAGCAATAAGAAAAGCTTGACTAGTTTTTTCATTAACAGGGGGAAGCTGACTAGAATCACCAAGCATTATAACTTTAATCTGAAGTTTCTTACATTTATTACTAATATACTTAACAAGTTTAGCATTAAGCATAGAAGCTTCATCAATAATTAAAACTTTAAGTCCATCTAGTTTATCTCTTCCAACAGGATTAAAAGCAGGATTCTCAGGGTCAAAATTTTCAATATTAACATCAAGTCTAAAACCAAATAATGATTGAATAGTATTAACCTCTTTTCCGCCAATAGAATTACTAAGAACTCTACAAGCTTTATGTGTAGGAGCAGCACAACCTATAACACCACCAGACCATTTACAATTATTAATAACATATTTAATAACAAATGTCTTACCTGTTCCTCCAGCACCACAAAGAGCATTAATAAATTTCTTATCATCCCAAGGCTGTGCAAGAAACTCAATAAGTTCATGCACAGCTATTTCTTGGTCTTTAGTAAACTTAATGTTAGTATCTTTTCTATTACTATTAGCAATATTAAGATTACCAATCATTACAATTCGTTGTTTACATCAATAAGATTATTTTTAACTTTATCTTCATATTCTTTCCATTCTTGAAAAGCTAAAATAGTAGATTCACTATCGCCACGATTATAACACGTAGTAATATGAAACAATTCCTTAGCAAAAGGCATTTTAACAATTTTACCTTTAGCTATAAGTCCAGCAGCAAAAGGAATATAAAATCTAGTATCAACAGTTTTTCTATTTTCACTATCTCTTATAATTTTAATTCTATGATTATACTTATCTAATCGACGAGCATAAATAACTTTCTTTCCTTTAGTTCTGTAACTTTCACCAGTAATGCTATATAGTTTGTCATTGTATTCTACTTTATAAGTACCATCAATATATCTAATAATACCTTCACATTTAGCAACTATAATAACATATTTATTGACTATTCCTTTCTCTTTGGATTTACCTACAACTCCAAATGAGAATTTAAAGCTAACCATAGCATACTACTTTTTTTTAATAGTACGCATACGTTTATCAACAGCACGAGTAATGCCTTTAAAAGTATTATCTTCTGCAAACTTAGCTTTACGAGCAGCCTTTTTAGCAGCTTTCTTAGCAGCAATTTCTTCATCACGTTCTTTTTGTTGTTGAATAACATCAACAATCTCAACATGATAACCACAATAATGAGAAAGAAAATCAATCTTACCACTAGTTCCATTACCAATAGCGCTATTTTTAGCTACTTTAATAACTTTACTAGCAGGATTGATTCCAATAATAGCGTCAACATTATTAAGTTGACGAACAACAGAAACTTCATCATACTTTTTCATAAGTATTTTACGTTTTTAAAGATTAATAAAACAATTATATTTAATAGTTAAAACCATAATAAGTTCAATAATAGTAAGACTAGTAGAGCCACTACGCTACGCTCCGTGGCAACCCCCCGTAGAGGATGGAAGCAAGCTAGTCATTAAACTTTCTCTTTAATACTATCATTAACTTTATTAAGTTTATCAATAAAATATTCAATACGGCGGTTAAATTCTATATCTTTATTTTGAAGTTTATTAATATCTATATTAATTCGTTCAATCTTCTTATATAGATTAAATACTTCATAAATAAGAAATAAAATACATCCAACACAAACTCCAAGAATATATCCAATAGCATCTTCAATCATAGAAATAATGATAAAGTTTACGAATAAGTTCAAATCTAGTATCAGTAATATTATAGATTTTAAATGCTTTAGCAACAAAATCAAAATCACCATATTTAAGCAAAGCATCTATATAATCTTTAATATCACTAAGCCACATAATAGCACTAACAGAATATCTATCACTATCAGTATTAGTAATATATTGACCAATACCTTTAGCAATAGTATCAGCAGTTATATCATTAATAATAAACTTATCAGTAAACCAATTATCTTTTATATACTGTTTATCAGTATATTTATCACGAAAGGCTTTAGATAGTTTATTACATAAATCAATATAAGAACGAGCAGCAGTTCTATTATTATGATTAACAAATTGAACATCTTTAACTTTAAGAGTTAAGTTCATACCACATTCAATAATACGAACTTTAATTTGTTTTCTATCTTCATTAATATATAGAACAATAGCAAGTTTATCTTTCCAATAGCCAGTATTCAAAGTAACTATATCATAAAGTTTAACTTTAAATCCAGATGTAATAGTACCATCAATTTGTTTATAAGCAATATAGTTCATGGTAAAAGTATATTAAAAATATCAGTTGCAACAGTAGTAATTATAACGTCATTATCATCATTTTTAATTTTTGTAACTGCAAGTTCTCCATAATAAGAATCGTCAATTAAAACATTATTGTTTTCATCAAATTCTTTAAGTTTATCAATAAGTTCTTTAACTGTCATAATCGTATTAAATTTTTAGTTTAACATTTATTAGCTAGTTCTTTTGCCCTGTATTGAACTCAATATTAATCGTGATAGATTAATCAGATTATATATGAAAATTCAACAGAGAGCAAAAGAATCATATCTACGAATGTGCCATGAACATAAATAGCTAGTTATTTGTAGCAGGCTCATTATTCTGTTTATTATTCTTACCATCACGTTTAAGACGTTCTTTAAGAATATGTTCAGCAACAGAACCAAGTTTACATTCACTAACACAACGACTAACACCTTTAGCATGAGCTACAGTATATACAATAGGATAATCAATGTATTTATTATTACCTACTGTACGTTCAACTTTAGTAATTCCAACTTCAGTCACAATACCAACACAAACACCAAGTTTAGTTTGATTATGATATCGATAAGTATATTCCATATATACTACCTGTCCTTTTTCAAACTTAGCTTGTTCTTCAATGTATCTATCTAATAGACCATCAAAAATAAAAGAATCAAAATTATCCATTTTAATTATATATTTAAAGTTAATAATATACATACTAAAAAGCCTAGCACTATCTTCACAGACAATACTAGGCAAAACTACAAATACGAAATCATATAAACGAAATGTTTGACACGAATATTATTACTAATTTCACAATCAATAATAATAGAATAATTAACACCAAATCAAATATGACATATAACACTTGGACTATGATAAATATTAATAGCACTATCTTCACAGACCGTACTATTACAAAAGTTACAATTAGAAATTAAAACGGATAATAGCAATATCATAGTTTCGGAGTTCAATTCCTCCATCATCAGCAAGTGAAATAACACTATTATCTTCACAGACAATAGTGCTAGAAATACAATCAAAAATTTATGTGGGATTATTTAGCAGATTTATTTGCTTTTCTACGTTTAAGTTCAACATAAATTTCATCATCACTAACATTCTTAAACTTATTCTCCTGTTTATTATTATCAACAGATTGATTAGCCATTTTAATAATTTCCTTATATTCTGCATTAGAAGTATCAATAATATGTTGAGCTATAAAATAATTAATTTTAGTATTAGCTTCAACAATTTTAATAATCATATCTTTAGCATATTTAGGAAAAACAGCAATAATAGGTTTAAGAATATCTTTATCTTCAATTATACTATCCCAACGATTAATAAGCCAATCAAGTTCAAATCCATCTTTAGTAACAAGTTTAATAATATCTTTTTGAGTTTTACCAAAATCATTAATATATTTTTGTTCTTTAAGAACATATACAAATAAAGCTAAACCTCTAACATATTGGTCTGGAGATAAACCTTTATCTTTAATATCATTAATGAATTTATTAATAAGAGTATAATCTTCTTTATATTTACAGGTATCACAAGCAATAGTATTACAAGATGTACCAAAAACTTCATCAAGAATAACTTTAATATTAATATTTTCCATAATTTTATTTATTTAATCATAATAACCAAAAACATCATTTTCAGGGTCAACAATAGGACTATCATCAACTATTGGTTCCCAAGCAATATCGTCAAAATCTTGACTTAGACATTCTGCATGAATTTCAACACCTTCAACATTATTATTGAAATATGTATCATCTTCAACAAAATAAATATCAGTTCTTTCCATATCTTTATATATAAAATAAACTCCGAGTAGAGGATGATTATCATCAACGTTTTAACTATAACAAACCCAATAAACAAAATGGATAAAATGGCAAGAACATGAGAATTAGCTTTAATAAGCTCAACAGCACTATCCATCCTCTACGGGGAGTCTATACTACAAACTTAACTAATACTAGATTCTTCTTTTTTATGAAGTTCAGTTTCAGTATCAATCATAATACCAATAACTCGCTGACTATCACTAGCAACATCAGCATGAGCTTTAACTAAAGCATCAATAAATAAATCATCTGTATATCTATATTCTCTACGAAGACCACCATCAGCAGTAACTCTAAACTTATTCCATAAGAAGTCAACATAAGCACCTTTAGCATTATATATTCTTCCATCATCTTCAAGAGTATGAAGAATATTAAGAGAAGTATGGCGTCTAAATGCAGCATTGAATTTAACAATACAAACTACATCAAGAATATGTTGAGGAACATTAATTCCAACAGGAACACCACGTTTATCAGTCTTAGCATCTTTAAAGTCATTATCTTCATTAGCTTGACTAACAGCATTAGTTTGTTCTTCCTGTTTACGAACTTTACTTTGTTTCTTCTTCCTAGCTTTATTCTTAGGTTGAACAGTTTCACTACTAACAACAGCATTAACTTGTTTATCTTCTTCAGGAACAACAAGTTTACCCTCTTGTTTAGCTTCTTCTAAACTTTCAGCCATAGTTTTCTTTCTAGGCTTAGATTGAACATTACTAGTAACATTATCAAAATTTACCATAACACTTATAAGTTTAAGATTAATATTATTATCAGTAGCAATATTACTCTACTGAACAACACGACAAATATAACAATTAAATATAATACTCCAAATATATTATAATTTATTTATATTATAATTCTAACTAATAATCAATAGCTATATTAAAATAACTAAAATAGTTATAGCAATAGGAATTAACTTACCATGAGTATAATAAATATCAATAGTATCAAGAGTATCATTAGTATAAAGAGAATCAGTAATATCAAGAATATTAAGAATATCATTAGTAATATCACCAGTAATATTAGCATGACTAGTATTAATAATCATTATAATACTGATAATATTAATAGTGCTATTATTAACTAGAACTAATGCTATTAGTCATTATGACTAGAAGTCTTATTAGACTTGATAATACTGTTAGAGCTAGTTTTAATAACGATTGTATGACTAATCGTCATGACAAACGTCAATGAGATGATAATGATGATGCTATGACTGAAACTGATAATGATATAACTAGAGGTTATAATGAGATGGGAAAGGGAGTTAGAACTAATACTAACAACGATGATATAACTAGAGGTTATAACTAATGGTTATGAAGATATAACTAGAGGTTATAATGCTGGAACTAGAGGTTATAATGCTGGAACTAGAGATTATGATAGTATA